>ERZ1673752.4718-NODE-4718-length-10987-cov-14.632181_pt1 | contig 10987 bp, 10 predicted proteins | sample MGYA00580195_ERZ1673752 | MGnify/ENA primary metagenome ERZ1673752 (study PRJEB41218, sample SAMN15661744) | gut metagenome | host: Homo sapiens | place: Canada: London | collected 2015-08-20/2019-03-30 | study: EMG produced TPA metagenomics assembly of...
AGAAAATAAAGAAAATTTAGAAAATAAAAATGGAGAATAGGATGACTAAACTTATTGAAATGAAAGAAATTAAAAAATCTTTCAATATAGGCAAAGAAAATGAGCTTGAAATTCTTCATGGCATAAATTTACAAGTAAATGCTGGGGAATTTGTATCAATAGTCGGTCAATCTGGTTCAGGAAAATCTACTTTAATGAATATAATAGGTCTTTTAGATAGGCAGACTACTGGTCTATATTCCCTAAATGGTGTGGACATAAAATCATTAAATGATGTAGAACTTTCTTCATATAGATCAAAGAAAATTGGTTTTGTATTTCAAAATTTCAATCTGATTCCAAGATCAAATGCACTTAAAAATGTAGAACTCCCCATGCTTTATGCTAAAGTTTCAAGAAAAGAAAGAGAAGAAAGAGCAAAAATACTTTTGGAAGCCGTGGATATGAAAGAGAGAATGAGTCACGCACCATCAGAACTTTCAGGAGGACAGAAGCAAAGAGTAGCTATAGCTAGAGCCATGGCAAATGATCCGGATATTATTCTTGCAGATGAACCTACAGGTGCCTTAGATTCTGAAACAGGTAGACAGGTAATGGATTTATTTCACAAACTAAATGAAGAGGAAAAAAGAACTATAGTTGTAATAACTCATAATTTGGAACTTGCTGAGGAAGCCGACAGAATTTATAGGATGAAAGACGGAATGTTGGAGGAAGCATAATGGATTTTTTTGAAACTTTAAGACTTTCTTTAGAAGGCTTGCGTGCCAATAAAATGAGATCTTTTCTAACCATGCTTGGAATAATTATTGGTATAGGTTCAGTTATAGGTATAACTACAATTGGTCACGCCATGACAAAATCTGTCAATAAAGCATTTGATTCTATAGGAAATACTGCAGTTCAGATTTCTACAGAGCCTAATGAACCCAAATATTCTTGGGAAGATATGAGATATGAAGATGGATTAACTGTAGATATGTTAAAAGATTTAAAAGAAAATTTATCAGATATTGTCAAAGATTACTCTTTATATGGCGCAGGTGGTTCAGGCAAAATAAATCAGGGAGATAAATCAATAAATGTGGATATAAATTCTACAACAAGCGGAAGTCAATATATTCAAAAAATAGATATGATTGGCGGAAGATTTTTAACTGATGAAGATAATACGAGGTCAAAATATGTGGCTGTAATTTCTGATAAAGTTGTAGATAAAATTTTTAATGGTGATATACAAAGTGCTTTAGGTTCTGAAATAAAAGTTAAAAAAGCAGATAAGTTATTAGTTTTAACAGTTGTTGGAGTTTACAAGTGGGAAAAGATAGAAGTCGGAGTTTTGGGAGGTTCTGGAGATACTTCAAAGCTTTATATTCCTTATAATGTGGGTGAGAGAGAAATAAATGGTTGGGTAAGTGATTATTTTTCTTATGCAGCCTTTGTTTTACAAAATTCTGATAATGTAGAGGAAGATTGTCAAAGTGTGAGTACCTATTTAAAAAATAAATATTTTTCTAAAAATGATAGGGTAAAAATAGACACAAATTCTGCTGTATCTCAAATGAAACAGATGACCTCAACAATGGATTCTTTACAGATTGCCATATCAGCTATTGCTGCTATATCATTACTTGTAGGTGGTATTGGAGTTATGAATATTTTACTTGTTTCTGTGACAGAAAGAACAAGAGAAATAGGAATAAGAAAAGCTCTTGGAGCCACAAGAAATGATATAAGATTCCAATTTATTACTGAATCTGTAATAATTTGTATAGTTGGTGGAATTTTTGGTATATTTTTAGGCGGAACTTTGGGGATTTTAGGCTCATCTTTACTCAAGATGAGGTCCTTGCCATCTATAACATCAGTTGTTGTTGCGGTTGGTTTTTCAATGCTTATTGGAATTTTCTTCGGATATTATCCTGCAAATAAAGCCGCAAAGCTTGATCCTATAGAAGCTTTAAGATATGAATAATTTATTATAAAAATTAAAATATTGTATGGATTTTAAGATAATTAATTTCCATGCAATTTTTTTATTTATCAATTAAAAAAATCAATAAAATTAAATAAATATTGGGTATATAAAATTCAAGCTCAAATAAGATAAAAATTATTAAATTTATAAATTATTATTGGAAGAAGTGATGGTTAAATGAATTCCGATTTTCTTGAAAAAAATGGAGTTATAAATTATATTTCAGGAAAGGAAATGTCTTTTAGAACTCAAAAAGAAGGAAATAAAGTTAAATCTTATGCACAAGATATTATAAAAAAATTAAAAATTAATCCTTATGAAATATACTCATGTAGACAGATGCACACCGATAATATTTGCTATGCCTCAGGGGAAAATGGTGATGATTATTTTTATGGTAAATATTTTGATAATACAGATGCACTAATTACTGATAAAAAGAATATAGGGCTTTTAATAAAATTTGCAGACTGTACTCCTGTTGTATTATATGATAAGTCTAAAAAAGTACTTTCTATTATTCATTCAGGTTGGAGAGGAACAAGCAAAAAAATTGTTGAAAAAACTTTAATAAAGATGGAAAAAGATTTTTCTTGTCAAAGAGAAAGCATAATAGGTTTTATTGGACCGACAATTGATCAAGAAAATTATGAGGTTGGCGAAGAGGTATATGATGCTTTTAAATCTTTTAAAAATAGGGACAGTTTCTTTAAATATAGGAATGAAAAGTTTTATTTGTCTTTAATTTCTGCTAATTTGGACTTATTAACTGAACAAGGTCTTATTAGAGAAAATATTAAGATTTCTCAAAAGTCTACTTTTTTGACAGAAAGCCTACATTCTGCTAGACGTGATAAGGAAAATTATGGTCTAAATTCTATGTTTGTTATGATGAAAAAATAAAAATAATAATGGAATAGTTTTAAATTTAAAAGGCAAGGAAAAAATACTCCTTGTCTTTTTTTATTTGAATAATTTTTGAATATAAAGTTATTTTTGCTATGTATATATAAAAAATTTATCTTATAATATAAACGATAAATAATATCATTTATAAGGAGGTTTATTTTGAAATTATACAGGAAGCTATTTGCATATATGCCTGAGAGAAAAATACAAGGCATTTTGGCTGTTTTATTTACACTTATAGGAACGTGTATGCTATTTTTTGCATATTATCTGATATGGACCCTATTAAGAGATGTATTTATTGGCACTATAATAAGTGATGCGAAAAAAAGAGCAGTTGTGATTTTAATTTTATTTATTTGTCATGGACTTATTTATTTCTTAGGACTTTGGATGAGTCATTTGGCTGGATTTAGGTTAGAAACAAAGCTTAGAGAAAAAGGTATAAAAAATCTCTTAAAAGCATCACAGAGTTTTTATGACACACACAAGTCTGGTGAAGTCAGAAAAATTATTGATAACAATGTGGAACAAACTCATATGATTGTTGCCCATTTGATACCGGACCAAACTGCAGCTTTAATCACTCCAATTTTTATGGCTATCCTTGCCTTTTACTTAGATATTTCTCTAGGTATTTTCTTTCTAGTTATTGTTGGATTATCTTTTTTCTTATTTACAAAAATGATGGGAAATATGGAATTTATGGATGCTTATATGAAAAAAGGTGATGAACTAAATGCGGGTGCAGTTGAGTATGTGCGTGGGATGCCTGTTGTAAAAATTTTCAATGCACCAATAGTTGGCTTCAGAAGTCTTTATGAAAATATTATCGGCTACAGGGATATGGTTTATGCATACTCTATGTCTTGCAGGATTTCCTATGTAAGTTTTCAATGGCTTTTAAATATCTTTATAGTTTTACCAATTTTTTTAGCTGCTTTTAAAGTTGCTGGAGGAGCAGATCCGAGACTTTGGTCTGTTAAGGTTTTATTTTTCACTTTATTTATGGGATTATTTTTCTCTAATATGATGAAGATAATGTATGTTTTCATGTATATATATCAAGCAAATTCAGCAGTAGACAATTTAGAAAATTTATTTACTGAAATGGAAGAAAAATCTATAGATTTTGGAAGTTTAAAGGAAATGAAAAATCATTGTATAGAATTTAAAAATGTGGACTTTTCTTATGATAAAAATACTAAAATTTTATCAGATTTTTCTCTTAAACTTGAAGAAAATAAAGTTTATGCCCTTGTCGGAGCATCTGGCTCAGGTAAATCTACCATAGGAAAATTAATATCTGGACTTTATCCAGTTGATAAGGGACAAATATTAATAGGTGGAGAAAAAATTAAGAACTATGATAAAGACTTTCTCATGGATAATATTGGCATAGTTTTTCAAAACCCTAAATTATTTGCAGATATTTCAATTTATGAAAATGTGAAACTTGCAAAAAAAGATGCAAGTAAGGCTCAAGTAATTGAGGCTCTCAAGTTAGCAAGGTGCAACGAATTTATTGGAAAATTTAAGGATGGATATGATGCTGTTATTGGTTCAGAAGGAATTAATCTCTCAGGAGGAGAAATTCAAAGAATCTCTATTGCTAGGGTATTCTTAAAAAATCCAAAAATTATTATTCTTGATGAAGCTTCAGCAGCTGCTGATCCGGAAAATGAATATGAATTACAAAGAGCCTTTAAAGATTTAATTAAAAATAGGACTGTCATTATGATAGCACACAGACTTTCTTCTATTCGTGGAGTTGATGAAATTCTTGTAGTAGAGGATGGCAGAGTGATAGAAAGAGGAAGTCATGAAAAACTTATGAAAGTTTGCGGATCTTATAAGAAATACGTAAATCTTTATGAATCTGCTAACGAATGGAGGGTAAATGAATGAAAAATTATTTGAAAAATAGATATGCTCTTACAGACAAGGGAGCAAAAGGAACAGTTGTTGCTATTATCTATTCCACATTAAAAAGTCTATCCTTTATGATGCCAATTATTCTTCTGATGTATGTTTTAAATGGACTGCTTGGTTTTGGAAATTTTGATATAAAAATTGCCGGTATTTTATTTATTGCCATAGGTATTTTTATGGCGTTTGTAATAAATAAAGACTACATTACTACCTACAATGAAACTTATAAAGAATCAGCAAATCTTAGGATAGAAATTGCACAAATAATAAAAAATTTGCCCCTATCTTTTTATTCAAGGACAGATTTAACTGATCTATCCCAAACAATAATGAAAGATGTTGAGGTTGTGGAACATTCACTGTCCCATGCAGTGCCAGGTTTTTTCGGTTTTATTTTTAACTTTATAATCATTGGAGCCATGCTTTTAATTGGAAATATAAAGTTGGGACTTGCAATTATTATCCCTGTTCTTCTTTCGATGGTATGTAATTTTTTGTCCAAAAAAATTCAAGTATCTGCAACGAAAAAATATTATCTAGAAAAAAGAAAGTCTTCAAAAATATTTCAAGAACTGATAGATCTTTCAACAGAAATTAAATCTTATAATTTAACTAAGGATAAGGGAGATTATGCCACTGATTTCGTAAAAAAATTAGAAAAAGGACATATTTTATCAGAACTTGGTCAAGTTATACCTGTTTCAATAGCTGGTGTAGTAGCAAATCTTTGTTTAGGGCTTGTAATATTAATAGGTTTAATAGAATTAAATAAAGGAAATATAAATATACTTTATTTTGCTGCCTATCTTTTTGCTGCTGCAAGAATGATTGATGGCGTAGCAGCTTTTAACCAATATTATGCCGAACTGATGTATATTGATGGTCCAATTGAAAAGATTAAAGCATTAAGGACAGAAAAAGTGCAAGAGGGAGAAAAAGAAGAATTTAACTCCTTTGATATTTTAGGACAAGATGTTGAATTTTCTTATTTAGAAGATAAAAAAATAATAGATGGCATATCTTTTAAGGCTCTTCAAGGAAAGACCACTGCATTAGTAGGTCCATCAGGTTGTGGAAAAACAACAGTTTTAAGACTTGTATCAAGATTATATGATATTGATAGGGGAAAAATTTCAATAGACAATAAAGATATAAATAGATCAAGAACCCAAGATTTATTTAAACATATATCCATGGTGTTTCAAGATGTAGTCCTATTTGATGGAAGTGTAATGGAAAATATCAGGATAGGAAATATGGATGCAAGTGATGAAGAAGTTATAGAAGCGGCAAGGCTTGCCAACTGTCAAGAATTTGTAGACAAACTTCCAAAGGCTTATGACACAAATATCGGGGAAAATGGGTCAAAATTATCTGGAGGAGAAAGACAAAGAATCTCAATAGCAAGAGCATTTTTAAAAAATGCAGAGATAATTCTTTTAGATGAAATTGCAGCATCTTTAGATGTACAAAATGAAAAATATATTCAAGAATCTTTAAATAAATTGACTAAAGATAAAACTGTGATGATAATTTCTCACAGACCCAGATCCATAGAAAAAGTGGATCAAATAATAGTTATGAATGATGGTAAAATTGAAGCAGCAGGAAGTCATGATGAGTTATTAAAAAAATCAAAGACTTATAAGAAGATGATAGAGTATTCAAAAAAGTCTGAGGAATTTGTATATTAAGGAGAAAAAATAAAAAAACGCACGGCTATCTTATGTTGTGTTTATGATTTTTGGAGCATCAAATCTTTTAACGATATTTTTGGCAGGAGATGCTTATATAAATTCTATGATTATATGCTATTTATTTTTGCTATTATTTTAATATTTTTAACTAGTAAATAATGCTAAATTAAATATAGAATTAAATAAAAAATAATCGATGGAAGAGATAAAATTTCAAATAAGGAGTGTCTATAATTATGGTAAGTATAATAAATTTATTGAATTCAAATTACATTGGGATCTTAATTTTTATAGGGATTGTTATTTTTGCATATTCTATATTGACTTCTGATAAAACAAACAAAAAATATTTGGGTAAGATACTGGGATGCTTAATTATCATTATTGGGTGTATATGTTTGTATATTAATAATTAAATTAATTTAAAGCATAGAATATAAAAAAATTGTGATTCTTGATGAAAAAACATTAGGTCTTTGTCACAAAAATATGATTAATTTAATAAAAATTTTAAAGAAAATGAAAGAGCAAAATAAAATTATTATAATTATCACTCATGATTATGAATTTATAAAAATGGCTGGTGGAAATGTGGTGGAATTTGTAGATGAAAAGAAAAGGAATTGAAAGTTGGGGCTTTAAAATATTAACTACTGAAGATGCAGATATTTTATATTTTAAGCATCTTGATTTTGCAGATAATATGATTACTTCTTATAGGTTATTTCCTGGTGTCTATATAATGTTTATTGATTTTAAACACAAATACAATGCCAAGGATTCTGAATATGGTGGCAGGTATGGTTACAGGATTGGATATTCTTATGAGGGAAATTATTACACCTATATAAATAAAAATAAAGTCCTAATAACAAGAGAGATTTTTGTGGGCAAATATATACCAAAGGCAAAAGAATCTTATTCAACCAGTGATAGGACTATTGCCTTTAATATTTCTATTGTTCCCAAAGAATTAGAAAAAGATTTTTACTATTATACATTTATTGAAGAATTTATAAGGATAGTAGAGGGGACCAAGGATATAGGTTATATCATTTCAGATGAAAAAATAATATATAGGGCTAATGAACTTATAGAAATTCTAAAAAATAAAGACAAGAAGTTAATAGGTCTTAAAACCCTTGAACTGATCTATTTAATATCCAAGAAAAAATTATCAGATAATAGGAAAAAATATTACAAGAAAGATTTGCAAGATGATATAAATAAAATAGAAGAATATTTAAGGTTAAATATTTCTGAGAAAATTAATTTAGATTTTCTTTCAAAAAATTTTAAAATATCTAAGACAAATTTGAACAACAAATTCATTAGAAAATTTCAGTACACGCCAATGAGGTATCTAAATAATTTGAGAATGATTGAGGCGGAAAAACTACTAATAGATTTAGAAAAAGAGATTACAGATATTGCTCAAGATGTTGGTTTTTCTAATCCATCAAACTTTTCTAGATCTTTTAAAAAATTTACAGGACTTAGTCCTAGCGAATACAGAAAAAATAACATATGATAAAAAATGACTTTACATAATAAAAAAATATTGTGTAAAGTTATTTTTTATTTACATAATTTAAAAATAGATAAATGGGTATTATATAAAATATTAGAAAATTATAAAGAAATTCTATAATTCAAGGGATTTTATTTAAAATGTTGTAAATAATATTAGTTTAGTAAAGTCTTTTTTAAGACTTATTTTTTTATGTTTTTTAACTTATGTAAGGAGTTTAAATGGATAATATTAATTGGTATGAGCTTAGTAAAGATGAAAGTTTTGAAAAAATGTCCTCTTCAACTTTAGGTTTAAAAGAAGATGAGGCGAGAAAAAGGTTAGAAAAGTATGGACCTAATGCCCTAAAAAAGGAAGAAAAGAAACCGCTTATTGAAAAATTAAAGGACCAATTTTTTGATCCCATGATTATTATATTAATTGTTGCTGCTATTTTTTCTGCCTTTTCAGGAGAAAAACTTGATTCATTTATTATTGTTGCTATAGTTATTGTAAATGCCTTTCTGTCAATTTATCAAGAAGGAAAGGCTGAAGAAGCCATTGCATCTTTACAAAAAATGTCAACACCTAAGGCAAAAGTCCTAAGAGATGGTAAAGAAATTCAGATTGATTCTGAAAAAATTGTTCCAGGAGATATTGTTATTTTAGAAACAGGAGATATTATACCTGCTGATTTAAGATTAATTGAATCTAATAATTTAAAGGTTGATGAATCATCTCTTACTGGCGAATCTGTCCCAGTCGATAAAGACGCTGAAAAAGTTTTTAATGATTATACAGAACTTGGAGATAGGGTTAATCTTTGTTTTTCTTCAACTATTGTATCTTATGGTAGAGCAAAGGGTATGGTTATAGGAACAGGATATGATACAGAGATAGGAAATATTGCATCATCTATTACAAGCTTAGATAGGGAAGAAACACCTTTACAAAAAAAGCTCGCAGGCTTATCAAAATCTTTGGGAATTTTAGTTATTGGTATTTGTATAATTGTTTTAGTGGTGGGACTTTTATACAAGCACGAACTTAAAGAGATGTTTTTAACTTCTATTTCTTTAGCTGTGGCAGCTGTTCCTGAAGGACTTCCGGCAATAGTTACAATAGTTTTATCCATTGGAATGGGAAAAATGGCTCAAAAAAACGCAATAGTTAAGAAGCTTTTAGCTGTTGAAACTTTAGGAACAACTACTGTAATATGTTCAGACAAAACTGGAACCTTAACTCAAAATGAAATGACGGTTAGAAAAGTTTTTGTAGATGATAAGATATTTGATGTTTCAGGAACAGGTTATATGCCTAAAGGAGAAATTTCTCATGAAGGAGAAAAAATATCCTTATCAGATGAAGAAAATTTATATATACTTTCTTCCATAGCATCTTTAACAAATGATGCAAGACTTAATTATGATAATAATAAGCTAGATTTTATTGGCGACCCTACAGAAGTAGCTTTATTAACCTTTACTGAAAAGATAGGAAATTCCATTGATAAGTTAAAAGAAGATTTTCCTAGAATAGCAGAGATACCCTTTGATTCTGATAGAAAAATGATGACAACTTTTCATGAAAACTTTTTTGAAGGAAAAGTTTCTTCCTTTACAAAGGGAGCTGCCGATATAGTTTTATCTAAGTGCCATAAAATTTTTCTTAATGGAGAAATTCAGGATCTAACTGATGAAATGAGAGAGGAAATTTTAACAAAAAATAAAAGTTTTGCTAAAGAAGCCCTAAGAGTTTTATCCTATGCATTTAGAAACTATAATGAAATGCCCAAAGATTTGACGAGCCAAAGCATAGAAAAAGATATGATTTTTGTTGGTCTAAGTGGGATGATAGACCCGGCAAGACCTGAAGTTAAAGACTCTATCAACAAATGTAAGAGTGCAGGAATTTCTACATTTATGATTACGGGAGATTATCTTGAAACAGGACTTGCAATTGCAAAAGAATTAGGAATCGCCGACTCAGAAGACCAAGCAGTTAGCGGCAAAGATTTAAAGGGTTTATCTGATGAAGAATTTAGAAAACTTGTTAAAGAAAAAAGAGTTTACACAAGAGTTTCGCCAGAGAATAAAGTTCAAATTGTTAAGGCATTAAAGGAGAACGGACAAATAGTAGCTATGACTGGTGATGGTGTTAACGATGCTCCGGCAATAAAAAAAGCAGATATTGGTATAGCTATGGGTATAACTGGAACAGATGTTGCAAAAAATACAGCCGAAGTTATTTTGACTGATGATAATTTTGCTACTATTGTAAATGCAGTTGAAGAAGGAAGAATTATTTATTCCAATATTAAAAAATTTGTGGGATATTTACTTTCCTGCAACATAGGAGAGGTTTTAATTGTATTTATTTCAATTATTCTCAATCTGCCTGTGCCTTTAATTCCAATTCAACTTTTGTGGTTAAATCTTGTAACAGATTCTTTTCCTGCTTTGGCACTTGGCGTTGAAAAAGGTGAGGACGATATTATGGATAAGCCACCTAGAGAAGTTGATGAATCAATCGTTGATAGAAATTTAAAAATAACTGTTGCAATTCAAGCCATTGCTATAACTTGTGGGACTTTAGTATCTTATATAGTAGGATTAAATTGGTTTGGAACAAGTGGTCATGGATTAGAGATGGCAAGGTCCATGGCATTTACAACCCTTATACTTTCAGAACTTTTAAGGTCTTATTCAGCAAGGTCTGTAGATAAAACAATTTTCCAAATAGGAATATTTTCAAATAAAAGTTTATTTATGGCAACACTTTTTTCATTCTTACTAATGATTGCTGTGATTTATATACCATTTTTATCAAGCGCCTTTAAGCTGGTAGATTTAGATTTAAGAGAATGGGCAGTAGTTTTAATAAGTGCTTTCTTCCCCCTTGTTATAGGAGAAGTGCAAAAAGTTTTAAGATTTAAAAGTAAATAATTTTATAATAAATAAG
>ERZ1673752.4720-NODE-4720-length-10986-cov-6.603787_pt1 | contig 10986 bp, 7 predicted proteins | sample MGYA00580195_ERZ1673752 | MGnify/ENA primary metagenome ERZ1673752 (study PRJEB41218, sample SAMN15661744) | gut metagenome | host: Homo sapiens | place: Canada: London | collected 2015-08-20/2019-03-30 | study: EMG produced TPA metagenomics assembly of...
AAGGTGTAAGCCTTAAGGATACGGGTAGTGTGGTCATAGGTGAGATCATAGAAACGGTAAACCCGCTTGAGTGTCTCGTCGTCATCGAGTGGAGTCTTGTTTTCTAGGTACTCTTCTAAGGCTGCTTTTTGGGTGTCGAGAGTAATATCCAGATCAATGAGTTCTTGGCCTCGACGCATGGGATCAAAGTACAGGTTTAACTTCAAACGAGCGGATAGATTCGTAGCCTCGATCCGTTACCAGAACCACATCCTTGAAATTTGCTTGCCTAAGGTCTTCAAGGATCACAGAAAGACTGCGAGAGTCAGGAACATTACCAGAGAAAGAGCGGTAGTAGACGGGCATATGGCCTTCTAGGGTATAGACAATGACCTCTAAGTTTTGCGGTAGCGTATCAATACAAGCTGGTTGCGTACTGGCGTAGCGGTGACTGGAATAGGCGTGAATGGAGATTTTATATGAACTTGAGGGATCAATAGGTCTCGGCATTAGGTAACCCTCCTCTCACTAATCGTCTCATCCCACTCTATTGGGAAAAAGAAGTTAAGCGCTAACGCAAACAAAAATAAGCCCTTCACTGAGTAGGAGCGATAGCAATACCGAACTAGTCTCCGGGACAAACAGGTGCAAAAGTCAGAATATCAGATCACCAAGAATCATTCATAACAAAAGAAAAAGCCACAACGAGATTTCACTCGCTGTGGCCTTGCTTCGTCGTTCGGAGCCTAGTTGCTAGATTACCAAGGAGAGTGCCTGCAGGCTCCTAGTCGCCAGGATCCTAGTCGCCAAAAACTTCTCGAGCTATGGCGACACTGGCGCTGGCGTCTTTGGCGTAGTAGTCGGCCCCCATTTTCTTGGCGAAGGAGGGGGTGAGGACGGCTCCACCGACGATGATTTTAGTATCGGGGGAGGCAGCTTTGAGCTTTTGGATGGTCTCTTCCATGCTAGGGAGGGTTGTCGTCATCAGGGTGGAGAGACCGACCAGTTTGATTTTTTCCCGAACGACGGTGTCAACTATGACTTCAGGCGGAACATCCTTGCCTAGGTCAATGGTTGTATAGCCGTAGTTGTCGACAATAACCCGGACAATATTCTTGCCAATATCGTGGATATCCCCCTTAACGGTGGCAAAAACAATAGATCCTTTGGAAATCGTTTCCTTTCCTGCCTCGGCCATGGTCGTCTTGATGACCTCAAAGGCCTCTTGGGCGGCATTCGAAGCGCTGATCAGCTGGGGGAGAAAGATCTCTTTGCGGTCGTATTTGTCGCTGACATAGTCTAGGGCAGGGATAAGGTATTGTTCGATGATGGTGAGACTGTCCTGGGTGGCGAGCAGTTGACGGGTCAGGCGCTTAGCTTCTTCCTTGAGGCCCTTGTCGATGGCTGCCGTCATGGCTGCGGGGGAGGGAACACAAGGAGCACTGGAGTCTTCCTGAGAATGAACTTGGGGCCCGGCGCTTTCATCGTGATATTCAGGTCCTTGCTGATCTGAGTAATCTTCGGAGCCTTTGGCCTTGGTTTTAGCTTTAGCCTTTTGGCGGGCTGCCTCGTGGGCTAGGAAGCGTTTGGCCCCGGGATCAAGGTTAGCTAGAACTTGATAGGCCTCCCATTGGTCTCGGATATGGGGATTAGCGGGATTGACAATGGGCAGGTCGAGACCAGCGCCTAGGGCTAGGGTGAGAAAGGTAGCGTTGAGGAGACCCCGTTGGGGGAGACCATAGGAGACGTTGGAGACCCCCAGAGTAAGCTTGATATCCTGGTACTTCGCCTTCAGGGTCCGCATGGCCTCGATGGTAGCTTGAATTTCCTCTTGGTCCGAAGAGGCGGTGAAAGTGAGGCAGTCAAAGATCAGACGGTCTAAGCCTAGCCCATAGGCTTGAGCGGCCTGGATGGCGGTCTCAGCAGCCTGGATTCGCTCCATGGCTGACTGGGGCATTTTCTCGCCACAAGTAAGAACGACAACGGAAGCCCCGTATTTTTGGGCTAAGGGGAAGATGGCATCCATGGACTTGGGGGTGGCCGTCGTCGAATTAAGAATGGGGCAACCGTTATAAACCCGGATGGCCGCCTCCATGGCCTGGGGATCCGTGGTATCGATCATGAGGACAGCATCCGAGATGGATTGGATGGCCCGGACTAGCTGGGGAAAAGTGGCTTTTTGGTCAATGCCAGGGGCCCCCAGGTTGAGATCTAAGACGGCAGCCCCGGCCTCCACCTCCAGGACAGCTTCCTTCATGACATAGGGAAAATCCTTATCCTCAATCGCCTGGAGGAAACGTTTATTTTCTGTGGCGTTCAGGGTCTCGCCTGCTAAAATCGGGCGGTCTAAGTGGTAGGTCGCCGTACTCGAAGAGAGGTGGGGCCGGAGAGGAACAGGGTCCCGGTGGGAGGTGCGACCCTGGAGGGCCTTCTTAATTTCGGCAATATACTCGGGGCCCGTCCCGCAACAGCCTCCGATGTATTTGACCCCTAGGTCGGCGATCGGGAGCATTTTGTGGGCAAAAGTGGGTGCATCCAGGTTATACTTGCCCGTCTCAGGGTCGGGGAGGCCAGCATTAGCCTTGACGAGGATGGGAGTATTTGTTACTGCGGCCATTTCACGGATGATATAGAACATCTTTTCGGGGCCGACGGAGCAATTGGCACCGAGGGCGTCAACTCCGAGCCGGGAGGCCAAGGTGGCAAAATTGGCTGGGGCGACTCCGGTGAAAGTCCGGCCATCCTCTTCATAAGACATGGAGGCAAAGATCGGTAGGTCAGAGTGCTCCTTAATGGCCAAAATAGCCGCCTTCATCTCAAAGAGGTCGGTCATGGTCTCAATGATGAACATGTCGACGTGGTCTCGGGCGGCCAGGACCAGGTCCTCAAAACAAGAATAGGCCGTTTCGAAGGTCAAGGTTCCATTGGGCTCCATCATTTCACCCAGGGGGCCGATATTGCAGGCGATCGTAATGGTGCGATCGAGCTGATGGCGGGCATCTCGGGCCCGTTTGGCGTTCTGACAGGCGGCCAGGACGACTTCTTCAACCCCGTGGCCCGTGCCTTCGAGCTTGAGGCGATTGGCCCCAAAGGTATTGGTACAAAATATATCGCTGCCCGCATCGATATATTCTTGGTGAATTTCAGTAATTTTTTCAGGCTCGAGGAGATTGAGAATCTCAGGTCTTTGGCCTACGGCAATGCCCTTGCGTTGAATCATGGTGCCCATAGCACCATCGAGAAGTAAAAAGTTATTTTCCACAGAAACCTCCGTTTTTTCTGATATTACAGTGAAAACGTAAAAGGCAACTTGAACATCTGTGGTAGACATAGGTGCTCGGTCGGTCGAGGACCCCCATCAGGGCGATGACAGACTTCCGGGGGATCATGAGGCCGCTGGCATTGACCTTGAGGCCCATCTGCCGGTCTATATCTAAGAGCCTCCCAATGTCTTGATTGAGGCCTATGGGAAGGTCCCCGTAGCCGGGAGAAAAACGCATTGTCAAGAAATGTTCTTTCTTGCGGTAGGTCTGGATGATTTGCTCATTGACTTGGGTGCAGATTTCCTCCGTATATTGGGAGGCCACCGCATCCAAATACAGGGCCTGAGTGGGGTCAAGGACATCCATTTTCCTCAGATACTGGTCGACCTGGATTCCCAGGGTCACGGCCATCAAGACGATGGCAGTCGCATCCTCGAGCATTTCGTCCGCCATCCTGCCGGTGAGACTAAGACCCGTATCAGGAATCTTTCGACCCTGGAGGGGGTATTCCTTGGTCACCCACTTGGGCTTGGCGATTTCTACAATTTCCCGATACGCAGCCTCGATCTCTCGGTCGAACTCCCTATTATCTCCTAATCCAAGAATAGCCCTTGCATCAGAAAAATCTTTCTGCATACCTTTTATCTCTTTCATTCACTGCTCGTTAGTTGATTTGCTGGCGGATCCCCCCGCCAATTTGCTGGCGGATTCGCCGCCTACTTGCTTGCGGGTTCCTCGCCAACTGGTTTGCGTATTCCCGCCAACTTGCTTGCTTTTGTTTACATTTAATTACCACTGATCACCGCTGATCACCGCCATCCAGCCCCGAGTTCAAGCAGCAAAAAGGGCCCCAGGAGCCCGTGGATGGATGGCCTGGTGCCCTATTCTAACAAGAACAAAAAATTCTTACCTGCCCTATGGGGAGGAGTCCCTAGGGGGGGAGCACCTAGGGTCCCAGTCTGTTAGGGGGATCCCGGGCTTCCGATCTTTTCGATAGATCCCTAGCCCCCGACCCCTGAAATCGGACCCTATCCCCTGATCTCCTCCATCTTTTCCAGTAGCGTCTCTGCCAGACCTTGCCAGGTGAATTTTTCTAGCTGCCTGGTCCAGTCGACCTTCTGGTATGAGCGCTGCCGGAAGGCTTGGGCGGCGGCTAGCATGGCCTCTTGGAGCTGGCGGATATGGCCTTCTTTAGCTGCAGTCTGAATCTCATCCAGACCCTGCAAGGCTGGCATGGGGATCACCCGGATGTGGTCGTCCTTCCAGAGCTCCTCCCCCAAGAAAGAGCGGAGGGCGGGGAGGTCGGTCACAACGAGATCCAGACCGGCTGCCAGGGCTTCGATGGCTCCCAGGCCAAGCCCTTCGTAGTAAGAGGGATAGATAAAAATGTCAAAGTCTTCCATTTCCTGACCTAGATGGGCCTGGGACTCATGGTGGGGGAGGAGGGTGAGACGCCCATCCTCCTTCGACAAATCTTCCACCCAAGCCTCAGCTTCGGCTGGCGTATTTCCTGTCAGGGTGAGAGAAAGGTCGAGCTCATGGGGGAGACCTAAAAAGGCTTCGACGAGCTCATAGGTCCCCTTGGGATGAGAAAAGCGGCCAGCATAGAGGAAGCGGACGGTGCTGCCAGCGTCGGCCTTGCGGGGGGTAAAACGAAAAATCCTGGGGTCAAAGCCTGCCCCGCCGACGAAGATGTGTTCTTGAGGAATCCCATAGACGGCACTTAGGTCAAAAAGCTGGTCGGCTGTGAGGGCGGATACGCAGGGGAGGGAGGACAGATCCCCTACATAACGGTTAAAAAAAGCCGGGTTTTGCTTGGCCTGGCGGAGGTCGGTCCCGTGGGCCAGGGCCAGGATCGGAAGAGAAAAGCTCTGGGCCAGGTCCGTAAGCATCCAGAGGTGGTGGCAGAGGAGGAGGTCAGGCTGGAGGTCCGAAATGGCCTGGGTCAGGACCTGGCGAAAGGCTGTTTTCCACTGGTCTACCATGAGAGGAGTCATCTTGTGATAGACCGTAGCCGGATAGGGCATGATGTCACTCATCCCTGGGACGGGAAAGGGGAGGTCTGGGGTTTGAAAAGAGACCGGATAGCTTGGACAGGGGAGATCGGGAATGGGGTGACCCAGATTGGTCCCGTAGACCAGGGCCTGGGTGTGACCGAGCTGGTCCAAGGACTTAATAAGGTTGCGGGCAAAGGTCCCGCTCCCCGTCATATCAGGGATCTGGGCTAGGGTAGAAAGAATACGCATAAAAACTCACTTTCTTATGGCTAAATATTTTGCGTAGCTTGAACGTTTCGTACGATTCAACGCAAGTTCCGCTGGCTAAGCTTCCTTTCGTATGGCTAAACTCACAAGGGACCCTACTTCAGGCAGGTAGGCGTCAGGGGTGTTGAGGACTAGAAGGCGGACTGGGGCCTTTGCCGCCTTCGCTTTCTTTTCCGCCACCTCCTCGGTCACCGCCTTTTCCGACACCGCTAGCGATGCCGGCGCCAGCGACGCCGCAACCGCCTTCGCTGCTGCCGATTCCTCCAAAAGACAATCATAGTAGAAAAAGGGGCCTTGGAATATTTGTCGGAGGACACGGGCAGGATAGGGACCTGCTCCAGGGGGTAAGAGAGCCCAGGCTTCCGGACGGAGGGTTAGGCCTTCACGGAGGTAGCCGCTACTTTCACCCAGAAAGGCCTGCGTAAAGGGGGCGTGGGGAGACTCATAGAGGGTGCGAGGCGTCCCTTCCTCCACCTTCCGACCCCGGTCGAGGAGGACGATCTTTTCGCCCAGTTCAAAGGCCTCGGCCTGGTCATGAGTGACGAGGAGGGTCGTCACCCCAAAATCCCTTTGGACCTGCTTGAGCTCAGCCCGCAAGGCAATTCGGAGCTTGGCGTCCAAGTTAGAAAGGGGTTCATCGAGCAGGAGGAGACGGGGCTGGATGATAAGGCTGCGAGCCAGGGCAACCCGCTGCTGCTCGCCCCCGGAAAGCTCCTGGACCCTTTTGTCGGCATAGCCTTTCAGGTCGAGCCTATCCAGCATCTGGGTCAGAGCCTCAGCTTGGTCGGCCTTTGGCACCTTTCGCAGCTTCAACCCGTAGCAAATATTCTGCCGCACATTCATATGGGGAAAGAGGGCATAGGACTGGAAGACTGTCGCAATGGGCCGATCTTCTGGTGGGATATGGATTGCAGGGCCGTCTCCTCCCTGATCTTCCAGGGTCTCGCCAGCCAGGCGAATGGTCCCCTTGGCAGGCCGCAGAAAGCCCCCTAGGCTCCGTAAGATCGAGGATTTCCCGCAGCCCGAAGGCCCCACGAGGCAAGTCAAAGACCCCTCCTCGATGGTCAGGGAGAAATCTTCCACTGCCACAAAATCCCCGTACTGGATGATCAGCCTTTGAATTTCTAAAAAGCAAGGGTCCCGTTTCATGAGACTTTTCCTACCTTTCCAACTTTTCTCCCCAAATATTCCATCCCCCAGCAAACGAGGGTGAGGAGGACGGCGATGACCGAGGCTACCCCGTATTTGCCAGATTGGACCACGTCAAAGAGGACCAAGGTGGCCAGTTTCCTTTGGGGGTAGACTAAAAAGATAATCGAGCCGATGGTGGTCATGCCCGAGGTGAAACTGCGAAAAAAGGCCAAAAGGAGGCTGGATCGACTCTGGGGCAAGAGGACATCACGAAGGGCCAAGAGGGGGTGACCGCCCAGGTCTTGGACGGAGTCGATTTGCCCGGCGTCAATGTTCCCTAAGGCCGAAGCTCCCAGTTTGGCAGCCAGGGGGACCTGCTTGAAGGTCATATTGAGAAGGACGATGGCGGCGGTCCCTGTCAGGGCCAGGGGCGGGCTCCGGAAGGCCAAAATATAGGCGATGCCAAAGAAACTCCCCGGGATGATATAGGGGAGGGTGGCCAGGCTATCAAGAAGCTTAAAGCCTCGGATTTGGCGGATGTGGAGGTAGTAAGCTAGGAGAAAGCCGATGAGGGTGGCTGCCGCAGCTGTCACAAAGGAATAGGCAAGGGAGCGCAGGAAACTCGTCCCTAGGTGGTTGACACTGTCTGCCCAATTGGCCCAGGTTAAGCCATAGACCCCTCCCTGCCAGCGTCCGCAGGCCATGAGAAGGATGGTCCCGTATTGGAGGAGGAGGGCCAGGAGATAGGCCCCCGCCACTAGGCGAGAGGCCAGGATGGCAAAGCCCCGGCCCCAGAGAACCCCAGAAGTTTGCGGGGTCGCAAGGCCGTGGGTGACCGTCTGCACCCTCCGGTAGGCCCGGAGGTAGACCAGCATGGCCAGGAGGGCCGGGACGAGGAGGATGAGGTTGAGGACCATGGCCTTGGGTAGATTCCCTTCGGCGATAAAGGCTAAGTAGGCCTCGGTCGAAAGAACCCCATAGGCTCCGCCAATGATGGTTGGGGTGGTGAAATCTGCTAGACTCCGGATCATGGTAAGCATCAAAACTACGAGGAGGGAGCCTCGAAGCTGAGGAAAGAGGACATCCCGGATCAATTCCCAGGTCTTAGCCCCTAGGGACCGGGCTGAATCTAGGAGACTGGCGTCAATATTGGTTAATTGGGCCAAGAGAACCATAGCAGCCAGGGGAATAAAAGAAAATCTTTGCATCAAGACGATGCCCTTGAGCCCATAGGGATTCCAAGAGAGACGGAAGAGCCGGTAGGTGATGAGGCCCCGCCTGCCGAACAGGCTCAGGTAAGCCAAGCTTGCCACAAAGGGGGGAGAAATCATGCCTAAGGTTAAGAGGCTATGGATGATTTGTCGGATAAGTTTATTCGCAAAAAAGAAAGAAAAGGTCAAACAGAGCGCAAAAAAGGTGGTCAACCCTGTTGTGAGCAGGGCGACCACCAAAGAATGCTCCAAGAGCCCTCGGGCATCCCGGACCATAGAGAAAAAAGACACACTTTCCTTGCCCCCCTGGTTGTGCAGGCCTTCCAGAAAGACACTGGCAAAGGGCCAAGCCACGAAAACCAGGATGAGGAGGGCGACCGTAGCCATGAGGGCTAGGTCCAGCCCCTTCACCAGGTTAAACTGCAGGCTGCGCTGAGGGGCAAATGGAAGAGTGAGAGAACGCTTACTTTTGATTGGCCTTCTCCCCTGCCATCTCCGTGAAGTGGGCGAGCACCCCTTCCCGAGCGGAGCCAAAGGTCGACAAGTCCGACTTGGCCAGGCGATCGACGGGCAGACCTAAATCAAAGCCTTTCAGACCGGGCTTGAGCATTTGGCCGGGATCCTTCCCGTCCAGTTCGGCCAGTTTCTGCAAATTCTCATCGGTCAACATAAAGTCTAAGAAGGCCTTGGCTACATCGGCGTTTTCAGCGTCCTTGAAGACGGCAATGCCTTCGGGAACCCAAGGGACGACGTCAGGGTAGACGACGGTGCAGTTGTGGTCCTTGGCAGCATCAAAGGCACTCTTATCAGCAGGAATGATCCCGATGGCAAATTCACCGGCCACGGTCTTCTCCTGGGGATCCTTGCCCCGTTTGCTGTAGAAGGGAATATTTGCATTAAAGCCTTCGATAATCTTCCAGCCTTTTTCTTCGCCAAATTGGTCGAGGAGGCCTTTGACCACAGCATAGTTGGTGCCAGAAATGGCGGGGTTGGACATGATGATCTCGTCCTTATACTGGGGATCCGCCAAATCTTCCCAAGTCGCCGGCATTTTCAGATTTTTTTCCTTGAGAATGTCGTTGTTGACGATGAAGCCTGCTACGGTAATGCCCTTGGAGAGCCAGAAGCCTTCTGGATCGTAATATTCCGGACGGACATCTTTGAGGGCCTCGGACTTGTAGGAGTCCAAAAGGCCATCAGCCTTGGCCGCAAGGAAGGCATCGAGCCCGCCCCCAAACCAGAGGTCGGCCATGGGCTTGCCACCCTCAGCCTTGACCCGGGCGATCACTTCCCCGGAGCTCATGGAGAGGAAATCGACCTTGGCCCCTGTGAGCTGGCCGAAGGCATCGAAGAGTTCCTTGTATTTTTCTGATGTGGTGACCACGTTCATGGACCGCCCCTTCAAATCAGGGAGCTCAGCCGCTGCAGCCGTTTCACTGGCCTTTTCGTCAGCAGCGGTCGTCTCTTCGCCCTGAGCTTCACTCGAAGTTTCCTCAGCCTGCGTAGTCTCTTCAGCTTTGCTTGTCTCCTCGGCCTTGCCGGTCTCTGCTTCGGTTGACGTTTCTGCTGCAGATTCCGCTACGGACTCAGCCGCAGAAGTGGGGGCAGAAGTTCCTGCCTCAGAGGCTGGCTTGGGATTGGCTCCCTGACAAGCTCCCAGGCCAAAGGCTAGGAAGCATACCAGGAGAAGAGCCAGATGCTTTAGTTTCTTATTGGTATTCATAAATCAGACCTTTCTTTACTTTTTCGCATATTTTGCAAATTTTCCATCATTCGCAATTTTCCATCATGTGCAAATGTTCTCAAATTCGCAGCTCGGGGATCCGGCGGAGCTTTCAGTCAATTAGGCAAGCCCTGCTTTTCGCTGACCCTGGAAAACTCATGGTTGCCAGGATCCGGTAAAGCTATCACTACTTAGGAAAGTCCCCCTAGACATATTTCAAGGTACCTTCGCCCCAGCCGAGAATTCAGCCAGGGTTCCAGTACCTTGCCCTGCCTGCCAGTATAGCAAGAATCGGAGTTTGTGTATAGGTGGGGAGATGTGGTAAAATGAGCAATGAAGATAGACGAAGTTTGTCAGCTCTACCGTCATTTCTTATTTATCATGTAAGGTGACATATACGAGAGACAAGGTAACAGAAGGGAGATTTCGAACATGAGAAAGTATTTAGCTCTTGTCACATGTATTGCTTTATGTATATTTGCCGTAGCGCCAGCTATGGCAAGCATTCCCGTTCTAGCAATAGAAGACAAAACAGAGGAGGAATTAACAGATGCTGAATATGCAGAAGAACTTTTAGCAGAAATGATGGAGATTAATGCAATTTTGAAGCCATGTGGGCTATCTCTGACTGATCTTCAGGAGATTCCGGTAAAAGAGCCAGCTTTCTATGAAGGACTCAAAGAACTGGTCATGGAAAACAAAACCAATAGTGCAGAAGATGGCTATAGTATACAATCCTCAAATTCACAGCAACCAGGCAAGAATTGGGAGAGAGTTTTTAACCCAGAAGCTGATCCGGAAAAGAGTGAAGAGTCAAAGATCAGTGCAAGTATGTGGGGCTATGCTTATGAAATGGCTACTCTAAATTTACAAAGAGTACGTAAAGAAAAGGGCCTGCCTCCGACACCTCCTAGTGATGATGAGCTATTCGAAGAAACCAAAAATATGTACATGTCACATTATGTGGACTTGAAGTCGGGGCCAGAATATCAGGTAGTTAAATCTAGATCTGATGATGGTTATTTTAGTTCCTGGATTACTGATCTAGATCGACAGCAATATGAGATTTATCTTAAAAATGCTAAGCTCAGTGCGGCCATTTTAGCAACTTCAAAAGTTGTCGCAGGCGTTTACTCGAGTGTTGGCTCAATTAAGCAGCTAAAAGGTTTAACAAGTTTGAGGCAGAAGAAAGATATAGCTAAAATGGCTGTTGCTGATCTTGATACCGGGACTACATGTAAAACCATAATTGATGAATTCCCTGATATGAAAGCGGCTTTGAAAAGCAACAATGATCCGAAAAAATTTGTTGAAGACCTAAATCGAACGTTGGCCTTGGAAAGTTATGAGCCCGAGATTAAAAATGTTATTTTGGATTCTTTAATTGCCATTTGCACCGTCGTTGCGGATGGGAC
>ERZ1673752.4725-NODE-4725-length-10979-cov-13.292018_pt1 | contig 10979 bp, 9 predicted proteins | sample MGYA00580195_ERZ1673752 | MGnify/ENA primary metagenome ERZ1673752 (study PRJEB41218, sample SAMN15661744) | gut metagenome | host: Homo sapiens | place: Canada: London | collected 2015-08-20/2019-03-30 | study: EMG produced TPA metagenomics assembly of...
TGGCAAACATTTCCTGTGTGCTTTTTCATTTTGAAACAAGGTTCACGGATTCAGGTTTTTATCTTTTCGATTTCTCCTTCAATATTCTATATTGATACTCTGGTATTTTCTTGATACCACCATTTAAGATCTTATTTCCCAAATAACGGAAACTACCATCTTTATTAAATTTTACAGTTAGCTCATGAGTAATGACCGCCTCATTACATAACACCATTTCGCAAACCGCATCCACGGTAAGAGTAACTGTTCCATTGGAATTATGTTTAATCTTTGTTACTTCCGGGATAGAAGTTCCAAAAAAATTAGGAGCATAATTAAAACATCCCAACCGCATCCAATCATATGTCTTTTTCTTTTCATTATAACTTGCATACTTTTCAATCTCTTCTCTGGAAACAGGTAAATATTCCATGATCAATTGCTCAAATTGATCTTTGGGTATTCCACTTGGATATTTTTTTCCATTAAATTTCTTTTTATATTTCATAGCATATAAATATTCATATAAACCATTATAATCTATCTTTTGCATATGTTCTTGATCCCAATTAGAACATAAAATATTATTGCCCTGATACGCTAAACCACGAACGCATTTTCTTGATAATTTCCGCTTATTATCACTCATTGGCTTAATCCTGATCAGACAGCTTCCATCTACCATTTCCGTCACTTCAGGATATTCCGGCACACACAATTCATAGCAAAACCATCCTTTTCTCGAATATCTCCATTTCTTTATCCTTGTGTAGGAAACAAATGTAATAATTGGCTTACCATTATCATCCCACGATGCATTTGAAGCCAATAGAAACATCTCCTTTCCGTCATAAATAAATTTTTCTCTTCCAATGCTGCCCTCGGAATGAACTTCATAAATAACACCCGACCCTTTCTGTTTCTTCTGTGCTTTTGCAAGAAATGAAGAAAATCTTTTATAATTCTCCATATTAGAATAATCTTCAGAAACTGTAACAGAATAACCCTGTTGTTTTATCTTTTTAATCATTTTACATATCGATTTGTTATCTAAAACAACATTTAACGAATCTCCTTTATCCGCATTTCTATATATATGTTCAAGTCCCGACATTATCTGCATAGAATCTCTTGTAGCCTCTTCATTCTCTTGAGCGGATACCGGCAAGTCATATCCTTTTTCCAGATCTTCTTCCGATATAACATCTTCTTTTGTATTATTATTTGGGACACTTTTTAGCTTTTTCTCATGCTGACTTGATGTCTTTTTCACATCATTTGTCTTTTGACTGCACGAACAGCAAAAAACACAAAGAGTCATTACAAAAAGGATTAAATATAAAAATTTTCTCATAATTCTGCACACTCCTTCCTGTTTTCAATTTTTACCAAACCATTTATCCAAAACAGCCTTATCTTTTTTTACCACATAACCACTTCCTCCTATTCCCTTTACATCTTCAACCATACTGACAATAAGAATAGGTTTTTTGTTTTTCTTATCTGGTGTCATAACAGCAAACCACCCTAATTCAGTTCCTGTCGTATCACTCTGCGACTCTTTAATTTCAGCAGTTCCTGTTTTCCCTGCTAAAATCATATCTTTACGATGTATGGCATATCCCGTCCCGTGTGAATCATTTACTACACTTTTTATACCCTCTAACACTTCTTGGGATACGGATTTGGAAAAGGCTTCTGAAATCCACTGCTCTGCTTTGGCATTTTCTTTATACAATAAATACGGTTTCAACACATTTCCGTCATTGCAAAAACTTGTGTAAATACAAGCCAAATGAAGTGGATTGACAAGTACCTGTCCCTGACCATATCCCGTATCCGCTAACCCTACCTCACTTTGAATATGCTTATTATTGGAGAACTTTGACTCCGCCATCATTATTTCAAATGGAATAGATGAATGAAACCCCAACATAGATAATGACCTCTCCATCTCTTCTGTTCCGATTTTAAGTGCTGCTTTGGCAAAATATATGTTATCTGAATATATCAATGCATTTTTCAGTATAACGGGGCTATATGTATGAAGTGTCGTAACATGATATGTCCCCCATGTTTTATCTTTTTGCCAGCTATGTCCTTCATTTCCAAAATTATCTGTTCCGGTAAATGCTTCAGACTGTAAACCAATCGCCGCAATAACAGGCTTGAATGTGGATCCCGGACACCATACTTGTCTAAAACGGTTATACAATGGTTGTTTCTTATCTTTATTTAATCTATCCCATTGCTTTTTACTCATTCCCATTATAAATGCATTCGTATCATAGGAAGGTGTACTAACCATTGCCAGCACTTCCCCAGTAAATGGATTCATGGCAATGGAACAACTTTTGTCACTTTTAAAATTTTTATATAATTGCGCCTGTAAATCCGCATCTATCGTTAATTTAATGTCTTTTCCATCTTTCACTATTTTATATGCCAGCTGCTCTTTCTCTTTTCCTTCTGAATCAGCAATATATATTTTGCATCCATTTTCCCCCTTCAATTCCTTTTCATATACCCCCTCTAACCCCGTTTTTCCAATGACACTGGCATTTGTATATCCTTCTCCTGCATGCTTTTCTAAATCTTCTGCAGTTACATTTTGTACATACCCCACTAAATGTGCAGCCTCATCCTTTAATGGGTATTCTCTGACTTCTACATCCGAAATCATTACACCAGATATTTTTAATAATTTTTCCTGTCGTTTTTGTTCCTCAACAATTGTTTCATCCGGATCCAGTGCGAGTAAATCAAGTTCTTTTACTTTTGCAATTTTTTTAATCGGGACAAATGAATCTTCTTTTACCCATTTTGCCGTTAATTCCTTTTCTATATCTTCTGGTTTTATTCCCAACAATTTCGCAATTCTGACAATGGATTTTTTCCTATTTTCTAACTTTCCAGGTATAATTCCAACAGATGAAGCAACACCCTTTCCCGCAAGCATTCTTCCATTCCTATCCAGAATTTGACCTCTCTGCGCCTGTATTACGGACACACGCACTTTGTCATCCTCTGTAAGCCCTGGATAGATTACTGAATTACTCCATACCATTTTGTACTGATCATCTTGTTCTAAAAAAGCAACTTCGTTTTTAAAATCCACTTTTCCGGCTACTGTGTCAAAAGCTGTATTATATTTAACTGTTAAACTTTCTTCTTCATAATCTATTATTTTTATATTGATGTTTTTTGCTTCAATCCCCTCATAAATAGCAGAATTGCGCTTCACAAAGTCCTCTTTTTCAATGGTTTCTTTACTCTCATTTGTTATCATTTCATACATTTCGCTATAGTTTTTCTGACAAATGCAATTCATATATGACTTCAAAACCTGTTCAGGACTTTTGACAACCTCTTTCTTAGTTATCCCTTTTATAGTAAACAGGACTACACCAGCTATAAATATTATACTTAGCACCAAAAAGCCAACACGGATCATTCTTCTTTTTCTATTATGTCTATATTTCATAATTACTCATTTTCCTTTCATTTTTCTTTTATCCAATCTATGCAACCTAACACCTTTTTTCCTGTATGACCGGATTAACTTTTGATCTACAGGAATAATACACATACGAACACTTTCGCCGTATGCGAAATAAGGATAAATTCCTACTCCATCTCTATAATACAAATCGCTTGGTAGATTATAGCTATGAAATCCTTTTTCTGTCTGAAATATATGATCATATGCCTTTTTATTTAATTTTTTATACAAACTTGTTATCTTATTCTTCTCCATATTCGGAAAAAGCATTTTCAAACAATAAAAGCATAATTTCTCATATTTCTTATACATTTTTTCTGTATAACTATGATCATCAAAATTAACAGTAATAGCTTCTATGTTTTTTGTATGTTTTATAGTGTACACAGCAACAGTGGGTAGTGTCAGTATTTTCTTATTTTCCGTATATTCATAACACATATCTCCTTTCAGCCTTCCAAAATCTTGTTTATATGAATACCATGTTACAAGCGACTGAATATATTTCTTTCCATAATCTTGGTAATAGCAATAGTTGTAAGCATCTATAAAATCTTTAATCTCTATTGCAAAGTACAATTTCTCATTTTTCCTGGCAACACTATTATTCCAATCAATATAACTCTGCTCACAAGGTAAAGCCGTGCTTTCTGATGTTTTAGTATCCTTTCGTTTATCTTGAATCACTTTTTCGTTTTTGCAGGCAGTCAAAACAAATATACATATCGTCATATATAAAGCCCATTGTGCTATATGTTTATTCTGAAACATCTTTTACTCCCTTCTTATAATTCTTACATTTGTAAGAATTAAGATTAAAAAATATATGTTTTTTTGTTTTTATATTACACCTGTAATATTTGCATGTCAAGATAAAAAATCTATGCTGGCTAAACACATTCATATCCATGCTTTGTCAGCAAAACTATTTCCATTCCGTTACTACAAACACCATCTCTGCGAATTCTTTATCTGTCATATCATTTAACTTGGCAAGGGAAATTCCTTTTATGTCATTCGGGCTTTGACACTTCGCTTTTGTCAGGCAGTCCGACAATTCATGCGTTCCGCAGTCAATACTTTCTTCTGCGCTGTCAATCGGTGGATTCACATTGTAATAGGATTGTGCCGTCTGCATGATATCCGGTTCCGTTCCTCCGCTTTCCTGTTCAATCACGGCAAGACACAGATCCACATAATCTTCAATTCCATATTTTTCACAGTATTCCGAGACAAGTTCACGGAAACTTTCTGTCTTTCCAGATACCTGTGCCTGATAGGTTCCGTCCTGTGATTCATTAGCAGCACCGCCGGAGCCAACCACTGCTCCGATTGCTCCCACGATAGCTGCCACAAGAATAATCAAAAGAAGTGCTATCCATACAGCGGGATTTGCCGCTACTGCCTGAACAACACTTTGTATTGTCTTTACCAAAGATTTTCCTACCTGTGCTCCTGCTTTTGCTCCCGATCGAACAGCCTGTGCCGATTTCTCCGTTGACTTTCTTGCAGCCTTTCTTTTTTCCCTGCTTTGCAGCTTTTTATGCACAAGCGTTTTCATGCCGCCCACTACTGTATGTGCACCTTTTCTGGCAGTTTCTTTAGAAAGCCTGATAGGTGCGTCTTCTGTATACTCCGTATTTCTTTCTTCATAAGAAGCATCTGCCACACTGCTTCCAAGCAGCATCAGATGCATGGACTGCACCATAAGTTCCCTTGTTTCATGAATAGAAAAAAGGACACGCTCACTTTTGGATGAACTGCCCTTCTTCTGCTTTTTGCCTTTATTTAGTTTTTCAATGCCTTTTTTCTTGAACCGTCTCTTTTTCCGCCGTTTCATTTTTTCTGCCTTAGCCATTTCTCTGGCTTTCTTTAACATTCGCTGTTTGGAACGATAATCCAGACTTTTGAACATACGCTTCGCCGGCTCACTTAATGATTCAATGACCTCTTTGTCTAGATGATCCATTTGCTGCCACCTCCAATTATATTCAGTGGGCTGTATGTATTCTTTTGATTTTCTGTTGAATGTTTTGGGGAAATATGATATATTGATATTAGAAAAGGAAAGTACCCACTCCAAAGTGGATGCTCCCAGGGAAATTTAGATGTCCTTACGGACACCGCCTATCCTGTTGGCAGACAGGATAGGCATTTTTATTTTCGCTTGTTTCTCTTATTGAGAAAGGCAAGCAACGCTATAACAAGACTACCAAAGGCACATAACAATGTTAATATGCCGATGAAAATCGAAAGTATTTCAAAAGCTGTCATCTGCGCCACCGTCTTCGCCCTGCTACGGTCCGTGCTAAACGGATGTCCACTGGACATCCAGCACCCCTTCCTATGTATTCCGGCAAGCCGGTCATTCGGTGTTGGGAGGCTACCACCCTGTCATGGGTACTTTCCTATGGCTTACGCCATGCAACTAATATATCATTTTTCCCGCCATAATTCAACGATTTTCGTCAATTCATCTGCCCTTATTGTCTCTTATTTTTTCGATGTTTGCTTCGCATTTCTGTCATTAACCATTTCATGAAAATTGGTATTAAATAACTGATAAAGACTGCTGTCTTTTTCCATCGTATTATCAAATGGAACAATCTTATCACCAAACCGTATAAGTCCCATTCCCGGCTCTGCTCCATTCACACAGGCAAGCTGCTCGGAAGATATATCAAACAAATCTTCCACCGCTTCCTTATCCATTGTTCCCTGATCTAACAAAAGCATAAATTCGGAGTTGGAAACCATTGTTTTCGTAGAACGGTTTCTCTGTGCATCGATCAGGTTCTGGCTCATCCCGGTACAGATACCACCACGCTTACGGACCTCACGCCACATCTTCTCCAGTGCATGTAAACTGTATTCTTCTCCCCAAAGCTCGTGCATCTCATCCACATAAACCCATGTGGCAACTCCATCTGACTGATTATACTTGATTTTAGCCGTGATACTTTCAATCATCACAAGCATTGCCATTGCTCGCATTCGTTTCCCCAGCTCCGAAAATCCATACACGGTAAAGCGGTTCTCATCGGATATGGACTGCTCTCTGGCAAAAATATCAAGCGTACCATCTGCAAATACTTCTAACTGGTCTACAATCTCCTGTGCTGCTTCATTCCCCTCGTAATGCTCAAGAATATAATCTCTCATCACCGGAATTGTCGGAGATTCCGGACGGTTTCTTGTCCGTCTTTTGTCTTTTCGCTTCTTAAAGTATTCCTCATACATATGGCTCACTGCTTTATCAATTACAGCGATATGTCTGCTGGTAAGCGGCACCGGTTTCAATGCCTGTTCACAGATTGCATAGGCAAACTCTGCTTTTTCTGCCACAAAACGGTCAATGTCCGGCACAACATCCGGTACATGAAACGGATTGACATAAAAGACATTTTCCGCAGACTGTGTCAGATTGATATACTGACCGCCCCACGCTGCAGCAATGTCTTTATATTCACCCATTGGATCTACCACGATAATGTCATCCTTTGAAAAACATAACACCTGCCCCATCTCGGATTTCTCATTATAGGACTTTCCGGAACCCGGAACACCAAACACCATCCCGTTTCCATTCTTTAATAATTTACGGTTTCCTATGATCAGATTTTTGGATACCTTATTAAAGCCATAGCAGTATCCCAAATCATCATGAATCTCCTGCGCATTAAACGGAATGAAAATGGAAAGTTCCTCAGAGGTAATTGTCCGCATTGTATCAACAAATCTTGCTCCCGTCGGCAATGATGTATTCAAGGCATCAAGCTGTCGATACGAATGTGGAACAATGTCCATGTTGTGTGTTTTTCCAATGATACGCACCTTTTCTGTCCGCTCCTCCAGTTCTTCCATCGAACCAGCTTTTACCACAATGGTGATCCCCACATAAAGAAGCCGCTCATCAAACGAAGAAATACGATCAAGCATCTCCTCCGTGTCTCTTTGCTGCTTTCTCCTCTCGTAATTGATGTTGGTAGAATAATCTCCATTTTCGTTTTTCAACTCCTGCTCACGGTTAATGCTTCGCTCATTAGACATGTACTTTTTCATCACCATCTGATATGCCACATCATTGTCAAGCGGCTCCACATCCATTGAATAAATGATCGGGAACGAAACTGCAACTACATTTAAGGTGGTATAGATCGTTGATATACTTTTCCAGACATCTTTATAGGTGCCGGAAGATGGATTTTTCGTCAAAACATCGGCTGCCAGTTTCATCATGTCATTCCATGCGTACCCGGCAGCTTCAAAAAAGTCTTTACCGCTAAAGAAGTCTCCTAAATCTGAAAAAAATCCTGTTACGGAATCCCACAATCCCACCATCATCACCTCCTTTCAGGATTCCGGACACAGCGAAAATTTATGATCCGCTGCACCCGCTTTCATTACGAAACGCCCAATAGTTTCAGAATCGCCGGAACTGCAATCATGATCAGACCACCGATCACCTTTTTGATTGCCTGACTTTGCTGTGTTGTATCATGTGCCGAGTACCCGGTACCAAAGTCTAACAGCCCCCAGGCAAGAAAAATCACACCAACTCCACCAACACATCCAAGAACCAAGTCCTTGATTACATTGATGCCGTCCGTGACTTCTTTCACCCCAGTATCTGTCGCATTGCCTTTTTCATCTTTCGCAAATGCTACCATAGGCACATTTGCCAACATCCAAAAATAGACAAATGCTGCTGTTCCTGCACACCTTTTCCATAATCCATTGCAGCGTGGTTTCATAACCTCTAATTCCTTATGCATTGTTGTCCTCCTTGCTTTCTGTTATCGTTTTCTGCAACCGATTACCATAAGCCGCTTGTCCTTTCCATCCATCGTCCTGCAAGTGGAAAGCGTTACAAACTTATATTTCCGAAAGAATGCCTCCGCATCACTTTCATCCATTTTCTTTTTCATCTTCTTTGCCGCTTTGCTCTGAAACTTGCTGTGACTTAGGATTTTCTCTACCATCCCGTAATAATCCTTTTCATTTCCGTAATCCGTAAAAGAATAGTAATCTGCATATTTGTCCGTTTCCAAAACGGATACAATATGATAGTCATGCTTCTTTCCCTCTACCGGAGTAAATGATAACACTGGATGTTCCTTAAAAAATGTTTCCTCACGGAAATTTTGCAGATAGCCAAAGTACCGTCTCCCGTTGATGTTGTGACCGTAAATGATAAGATTGTCACTGTCTGTCTTACAGCGGACATCTAAAAACGGTGTCCCGTAAAAGCTGTAATCACCATGTACATCCCGGTGAAGATAATACTGCCAGTCACCTTCATGATGACCTTTGATGCTAGTCTGCATAACCGGATAAGAAAAGCCGGTGCCTTCAATTTCTAGCCACCCGATCATATCTTTGTACTTTTTGTGGAGGTTCCGTACACCATCCTTTTCTTTCTCCGTGGTAATCTCTTTTTCTATATTGTCCTGCTTGATCTCCTGGTCCACGGTTCCTTTTAACCAAAGCATCAGAGCCAAAGCAATGACTGCTAAAATAAAAAAAGAGAAGAAAAGTATTCTTCTTGAAAATACCTTTCTTCCCTTTGGGGTCGAAATGTTATTTAGTTGTTTCATAATCGCTCTCTTTATCTATAATAAATTAACCATACAATCTCATTACAATGCTTCCTTAATCAACGACAAATTATAAACTCACTCATAATCTGGAATGTCTGGCAATCTGATTAATATCCACTCTAAGAGATAGCACCAAAAACGAACGGCATACTGTAAATTATTCCAATCTCCTAGCACTCGATTTTCAAATGAATGTATGCCATTTCTATTCGATTGAATTACTTTCAAAAATTGTATATCTTCTTCATCCATTAGTCCTTGTTCCTTATAAAACTGTATTATTTCATCAAGCATAACTTTCTGAACTTGATGCTCAACACAATGTTTCTTAATTGTCTCTTTTATTGCATTTTTCAAAGATTTCCCCTGTGCACCAGTTATAACCTCATCTTTAACCAACTTGGAAATAGCACCATTAACTTTTTCTCGTACCTCTGCTTCAGGGAAATCCAGCCATTGCTGCCAATGAACATTTTTATAATCCACAATATAAAAAGCAAGAAAAATCTGCAATGCCGTTTCTGTTAACGAACCCAATATTATCCAACTTGTTAATTTGCAAGCATTTGGTGCGTTATCTTCCAAATCTTCACACTGGTAATAATATCCATTCTCTATTTCGTCTGCCAACCTTTCCGCTAATAGACAAAATCTTTTCATGCTTTCATTTGATATTAATTCCCTAGATTCTGTTGTCGGAGAATACGACACCGTTTCAAGCATAACCTCAGTAAATTTGATGCTTTCTGTTTTAACTTTTACAGCTAAATCCTCCCATCCACAATCCATTTCACCATCCCAAATAAACTCTTCCATTCCAATTTCTCCTCTTCATATTAAATCTATTTATCTATAATATCTATTGAAAAACACTGTCTATGGGCAATTTGGAACTTTTAACATTTCTTCAAGCTTGTTGATTCCGATATGGCTGTATAATACGGCTTCTTGTTTTGTCAACATTGCTTTTTTCTATATCATGCACAAAGGAATACACTTTTTCTGACCACTGCCATACATCCAACTTATCATGGCTCAAGCAAAACGCTCTGTCTGACAGTTTTTCCGGCATAACTTTCATTATTTGATCCTTATATTCAAACGGAATGACAATCATATACACATAATCAGCCAGCTTCACTTCATCTTTTACCTTAATTGGTAAAAAGCCATCGTGTACAGCCAGTGGATGCTTTTCTAAATCATCATACTTGAAATAAAATCGTACACCTGGCGTAAAGCCTGCACTCATCTCGTCTTGTGAAGGGCTTCTTCCAAGTTTTCTCTCCATTACCAATCTGTCCCCTGCCTGACAGTTTCCCCATGAAAACATTACATAATGAAAAAAATCTGTCGGATCATTTGCTGCATTTCTATCTTCTTTCTGTAAAACAGTATCTGGAAGTTTCCTTGCATTTACGGCAGATAGTAAAGAACCACATTTCAAAATAGAAATTGCATTTTCTAAAGGTGCTGTATGACACACCAAATCTGTCATACAGCCACCACTTGCTTTACATGCTGTACATTCCCTTATAATTTCAGGTCTACATACATTCTTATATTTGTCCAGATTAAGCATTTCTTTCTGAACATATTGTAAAATATCGTCCCTGTCAGCTTCTATTTCACATTTTCTTCCGTGATTTTTCTCATAATTCACAAAGTCAATTATGTCTTTCATTTCATTATCACTTACGTTCGGATAATCCGACAAAGCTTTGTATAAAACGCCATCCCATAATTCTGTAAACTCATGATTTCCTATATTTAGCTTCATATAACTCTCCAAACTTTTCATTTCCAATTTCTTCTATCCGAAAGGAATATGGCACCAGACAATCGAGTAGGAGGCGGTGACTAACCGCCGTCCTCTCACACCACCGTGCGTACCG
>ERZ1673752.4727-NODE-4727-length-10977-cov-3.857810_pt1 | contig 10977 bp, 8 predicted proteins | sample MGYA00580195_ERZ1673752 | MGnify/ENA primary metagenome ERZ1673752 (study PRJEB41218, sample SAMN15661744) | gut metagenome | host: Homo sapiens | place: Canada: London | collected 2015-08-20/2019-03-30 | study: EMG produced TPA metagenomics assembly of...
TCAGCAGATCGGTACACCGATTGATATTTATAATGAACCCATCAACGCTTTTGTTGCCGATTTTATCGGAGAAAGCAATATCCTCAATGGTACCATGATTCATGATAAGCTGGTACGCTTCTGCGGCACGGAGTTTGAATGTGTGGATGAAGGATTTGGTGAAAATGTTCCGGTAGACGTAGTCATCCGTCCGGAAGATCTTTATATTTTCCCCGTTTCGGATATGGCGCAGTTGGTAGGCGTGGTAGAGACTTCTATTTTCAAAGGCGTGCATTATGAAATGACGGTGATGTGCGGCGGATATGAATTCCTGGTGCAGGATTACCATCATTTTGAAGTAGGAGCGGAAGTCGGACTGGTGGTGAAGCCGTTTGATATTCACATCATGAAGAAAGAGCGTATCTGCAATACGTTTGAAGGAAAATTGCTGGATGCCACTCATGTGGAATTCCTGGGCTGTAACTTTGAATGTACTCCGGTGGAAGATATAGCTGCCGATACGAATGTCAAAGTGGAGATAGACTTTGAAAAAGTGATTCTTCAGGATAATGAAGAAGACGGAACGCTCACAGGTGAGGTGAAATTCATCCTTTACAAGGGCGACCATTATCATCTGACCGTATTGTCAGACTGGGACGAGAATGTATTTGTAGATACGAACGATGTATGGGACGACGGAGACCGTGTAGGTATTACCATCCCTCCAGATGCCATTCGTATAATTAAAATAACCGATTAACAGGAAAGGAAGTGAATAAGAAGTTTATAGTCTTTTTGTCATCACGTAAGAGTTGGACTCTCCCTTACATTATTTTTTCGGCGATCTTTGTGATTATACCGCTGTTTTTAATTGTCGTATATGCCTTTACCGATGATAGCGGTCATTTGACACTCGCCAATTTTCAGAAGTTCTTCGAACATCCTGAAGCAATCAATACCTTTGTATATTCTATCGGTATTGCTATCATTACCACCCTTGTTTGTATTTTGCTGGGTTATCCTGCAGCATGGATATTGAGTAACAGTAAGCTGAACCGTTCCAAGACGATGGTCGTACTGTTTATCCTGCCGATGTGGGTAAATATTCTTGTGCGTACCCTTGCTACGGTTGCCTTGTTCGACTTTTTTAGTGTACCGTTGGGCGAGGGAGCATTGATATTCGGTATGGTATACAACTTTATCCCCTTTATGATTTATCCTATTTACAACACGTTGCAGAAGATGGATCATAGTTATATTGAAGCTGCACAAGATTTGGGAGCCAATCCGCTGCAAGTCTTTCTGAAAGCAGTCCTTCCGCTTTCCATGCCGGGTGTGATGAGTGGAATTATGATGGTGTTCATGCCGACTATATCGACATTTGCCATTGCCGAGTTGCTGACGATGAATAACATCAAACTCTTTGGTACAACGATTCAGGAAAATATCAATAACAGCATGTGGAACTATGGAGCGGCACTTTCGCTTATTATGTTGCTGCTGATTGCTGCTACTTCTTTGTTTAGCACAGACGATAAGGACAATTCGAACGAAGGAGGCGGGCTATGGTAAAGAAAATATTTGCGCAGGCTTACTTGTGGATATTGCTATTGTTGCTTTATTCTCCTATCGTGATTATCGTCATCTATTCTTTCACCGAAGCGAAAGTGCTGGGCAACTGGACTGGTTTCTCCACAAAACTTTATACTTCGCTTTTCACTACAGGCACGCATCATTCTTTGATGAATGCATTGATTAACACGATTACTATTGCTCTGCTGGCTGCAACGGCATCTACTTTGCTGGGTAGTGTGGCTGCTATCGGCATCTTTAATCTGAAATCCCGTTCGCGTAAAGCGATTAGTTTTGTGAATAGTATTCCTATTCTGAACGGAGATATCATCACGGGTATTTCGCTTTTCCTTTTGTTTGTTTCTTTAGGAATCACACAAGGATACACAACCGTAGTGCTTGCTCATATTACTTTTTGTACGCCATACGTTGTTTTGAGCGTTCTGCCTCGTTTGAAGCAGATGAATCCGAATATTTATGAGGCCGCTCTTGACTTGGGAGCGACTCCCATGCAAGCTTTGTGGAAAGTTATTGTTCCGGAGATTCGTCCGGGAATGATTAGTGGTTTTATGCTTGCATTGACTCTATCCATTGATGATTTTGCCGTAACTGTCTTTACCATTGGTAATCAAGGTCTGGAGACGCTCTCTACTTATATTTATGCTGATGCCCGCAAAGGTGGTCTAACCCCGGAGCTTCGTCCGCTTTCCGCTATTATTTTTGTTGTGGTGTTGGCGTTGCTTATTGTGATCAATCACCGGGCAGGGAAAGCGAAGAAGAAATAATTATTCAATATGCCAATACACTGATATGCTGATTGCATGGCGGCACGTTTTCTGTATTGGTATATTTGTACATTGTAAAATTATTAATTATGAAAAGAATAATTCCTGCTATCCTGTTGTTGCTGAGTTTGACGGGATGTTATAATTCCGGCGAGCCTCGCGAACGGGTTCTTAAAATCTATAACTGGGCGGATTATATCGGGGATGGTGTGCTCGAGGATTTTCAAGCATATTATAAAGAACAGACAGGCGAAAATATCCGCATCGTTTATCAGACATTTGACATTAATGAGATAATGTTGACCAAGATAGAGAAGGGACATGAGGATTTCGACGTGGTCTGCCCTTCGGAATACATTATTGAGCGTATGTTGAAGAAGCGCCTGCTTCTGCCTATTGATACGAATTTTGCCCATTCTCCCAACTATATGAAAAATGTGGCTCCGTTCATACGGGAGCAGATTAATAAATTGAGCCAGCCGGGTGAAGAAGCCAGCCGTTATGCGGTATGCTATATGTGGGGAACTGCGGGACTTCTTTATAACCGGGCTTATGTTCCCGATTCGGTTGCAGCATCCTGGGATTGTCTTTGGAATAAGAGGTATGCCGGCAAAATCCTTATGAAGGATAGTTACCGCGACGCTTACGGTACGGCTATCATTTATGCGCACGCCAAGGAACTGGAAGCGGGGAGTGTGACAGTGGAAGAACTGATGAACGACTATTCTCCACAGGCTATGGAGCTTGCGGAAAAATATCTGAAAGCCCTGAAACCGAATATAGCAGGCTGGGAAGCCGATTTCGGCAAGGAGATGATGACGAAGAACAAGGCTTGGCTGAATATGACTTGGAGTGGTGACGCAATATGGGCGATTGAAGAAGCCGATGCAGTAGGTGTGGACTTGGATTATGAAGTTCCGAAGGAAGGAAGTAATATATGGTATGACGGTTGGGTGATTCCGAAATATGCAAGGAATCCGGAAGCAGCTAGCTATTTTATCAATTTCATGTGTCGTCCGGACATTGCTCTGAGAAATATGGATTTCTGCGGATATGTAAGTTCTATCGCTACTCCGGAGATTCTGGAAGAGAAGATAGACACGACACTTACCTATTTTTCCGATTTAAGTTATTTCTTCGGACCGGGTACCGATAGCATACAGATTGACAAGATACAATATCCCGACCGCAAAGTAGTGGAACGATGCGCTATGATTCGTGACTTCGGCGATAAGACAAAAGAAGTTCTTGATATCTGGTCGCGTATTAAGGGGGATAATTTAGGAGTGGGTATCACTATTCTTATCTTTGTCGTCGTTGCTTTGATGAGCGGCTGGATGATATATAAAAGATGGCAACGTTACAGCCGCCGGAAACAACAAAGGCGCAGAAGCAGAAGAAAAAAGGTAAAGAGGAATTAATTCATTTGCTATATCATAAATCATTTGATACATCATAAAAAATAAAGCTCGGTAAGCAGAACAGTTACCGAGCTTTATTTTTTATTGTGTCATTACCTCCGTTTTATACCGCGAAGTATATCTTTAGTTTCCTTGTCTACACGGAGAGATTCGATAGTTTTCTGCAATGATTTATTATAAGTCCAGTTATCCAGCTTGCTCTGTTTAAGGTACTCCATTGTCTTTTCGGGGAATTTGATGAAACAGATGGATATCATCCAGGCCATAGCCATACGTGCATAATAAGCATCGTGGCTGAAAGTGTCTGCGTATGCCAGTAATGCGTCGATATGTTCTTCGTCTACATAATGGAAAAGCATCACAATCCCGAAGCGGATTTCGAACTCTTTGGGAGATATGAGGTAAGGCTGGATAAACTGCCATACAGTTTCTTTTCCTTTCTTCACGGCAGTCTTCAGTTCGCCACAAAAGATATCACATACAGCCCAGTTGTCGATACGTGGAACGAACATGCTTATGTGTTTCATTCGTTCGTCCAGTTCCATTTTAGCTAATCCGATAACCATTCCCTGAAGCATTGTCTCTTCATAAAACTTAGTATCGGTTGCTTCCACAAACATACGCCAGTTATCTCTCTTTGCGATTTCTTTAGCCAATATTCGTAGTTGCGGAATACGTACACCAAGAATATTCCCGATTCCGGGAACCAGGGCAGAATGAAATTCCTGATACTTGGAATCTACCAAATCCTGCAATTCTTTTCGAATGTTTTCTGTTGTAGTCATTTTGTATAGTTGGTTTCTTCACAAAGGTATAAAAAAAGAGCATGTCTTGCGCGCAGGCATGCTCCATTTTCTTTTTTTCAGCGAAAGGTTTGTATTACTTCTTGACCATGCTGAAAGTGAATGTTGTAACGGGGAAATTGGGGAAATTTACATCTCCGACTTTTACTCCAGTTGCTTTGATAACGAATGCCAGTTTTTTGCCGTCATAAGCATAAACGCCATTCTTTTCAGCTTCAATAGTTACTGTTATAAGATTTTCAGCCGGTTCTTGTCCTTCTTCTTGTACTTGAATCGGTTCGGTGTATTTAATTTCCAGTGGTTCAGGTTTTAGTTGAAGTAAGATGTTAGATTTACCTTCATCAAAGGTCGGTGTATAAGGAATGTTGTAGTTAATATCACCCAAATTTTCGATGATAGCTCCTGCATTTTCTTCACCGACGATGCTTTTAATCAGGTCGTCAACCGGAAGTTTCTTAATCATAATCTGATTGTCTTTTACTTCGGCAGTAACTTCGGCTCCTGCCGGTTCTTCCCCCTCTTCTGCATTTGCCTGGGGACTGACGGGGGTGGATTCCGTCAGCATTGTGCCGGAATAATTGCCATCAACATCTTTAAGGGAATATACGGGAATGTCCGAATCGTCGTCACTGCTACATGCAGTAAAAGAAGTGACCATGCTCAGTGTCATTGCCAATAAGACAAAGCGATTAAAACAACAAACTTTTTTCATTTTAGTTAAAGTTTTCATACTGTTTAAATAATTAGATTATTAATTTCAAAATTAAGGTGTACGTACATAGTGTAAATGCTACGATTAATACAATACTGCATGAAGAAGTAAAAAAAGAAAGGCTTCTTTATGCAAGTGTTATAGTGAAGATCCCTGTTGGTGGGATCTTCGGATATATAGCTTCGTATTTGTTTTATTGTTTTTTCATGATAGACTCGCTTGGCGTTATACCAAAATACTCTTTGTATTTATGACGGAAGTTTTTGAGGCTCTTCAATCCGATCATTTCGGGAAGAACATTGACGGAGTATTTCCCGCTTTCCAATAGCTCACGTGCTTTTTCCATACGAATCCGGTAAATCAAGTACTTGGGCGCTTCTCCTGTCAGTGCTTTCCATTTCGTAAAGAAAGCGGTTCTACTCATATATAGTTCTGAGGCGATTTCATCTATTGTCAGATTTTCCTTATCTATATTTCTTAGAATAAACTCCTTTACCTGATTGATAAGGTCGTAATTTTCCTCATCTGAAATTTTGTCTTCCCCAACTTCCAGAAACTTCTTTCCAAATATTCTTTCTAAGAATGATTTTCTGAGGAAACGGTTGTTTCTGATAAGGACATTCATTTCTGTTTTTAAATCTTCGACGTGAAAAGGTATATATAAGAATATGTCAGCCAGGGAGCTTTCCCTTTTGCTGCGTTGTCCTGTATCTATATGTGAGCCATAGAGGATAATAGGGATAACGGATGTTTCTCCTGATGTTTTTAGTCTCGATGATAGTTCATTGCCGTACATTCCATGGAGCATAATGTCGCAAATCACTAAATCCGGATATTCCTCTTTTATACATTCTAAAGCATCCAAACCATTCTCGAAACTTTTTACGATAAAATCCTTTGATAAACGTTCTTCCAGGTACAACCTAAACTCTTTATTGCTGTCAGCGAGGACGACCAACGGTTTAGTGGAATTTCTCTTTTGTGAATCCTTGCCGAATAAAGTATCTGTTCTTTCTTCTGCCGGATTTGACTCGATTTGTATGGCGGTATGTTGGTGAACATTTTCCGGCGAATCTTTTGAAGGGAATTTTAGAGCAATAGTGTGGCTGGAATGGTTAATCAGAATCTTTCCATTGCACATCTTTATCAACCTTTTGCAGAATATATTTTTTGCAAAATTGTATTCGAGTTCTTCTTTTCGTTTGAATAGTTGCCAATTTTTACATTTGTAACATTGAAGTATTTTCTTATTTTCGAAATCAGTTATTTTTATTTGCCAGTATTCAGGATTAGAGGTGATTAGCAGGGTAATAGTTTTTTTTTGTTCGGTATGGTCTATGGCATATTTTATAAATTTGTCGATCACCGGAGATATTTTGCTTTGGTCGAACCAGACGCTGGCATAATCAAAGTCTGTTTTAATGTTCAGCCCTACCAAATTGTTGGCAGCATGTGTTTTTAAAGAAGTAATTCTGTTTTTGATAAATGTTCCCAGTTCACATTCCGAGGAATTCAGCTTTTCAGAGTTTGCAAACAATTGCTTTAAATCCGTCAATCTGGTTAAATGTGTGTTGAGGCAATCTATGTTTTGGATAGCTAGTGATAGTTCTTTTCTGATATTTTCGGGGGAAACGTCATTATATGCTATTTTCAATGGAGTATGAACTAATGTAAGCGGAGTACGAATGCTCTCGAAAGAGTCTATAAAATATTGACTCCCTTCTTTTAGAAGATTTTTTTCTTTCTGTATCGTAATGATATGTGTTATAATCCAATAAATAGAAATACCTCCTGCCAGGAGTATTGAGGTAAAGTTTAATTGATAAAGAATGAGTATTGCTATGGCACTGTAAACGAGGGGTGACGTTTGTAATAAGTATTTCATATTATATTTTTTAGTGACGTCACTCAGATGAAATAGACCCATTTCTTTCATTTCAGAAAAAAGAGGAAATTCACTATCCTAATATTTAACATCATTTTTTTGGGGGGGAAGAAACGGTGAATATCCTCTAAGTAACAATAATTAATTAGTTTTATTGGTTGAATATTATTTTGTCTCCTGTAGATGTGTAGGGGAGCGTATTGTATATTGGGTATTATTGAGGAATGTCTCATTTAATACCATTCTGTATTTCCTCATAATATATAAACTGGAAAGATAATGGAGGTTAGGTTTTTTTATAAGAAGGAATGATTGATATATTTCTACGAAGTAAAAATAATGATAAGTTTTAATAAGTAGATACTGTTGTCAGTTTTGAATGTTGGGATGTTTCTATTTGGTATTAATGATGCGATGAATGGTATGATTGAGTTGTGATTTGTTGGCAATTATGTTTTGCTTGTCGGTATACTTGCAAAAGAGATATACCATTTTTCCATTAAATACATCTCTTTTTTATTAAGACAATAGTAATATTGAATTTTCCCGCTTTTAAATATTTCTTAATGTTTCACTTGGCGCTATGCCGAAGTGTTTCTTGTATTTATTGCGGAAGTTCTTTACATCTTTTAGTCCGACCATTTCAGGTATCTCCTGTATGCGATATTTTCCGCTTTCCAATAGTTCGCGTGCTTTTTCCATACGAATCCTGGTCATGAATTCTATGGGAGCTTCCCCTGTCAGGAATTTCCATTTAATGAAAAACTTAGTCCGGCTCATGCCCGTTTCACTGGCAATATGGCTTATCTTTAGTGATTCGTTATCCAAGTTGTCCAATATGAATTTCTTTACCTTGTTGATGAGTTGGTAGTTATCCTCTTCCGGCATTTCTTCGATATCTGTTTCCAGAAACTTTTCTCCGAATATTTTCTGTAAGAATGACTTTCTAAGAAAGCGGTAGTTTTTGATAAGAACAGATATCTCGATTTTTAAGTTTTCGATATTGAATGGCATATACAAGAATGTATCGGCTAAAGAAGCATTTCTTTTATAGTCTTGGTTCATATCAATAGGAGAGCCATATAGGATAATCGGGATAATAGAAGTGTCACAGGAGGTTTTTAATCTTGATTAATGTTTTAAATTTTATGATAAGGAAGGCTTTCCCTCCAAGTAACGATGATTAATTTGATTTATTCTTTTTGTTTTCAGGCATGATGAATCAGTCTAATATGTGAATATTTGAAGAGGGGGCGGTCTGGGTTTAAATAGAGTGCTATCGGAACATATCTCAATAGCTGTTTGCTTGTGTTTTATCATATACAAATAATCAAATAATATAAATGTCTTTCCTTCTTATGGATAGGAAATTGTATTTATGAAGTAAAGGTACTAAAAAGTAATAATAAATCAATTGCTTTATTTGTGTAAATGTTAGGCTTACTGCTAATATACACGTTTTCTATGACTAATCGCAAATAAAAGTTGTATAAAATATTTTATTGTTATATATTCTGCTGTATATGGGTGCTGATGATTTAGAGTGTGTGATTTGTGGATGAATTCTAATTGTTAAAATGGAGTGTGAAATATTGGTAATATATTGATGGTATCTTTTTTTCTTTGGTAGTTACTTCCAGTCTGTTACTATTGGCTATATATTAAAATAAGAGTCGTATGATTTTCTCACACGACTTTTGTTTGTAATTTAATATATAGCCTTTGATTGTTTATAACTTTTCAATCTCCTCCGGTGATAGCCCGGTAGCTTTATGGATGGCTGTTATGTCTACTCCTAATGACTTTAAATTATTAGCAATTTCTAATCTTTCTTCCATTTTTCCTTCCATGCGTCCCTCCATACGCCCTTCTAGTTTTGCTCCATCTAATACATCATTTTGTATCATGATGGCACTAAGGTGCTCGTCGTAGGCATGTCTTTCTTCCTTGGACATATTGTAATAGATAAGTTTCTGGCGTGCTTCTTCCAGACCGGGGGCTGTTGTATCGGGGCGAATGCAACCGGTTTTCAAGTATTCAATCCACTCTTCCAATGGAGTGACGGCCACTTTATCGAATTCATTCACACGAATCAAGAAATACTCCGGAAAGATTTCTGCCGGAATCTTATGGACGATGGCGTCTTTTTCTTTAGTAGTTACTTCCAGTCTGTCTCCTGTATGTACTCCGATAAAGTGGTTTTGTCCATGATACAAATAATCTTCTCCCTTGCCGATATCGAAGTATAGAATACTGATAGAGTATATTTTTTTCACCGCATAGTAGCGTTCTCCTAAAGAAATATGTTCAGTGATTGCTTTTGCCACTCCGTATAAGATACGTTCCAGATAATAGAGCTCCCGTGTATTTTGGATCTCTACAATAATGATTTCGTCTTTACTGTTTCTGGCTTTAATATCTACCCGGTTGAATTTATCATCGATTGTTTGTTGGTTGCTTTCACTTTCCAATATCTCTATGATTTTCACGTTTTCACCGAGAAGGACAGTCAAGAAACCTTCTAATACGCCGAAATTTGCTTTTTGGCGGAGAACTCTTTTCACAGCCCAGTCAAAGCGTATATATTTGTCTTGTTGTTCCATATCAATTTAATTTTTAGGTTATTGCAAAGCTACGACTTTTTTTTAGATAATGGCTACTCTTTGAGTTTATATTTTTTGTGAATGAATCTGTGCATATTTGGCAAATTCATCAGAAGGCAATTTAAATTATTCCATAGTAGAGAGTTAATTATTAACGCTGTCATATTTTAGTATTCCCTTTTATGTAACTTAAAGTAGGAGTAAAAATGTGGCAGCGTTTTAGGTTGAAAATTTTAGGTAGTTATTATTCTTTGTTTTTTTGTGTCACTTCAATGTCTTCCGGCCAAATAGCTTTAGTATATGCTTTTGCATCATTGCCGTTTTCTGTATAGTCTTTCGCTATATCCCCTTTGCCTTCATTAAACTTCCAATAGGCTTTTAAACCTGTAGTTTGGGGATCAACATCATACATATTCCTGTAAATTTCTTCTTGTGAACGTATTACGTTCCATATGCGTACTTCGCAGATTTCACCATTTAATTGACGAGTCATATTCTCTGGCTCACCATAGGAGTGTCCTATTTTAAACATAAAGTCTTTTCTTCGGTGTCATAAGTCACGGCTACATGATACCATTCGCTTGGTTGCAACAATTTTCCTTCGTTTGCCTTGGGGAATTATATAAAACTTATAATATTTAGTGTCCAGTATTGCATAATTGGTGCTGAGACGCGCGTTGTAATAACCTAATCAACGAAGGATCTACCTGAAAATTAACATCAATATATTGTTCGGCAGGATATGCCAACACAGCAGAAAGCTATTGCTACCCTGTTTGTTTGAGATTATTAAATGTGAAATTAGCTACATTCTTCACTTTGTCGCATCTATATATGGCATTGTCAAAAGGGAATTTTTTATGAAAAAAAGATGAATGAAATAGTGACGCTATCCACTGCGGATGGCGTCACTATATGGGTGGGATAGTGACGGTATCATGATGGGATGGCGTCACTATTTTTAAGTTTGTTTTTTACCAATTTCTTTTCACTGTACGGTAACCATAACCAATGATTACAAGGAAGCAGATGAAGGGTAGAATGAATGAAACATTGACAGCCGGAAGCCAACCGATTTCCTTCATGTCAATAATGCTTGCTTGTAGCGGAGGAAGAATGGAACCTCCCAAAATAGCCATGATAAGACCGGCTGCCCCGAATTTGGCATCGTCTCCCATACCTTTCAAGGCAATACCGTAAATGGTTGGGAACATCAG
>ERZ1673752.4736-NODE-4736-length-10967-cov-16.985154_pt1 | contig 10967 bp, 10 predicted proteins | sample MGYA00580195_ERZ1673752 | MGnify/ENA primary metagenome ERZ1673752 (study PRJEB41218, sample SAMN15661744) | gut metagenome | host: Homo sapiens | place: Canada: London | collected 2015-08-20/2019-03-30 | study: EMG produced TPA metagenomics assembly of...
TATCATTTCGGTTGATCTTTGTATCTTTTTTATTCATCAAAATGGTTCCATCCTCCAAAAATACCTTTATCGCTATGTCCTGTCTTATGCCCATTTTCATTATAATGATTCATATTTCCAAAACAATCGGGTCGGCTTTCACCTATTTTGTTTCCATTAGCATCATAATTTTCCATACTTCCAAGCCAGCCTGGACGGCTCTCTCCTATAAAGTTTCCGTCCGCGTCATAATGCTTCATAGTTCCAAATAATCCGGGACGACTATAACCTTTTTTACTCATATATATATGTACCTCATTTCTATCAGAAATAAATTTTCAGCAAAGTCCGAAAAACAGGGATTGCATTAACAGATACTGATTCAGTTAAGATATGGCAGATCAATCTTTATCTAATTCATCAATAATCCTCTTGTTCATAGAATCATAAGAATTCCAGTTTTCTTTTCTGGTGTTTATTTTTACCTGTTCACAGACGTATTTCAGAATCCAGAAAATATCATCAACGCTTTTTCCTGTGCGTTCTTTGATCCATTCAGGAGTAACAGATACTATGTTATGCGCTGCTACATTTCTCACATTCTGCTCTATATTTACCAGTTCCTGTATTCTCTGCACCATTAACGTATCTGTACATTTCTTCTGGATAATTTCCAGTAGATGAGCAGAATATACCGGCCCATATCTGAATGGATAAAATTTTTGATTTAAAATATCCAGTATTTCACCGACAAGTCTGTTTTTGTCCCAGATTCTTTGATTATTTCGCTTATAATATCTGGTAATGTCAATATCACATGACTGTTCCAATACTATTTCAAGCAAATCTACACCTAACGGAGTAATCGCCCTGATAAAGTCAGCATATTCTCCCCGTTTTACCTTTAAATCCAGAGCCAGCATATATTCAAACAGGACTTTCTTTTCATTTTCTCCGCGTACTGCAGTAATAATCCCATTATTTTCCGGCAAAACCCTGTTCATCCTTGTCCAGTCCAGAAGCGAACGGGCATCTGCAGTTTCTAGCCACTGATATGCAACAGGACTTAAATCTTCTTTTATTTCTTTTCCCACAGCTAAAGCAGCATGATAATCATAGGCAAGTAAATGCTTCTTTATCATATCGATTTTCAAAAGACGCATTAAATTCAGGCATTTTACTTCCTGGCATCTGTTTTCTGCAGCTTCTTCATTGTCCATATTTAATTCCCAGTTGGCATCAACATCATACTCGTCCCGTTCTTCATGTTCTAAATTACTTTTCTTTTGTGGCGTTGAGACCTGAATTGGTAAAAATCTGTACTCAGACAGCGTTGCCATAACCAGCAATGCGCTCTTCATTGCAGGAGTTCCGGAAGCCATATTTACCAGCAGAATATCTTCCGGGCCCTTTTGTTCTTCTATTTCTGCAATAATCCGATGAAATTCATTATAAAATATATCATACTGCTGAACATCTATCATATCTGAGTTCTCAATAATGTGAATCTCAAATTTGTGATGCAGAAACTCTCCAAGCAACTCCAGGGTTTTTACATAACGGTTGTCCTTTTTATGATTCTCCATCATTTCCTTAGACAGATAAAGATATACAACATCCGGCTGATAATATCTGCATATGTGTATCATAGAGCCATCATATAAATATTTAATAGGATCTGTATTTCCAATTGGTGAAAACAAATATTTCTTTGCCATTTTTCTCCTCCGTTTTATCTATACATTTTTTAGTTAGATCAGAACAATCTCTTCATCAAATTCCGGCACTTCACCCCATGAAGTTACCTTGCCTTTTCCTGTTATTTTATATATTCGGACATTGTCCTCTGTTTTGTCAATATATCTCGGAATTTCTTCTATCAGTTTGTTATATCTCTGTGTTGTCAGCATTGCCTCAAAAGCTGACTTCTGAACACGTTTTCCATAACCGGACAAAAGTTTGGCAAGTTTTACCCTCTTACGATTATCTACAATATCGTAAATAATCAAAACAAATTCCTTATCTGATTCCAATTCATCAGATATCTGGAAATAATAATCTTCATCATCGTATGATAATTGGCTCATAAAGGCTTGCGTCTCCCTCCTCAATTGCTTTCGCCAGATGTTCCATCTGAAGAAAAATACCACGACGAAAGCTTACCGCGTAGTCTACATATTTTAAATATCTGACTTCTGTCTGAAATTTCCTCTCCAATTTATTTAAATACAGCTTTAAGCCATCCTTTGTTATATAGCATCCCGGTTCATCCATATTAAAATAGAAGTGATCTTTCAGGATTTCATGTCCATTAATCATACTCATCGCCGTAGCATCCACGATAATTGCCCGCCATTCTTCTATCATATCGCTGGCAAGAGTAGGATGCTTTTCCGCATCCCTGTGTATAAAACCAAAATATGGATTTAAGCCTTTCATTTCTACCTTACAATAGACCTCATTCATCAATATTGAATATCCAAGGCTTATCATAGAATTGAATTCATCTCTTGGCGGACGGCGGTTTCTTCCCTGAAAAGTAAAATTTTCATCTATGCAGGCTGACAATCCTTTGAAATAATACTTTGCAGCCTGCCCTTCAAAACCAATCATCTCTTCTATTCTATCACAGGTTAATACTTTGTTTCTGCAGATAGCTAACATTTTTTGTTCTTCTTCCAGATTTAAACCTTTACTTTTCTCATACCTGCGCAGCACTACGCTTTGATTTTTGATTTTTGCACTTAAAATTTTCATAGCAAGTTCCACAGCAAAACCTGTATCATAGAGTGCACATTGTTTTCTCTGACGTTCTACATTGACGTGACCTGTTGAGATTAATCTGCCAAAATATTTACCACCTTTTGAAAAGTAACTTACAGGAATTCCTCTCTGCATACATTCTTCTGCACACTGTGTCGTCATCTGGGATTGCCCCATAATTGTAATTCCATCCAGAGATTCTATGGGAAGCATTCGTTTCGAACCATCTTTTTGTTTTACAGTACAGCAGTTACCTTCTATTCCTATTGTTGCACCACTGTCATTTACATATAAAAGACTCATGATATCACCTCTGTTTCTCTAGTAACAATTCACTTTATTGCCAAATGTAACTGTTTCTAGATTTGAATACGAATTTCCATCCCCTATCGGGGAGCTACGTTTCACAATAATGTTTGATGAATTCGACAAGACATTCGGTGGAGTGTTTCCGTCCCCTATCGGGGAGCTACATTTCTCAATGAATCTGAAAAGTTACATACAATTTTCAACTCTATCGTTTCCGTCCCCTATCGGGGAGCTACATTTCTCAATTATGACAGGCGGAACTATGGGAGTGGAATTTGTGATATTTCCGTCCCCTATCGGGGAGCTACATTTCTCAATTTTTTCCCTGAATTCTACAAAACTCTTTCCGCAAAGGTTTCCGTCCCCTATCGGGGAGCTACATTTCTCAATCCTACAGAACTGCAATGGTACGTTCATTCATACATCGTTTCCGTCCCCTATCGGGGAGCTACATTTCTCAATACTGATAAAATCTTCCTGACACTTCAGGCTCATACGTTTCCGTCCCCTATCGGGGAGCTACATTTCTCAATGCTCTTGTTATATTTAGACGTGGAGCACATAGTTTCCGTCCCCTATCGGGGAGCTACATTTCTCAATCAGTCCAAGAGCCCGATCATCAAAAGCCTTGGTAAGGTTTCCGTCCCCTATCGGGGAGCTACATTTCTCAATAAATCTATTTCTACCTATGCAAGAAAGCTTCATGCAGTTTCCGTCCCCTATCGGGGAGCTACATTTCTCAATTAGCAATCGTGCAGTTGCTTCGGCTATCACTGACTTACTGTTTCCGTCCCCTATCGGGGAGCTACATTTCTCAATTACAACACACAACATAGAAGATTACTGGAATAATCTGTTTCCGTCCCCTATCGGGGAGCTACATTTCTCAATTCTGCAACCCTGACTTTTAAGTGTTCTCGTTTTATAGTTTCCGTCCCCTATCGGGGAGCTACATTTCTCAATAATAGTATTATCTGCAGTAATGGCAATTACACCGTTTCCGTCCCCTATCGGGGAGCTACATTTCTCAATACCATCTCCGCAACCCCATGTCCTGTCTGGGACGAATAGGGGGATTGCGGGGGAAAAGTAATTCTATTGAAATGCAGCCGTTTTGGAAAGTAAAAAATTCTCACAAATCCAATATTTAAGCCATGCGTGGCAAAATACAGAATTTCGCGCATTTAAGAACAAAATGCTCAAATAATATTTAATTCACATTCCCCCATCATATATTCTTTTCCCTGATATCTTGTGCATTTTAAAATATGAGGGGATACTCCTATACGAGTATCTTTATAATGTTGATGGGTTTTAGGCACATTTGTTCTGTCAAAAATATTTTTTACAGTTTCAATGCCCTCTTTTTCTCCGAATAACGGGTAAATCACTGTCTTGGAAACAAAACCGCTTCCACCTCCCAGAAATACTGTATTCGGTTTTCTCCTGTCACTTCGTGAAAATTTCTTCTGGAAATTCTGATAATACTGTTCATAAAATAACTGTACTGCTTCCAAAATATCTTCCTTTTTTATATTACAAAGTGTTTCATCAATTGTCAATGTACTTTTAATGACTGTTCCCGGTTTTATGCACTCTCGCAGAATATTCAATGTTTTGTATGTACCATCTGTGTGCTGCTCCCATTTCTGACACAAAATAATATCTTCTCTGGACAAGGGTTCGCTGTCTCCAACGATAATACCTGACATAATATCGAAATCAACCGTTTCTTTCCCTGAAGACCTCACTGAATTGAATGCATTTTTCTCAATTTTTACAATATTATTATTTAAGATTCTTCTGTTAATCCTGTTAACTTCCAAATCACTCCTGAGCTGTCTGGTATCAGTTCTATATTTCTCCCGATTTTGTAAAATATCTCTACTCAGAAGAATTGTTCGTAGCATTCCCTTCAGAGAACTTCCGGGTACATAAGGATTTCCATATGGGTCTGTAATGCAGGTCATTACCTGAAGCTTTCCTTTTTCTTCTGATCTGTCACCCACATTCTCTACATATTTCATACAGTTTTTTAAATCATTTTGAGATACATGGTTTCTGAAACACCAATGTTTCAAGTCTTCTCTTGTATCATCAATCATGAAACGTTCAAAATCATTCTGAAGATGAAGTTTTTTAGCCAACATATAGAACTTTGAGCCATCTATTACCCCTATGGTATTTCTATTCAGAAACATATATTCTTTTTTCTGTATTTCGTTTCCATCACCTACGAATACCGGTCCATTGACTTTCAGATGTATCTGATATGTTTTTAATTTTCGTTCCATATTATACCCCCATGAAGAAAGCTTTTGCATATCGAAATACCGGATGTTTTCCACCATTTCTTTCTTCAATGATTCTTCCTCTGAATGTATGCGCAAAACATGAACCAGATGAAAAAACATAGAGATCTCTTTTTCGCATTTGCTGCAATGCATATTCTGATGAATCTACAAATCCTGATCTTTTTATTAAAAGATATGAGGAATCTTTTATAACCTGTTCCAATTCTTCATCTTCAGGAAGCGCAGTGGAAAGCAAAATGTTTTTTTCTGATTTTTTCTTTAAATATCCCATCATATCTTCCGGAACTTTACAGACCTTGTATATAAATCTTCCCAGTCCGGAACTTTTCTTTCCACCTATACCAGTATATTGCAGACCTTCAAACAGTTCGTCTAACAATTCCCTGTCACTTTCATTCTCATATCCTGACAGCACATACAAACCTGTTCCTGTATTAAAGTTCCATGTATTAACCCGAAAAGGTTCCGGCTCCTCCATCCCATGGATTCCTACTGAAACTTTCATATCATAAAGTCCCAGATATTTCATATCCTCCATATGTTCTTCCGGAAAAGTTCCATTCACAAAATCTGCGAGCGTACTTACTGGGATGTATTTCAAATTTTTGAATTTCTTTTTCTGACGGGAATCTCCCTGTTTGCTTTCATCCTCCGTCTGAACAGCAATCATTGGCTTCGGAATATAGTAATTTTTTCCTATGTATGGGAATGCATCAGAGAATATGATTTTTCCATCTGACACCTGTTTCAGAAATCTATCCTGTTTTTTCATTTTAAGTGCTTCCTGAAACAAAGCTGAAAACAGAGTATCTGCATGAAAAGTGATTTCTGAACTATCCAGATTTCCCCTGCCAAAATGGACTCCATTTATAAACTCCAAACAGTATAATGTATAATTCAAAGTATCCTTCCTTTCACCGACTACTCTTTCACAGCCTCATTCAGAATCGAATTGCATTTTTCCAGCAATGTATTATCAACATGGCCGACAACTGCATCTGTATAAATATCCTGAAATTGGATTTTTCCATATCCTCTGGATCCATTTCCTCCAAGATAATCGTACTGCAATAACTTCATTGCTTCTGCGAGAGTTTCCATATCCTCCAAAAATTCCTGTTCTTCTTCTAATTCATATATCAAATCCAGTTTAAAAACAGAACCTCTGACGGCTCGTTCAATCTGTCTGGGATTTGCTACAGCAGTAGCTCTGGAAATAGAATTTTCAAATTTTACTTCTGTCATACTTTGAAGTCCGGCATCTCGTAATTCTTCTTCGTTTTTTAAAACCATATCAGAAAACAGTAATCGGCTTTTTTTTATATTTCCCTTTTTTGAAGAACCAAACAGTCGTGTAATACGTTCATGATCTTCATTTGGCTCTACTACACGCTCATTGAATTCTTTTGCCAGAAGACTTCTCATTTTCCCCTTCAGAGAACTTCCGGGAATCATCGGCAGATTTGTTCTGGCATCCCTTATGATTGGCGAATCCACAGCTCCAATTGCAGCAAATGCACCACTTCCACCAATATGCATTCCTGTTTTTACTAAAATATTTCCTGAAATCCTGATTTTTCCATACATAAATCTTTCCTCCTACTGTTCTTTGCCACCATAATATTTGTGAAATGCAATCAAAGCTTCCATATATTTGCTGAACAACAGATAATTCTTTTTACTCTGTCTGATTTCTTTAAGAATCTCCAGAATTTCTGCCTGTTTTACAAATGCTTTTACTTTTGGCTCCCGACCACATTCATATATGAAACGAATTCTGAGATACTCAATTCTTCCACAAATTTCATCATCCAATTTTTCTGATGTATATGTAAGAACCTGATTATAAATATCTGCGGTCATTGCCAGAAGATTCCGTATTTTAGATGTAGTTACAATATTTACTTTTCCTCTGCATTTTTGCTTTGATTCCTCAACCAGACTCTTAATCGCCTCTTCAGCTTTATCTACATAGTTATTCTCATTAATTCTCATCCCTGTGTTCCCCCTTTGTGCGATGAATGTATGCGTAAAGATTAATTGCTGTTTTCAATTGTCTGCAATCCTGATCCGACTGAATCCACCTGTACATTTTCTGAGACAACTGTCTGTATTTTTCTTTTTTCGGTCCTTCCTCTGTCGGCTCCAGCCTGGAAAGAAGATACATCATTCTTGCAAAATTGATCTTCTCCTCATGTCCTCTTACCAACTCCATCATACGGTATAAGAAGGACATTCCTCTGGTTTCGTCAATACCTTCAAAAAAATCACATAATGCCCTGTATTTTTCCTGAACAACTCCTTCTTCCAGTTCTTTCCATGAATAGGTTCCATCACTGATCTCTTTTTCTTCATCCCCGTCATCCACCAGATGAATCTCTCCATCCTGAAGTAATGTCACTGCATTTTTTTCCGGCATTCTCTTTGACTCTGATTCCATCCTACCGGTTTCTTCGGCAATGGCAGCGATCGGATAAGAAAAATCATAAACACCGATGCCTGCTGAAATGCTTAATGTTCCCTGAGTATATTGTTCAAATTTTCTTCTCAGATCTACTGAAAGTTCAATAATATCATTCCATGCACCTACAATAAATACATCATCTCCTCCGGAATATACAATTGTAGCCTGTCTTTTCTTTCCACCATTTTTTCCTTCCAGTGAATATTCTCCATTTTCCAGGATGAATCGAATATAATACTTGAAGAATAAGGATAACTGTCTGGATAAAGTAGCTGTTCTGGATAATGTCATATATCTGTCTCCATTTTTTGCATTATGGAATCCTGACACAATAGCCTGTCCAAGATTATCCACATCTGCTCTCAATACCCCGATTCTGCTGATGCCTTCAGCTTCCCGGGCAAATTCTTCAAATGTACTTCCTGTTGAATAATCTCCTACCCACAGTTTCGTAGCAATATGTTTTCCTGTATAAAGCTTATTTTTAGAATAGGATCGTACAAAATAATCGTCATTTTCCATTCGCCTGCACAGTTTTTTTTCATCGTCTGCAACCAGACAATATCCTCCCGGCAGCGGCATGGCATCTTCTCTTTCATCTGGATTTTCCAGTATAACGGAGAAGAAATCTGCATACAATACATTTTTTGAAAGCTTCTCTATTTTTCTGCACAGAGGGCAAACTCCCTCTTCATCTACATGTCCGATTTTTTTGCAAACCTTACATTCTCTGGAATAATCCTGCTCTTTTCGATTATTTAACCGAATTATTTCTCTCGCCGTATATCTGTGCTGTTTTTGCAACGACAGCATTTTACTCATTTTCCTGAATAACTCTGTATAACTACCCTCCGGAACGTTTCTGAATGCATTCCCTGTACATTGCACATATCCAAAAGCAACAAAAAGATCTGTCTGAAACTGTTTCAATAACCATTCCTTCAATTCTTCCTGAAATTTTTGAATCTGCATAACAGTTTCCGTTGTATTTGCAAGAAGCAGATAACAATGTCCGCCTCCGGAATATAAAAGATTTGCCCTTGACAGTTGCAGTCTGTCTAAAAGAAAATCTATGATATGCTCCATCATAATTTCCAGGTAAAAAGACCTTGCACGCAAAGTTTTCAATGCATTTTTAGAGCTTATTGTATATATGAAACTCTGTATTCCTGAAATATCCATAGAACATAAGAGAAATGCGTTCCTGTCATAAAAATCCTTCTTATCAAATAATTCCGTCTTATAACTCAAATGATTTTCGTTTAAATAATCATATATGCAGCTAGAAATTGCCGCAGTCAATTTTACATGATCAAACAGGGAAATATCACTTAATTCTTCATTTGAAGTGGAGGATGGCATATAAGAAAGATTTGCTTCCATAACGGCCAGTAAGGAGTTCAGATATTCTTCACTCCAATTCATACCTCTGAAATTATCTAACATTCTCTGACAGATTTTCATATAGAATTCTCTGGAAAATGGCTTTTTCTCAGAAGCAGGATAATTAATCTTCCCCTGATCATCCATATCACCTGGCTGATAATAAAAACTTTGGTTATTTCCATTCAATACATTAAACACGCTCTGAAGCGGGACTGACAGATCAAAACCCTTTTCTTCAGTGTCTTCCTTTTTTCTCCTGTCTGCAAAGGCAGCTATATTATCTGCCAGATAAACGATGTACGCCAGATTATCCTCTTTCAGATGTGCACTTTTGATTTCTGAAAAGTGATGGTATCTTACACAGTCAAGAATCTCTTTATCCTCTATTTTTCCCTCTTCTTTAAGAAAATCATATCCTGATACACTATGATTTCTTCTGTCACTGCCTTCCCGGTAAACTACTTTTCCTATGTCATGAAGCAGACTTCCTGTAATCAACTTAATTTTCTGGTCAATCATCTTCATTCCTCCTGACGTATTTCATTGCTCCCATTCCCATGCCTGTCTTAATTCCCACTCCGGCAAATTCTCCGAATTTAAATAACATTCTCAGATATCTTGCCATTGTTTCTGGTCCTCTAATATGAATACAGATACTTCCTGTAAAACCTGTGATCTGAACTTTCTCCAATGGAAATGGTACTGTCTGCAAACGGTACCGCACGATTTCACTCTGTTCAACAAGTGCCTCCAGTGTTTCCTCATCAAACATATCAAAAGCTTCTGAAACAGCACTGTATTTTCTCATAAGACTGGCATATATTAAGCCCAAATCCGGATATATTACATATTTTCCGTCGCTTTTAAAAGCTGTGGGTGTCTGAAACTTTATCTCCAAATATTTCGGACATTTCTTCTCATAAAACTCTGTGATAAGTTCATTATCATTTTTCAAGTGCATCCTTTTATTACATACAGAAATTGATAATCCCTTTTTTCTCAAAAAAATATCTGTACATTCAGACAACGGCATAATTATATTTTCATATGCTTCTTCATTCAAAGTCTTTATTGTCCAGATGGTGCTGTTATTTTCCCTCGTGATACATTGACTATAAGGATTTAACTGGTTTCCATGTAGTCTGGCTGCATATTCTGGAGAAATATTTTCCATAATAACTCCCTGTAAATTTGATGACTGCCTGTAATTTATTTCTTTTGTTTCCAGTTCCATTTGTAATTCTGCATACATTGAAGCACCTCTACAGTAAGTATTTTTGTGTATTTTGTACTTTTTTTATATATTTTATGTCAAATCATTGTACATTATATCACTTTTCATATATAACGTCAATTTGTTTTACTATGAAGTTTACTATGTAGCCAGACAAAAACAGCCGGATAATCAGATAAACTATCTTAATTATCCGGCTATTTTTCCTGCTTCTTTTCTTACATTTACGTCTGCTTTTGTATAAAGTTTTGTCTCTGTATCATCATCCTCGCATTCCGGAGTTTTGAAATCAAATCTCCTGATCATAAATGCAAAGATCACATAATTAAAACTTTCTGACAAATGATTATTCCACGTTTCACTACAAATACATCAAAAAGCTCCTGGAGCTTCAGATTTTTCTAAAGTTCCAGGAGCCATTTTACGTTTGGACACTCTCATGCTCGCGCATGAATCTATATTTTATGTTAATTATGCATTCTTCTCAGCGATAGCTGCCTGTGCTGCTGCAAGACGA
>ERZ1673752.4738-NODE-4738-length-10965-cov-60.190101_pt1 | contig 10965 bp, 9 predicted proteins | sample MGYA00580195_ERZ1673752 | MGnify/ENA primary metagenome ERZ1673752 (study PRJEB41218, sample SAMN15661744) | gut metagenome | host: Homo sapiens | place: Canada: London | collected 2015-08-20/2019-03-30 | study: EMG produced TPA metagenomics assembly of...
TCATTCACCTGTCTCAAATCCCAGTTCATCAATAAAATGATCCTGAAAATCAGCCGAAGCAGCCAGCTCAACGAATTCAATCTTTCTCACCAGCTCATCCATCTCCAGCATTTCCTTCTCATTCACAAGTGCGATCTTCGCACCCTCACCAGCAGCGTTTCCCACTGGTTTCACTTTCTTCACAAGCGTCGCCGGAAGCAAGCCAATCTTCCCGGCACTGACCGGATCCATATAGTTGCCAAAAGCACCTGCAATATATACCGAACAGATATCATCTTCTGTAATCCCAAGCCGCTCCATAAGCATCTGAATTCCCGCTGCAATCGCAGCTTTCGCAAACTGAACCTCTCCGAGATCCTTCTGCGTCAGATAAACCCCTCTCTCATTACCGCCCCGCTCTGGCGGTACCAGAATAAACACACCTTGCTTCTCCTGTCCGCTTCTCAGCACACCATTCTCATCCAGCATTCCAGCATCCAGAAGACCCGCCACCAGATCGATCAATCCCGAACCACACAAACCAACCGCCGGCTTATTCCCAACAGTTGTATAGTTCCACTTCCCATCCTCATACTTCACATGATCCACAGCCCCGGCCGCGCCACGCATTCCACACTCAATCTTCGCACCCTCAAAAGCAGGCCCGGCCGCAGTAGAACAAGTCACCAGCCGCTCCCTGTTTCCCAGAACCATCTCACCATTCGTTCCAATATCGATCATCAGAGAAATCTCTTCCTGCTGATCCTGCCTGATAGCCAGCAGACATCCACAGGTATCCGCTCCCACATATCCTGCAATATCCGAAAGCATGATCAACTCTGCACGCTCCTGCACAGCCAGACCATAATCCCCCGCATTCAGCACCAGCCTCTCACTCACAGCCGGAGTATAGGGCGCATGTACCAGCGAAGCCGGAGAAATCCCCAGAAACAGATGATGCATACAGGTATTTCCCACAACACACACCTGAAAAACATCCTCTCTCCTTATCCCTGCATCCTCTGCCAGACTTCCCAACATCTCATTAACCGCTTTCCGAACACACATACTTAACGCTTCTGTTCCATGCTCCAGCGCATAATTCGCCCGCATGATCACATCCGCACCATACTGCGCCTGCGGATTCATCCTGCTCTCAACTGCCAGAGTCCTCCCATCCGCACCATCCAGCAAATACCCCGCAATGGTAGTCGTCCCAATATCAAACGCTGCCAGACACCTCCGACCAGCTTCCTTCCTCATTTCCAGAATCCGCCGTCTACTGTAAATCACATACCATTCATCAGAATCCCTGCGCATCCCATACAATTCACCCGCCAGCTTCAGATCCACCTCCATCTGCCCCGGCTCAACCTCACCATCTGTCTCCGCCAGCGTATCCAGCAGCCTCTGCCAGTCCGACCGCTTCTCCCCTGTTTTCGCCTTCTCCAGCTCAACCTGAGCCATCCGTAGTCCCGGTTCAAACACAACTTCTCTGTTAAATCCATCCGTCAAAATCTTTTCATTGCCAGCCCTGTCCAATGTCTCCACTACACAAGTCTCACCTTCACCAATCCGAATCTGACACGCCTTAACAACTTCACCATTAATCTTAACCAGACACTTCCCACATTTCCCCAGACCGCCACAAGGCGCATCCGGCCTCAGTCCCGCCTGAATCTCCGCCTCCAGTACCGATATACCATCCTCCACCTCTATCTCAACATCCTCGCGCACAAACTTAACCCAAGCCATAAAAACCTCCCACATATCCAATCCAAACACTACAACAACCAACGAACAGCTCAGAAAAATATTTTATTTCATGTGCATTTGCAGGGGTCTTAGATATTCTTAGCTCTCAGAAATCTGCGTTATGAGCAGACTGTATCACTGTCTGAGCGAAGTTTGCAACGGAGCGAGTTTGAGAAGGCTGCTCATGCCTTTAGCAGATTTCTGAGAGGTTAGAATATCTTAGACCCCGAAACCGCACATGAAATAAAATATTTTTCTGAGCGTCCCCTTTTTTCCATTATAACACACTCCCAAAAATCCCAAAATACACGAAAGGACCACTCCCCAGAGCAGTCCCCTCATAATATTTTCATGTTATACTAAACCCGCACAAGCAATCAGATCAAGCCGCCAACTTCTTAGCCAGTGACGCCGCACTAGCCGCATCATCAGAATATCCGTCAGCACCAATTTCCTCAGCAAAAGCTTCTGTAATCGGTGCTCCGCCAACCATAACCTTAATATTACCTCTGAAATCCGCCGCATTCAACGCCTCAACAGTCTCCTTCAGAGCCGGCATAGTAGTAGTCAGTAGCGCAGAAAGAGCAATGATCTTAACATCCGGATTCTCTTTATAGCACTCAATAATCTTAGCCGCCGGAACATCGACTCCAAGATCGATCACCTCAAATCCGGCACTCTCGATCATCATGGCAACCAGATTCTTACCAATATCATGAAGGTCACCGGAAACCGTAGCAATGATAACCTTACCAAGTGCACCTGTAGAACCAGATGCCAGATGCGGTTTCAGAACCTCAACACCTTTCTTCATAGCACGAGCTGCAACCAGCATCTCCGGAACAAAGATCTCACCATTTTTGAATTTCTCACCAACTACAGACATCGCACTGATCATACCATCATTCAGAATCGCAACCGGATCATCACCCTCATCAATGGCTTCCTGTACAGCCGGTCCTACTAATTTCGCTTTCCCTTTTTCAACTAATTCCGCAACTTCATTTATCTTAGACATAATCAAATCCTCCTGTTATTTCTCAATTTCAGATTCCAACCACTTAATTCATTTACACAGTTTCTGCAGATTCAACCTACTTCTTCTTTGTTGTACCAATTAAGCCTTCTCTGTAAGCCCCTATATATTCCATACAATAATCATCCAGACCAAGTAATGCTTCTGTTGCATAAACCAGTCCAAGCATATCCTTATTTGTCGGATCCATAATTCCACTGTCCAGTCCTGCATTCATTGCCAGTACCAGGAACCCGTAATTAATCAGCTTACGAACCGGCAGATTAAAGGAAATATTACTGATTGCTGCCGTAATATGAATGGTCGGATACTGCTCACGTACACTTGTGATCGTCTCAATATTCGTTGCAATACCATCCTCAGAAGTACAAAGCATCTCAACCAGCGGATCAATGTGAATCCTGTCCGGAGCAATTCCGTACTCTTTCGCTTTCGCCATGATCTTGTCAAAAACTTTCAGACGGTCTGCTGCACATTTCGGAATACCTGTATTGTCACTCAGCAGCGCAATTACCTGCCATCCCTCATTTCCCGGCTCAGCCATGATCGGGAAAATCGTATCAATCTTATGTCCCTCTCCTGATACAGAGTTAAAAATTCCAGGTTTCTTACAGAACTTATAAGCCTGTGCCAGAACATCCGGACTCGGGCTGTCAATTGAGATCGGAAGATCTGTAACCTCCTGGATACAGTCGATCATCCATTTCAATGTTTCCACTTCTTCCGCTTCCGGAACAGAAGCGCAACAATCAATATAAGTAGCTCCGCTTTCCGCCTGAAGCTTTGCTCTTGCTTTAATAAATTCAGAGTCTCTTTTCGCGATCGCTTCTGCAACGATCGGGATAGAACCATTAATTTTCTCACCAATAATAATCATTTTTCAAACACCTCCATAGCATCATCCTCTGCAACACCTGAAATTTCATCTAAATGTCGGACAGATATTTGTATTCCGTTTTGCCACTGACAAATACCTGAGATCAGAACATAATCTGCCATGGAAGCCTTGTAGATTCAGATGCCTTAATTCCAAATTTCTCTTCATTCAGCTTGTCAATGGAATCACAGAGAGATTTATAAACACCCGGATAAACAGAACCAGGGCCACCCTGAGCGATACATGGAATAAAGTATTTGTTTCCACATTCTTCGCAGACACGACGTACCACTGCATCACAATTCTCATCTGTCCAGCCCTCAAAATCAACTGCACGATTTTCGATACCGCCCATGAAGCTGATCTTTCCGCCATATTTCCTGATCAGTTCCGGAAGATTATTGGTTTCCATACATCCCTGCCATACATCGATCCCCATCTCAATCATAGAAGGAACCAGTGTTGCTGCGTAACTGTCAGAATGATGGATAACCAGCTCAACGCCATGACTGTGATAATATCCGTAAATTTCTTTATATGGCTCAAGTAAAAATTCATCAAACATTGCAGGACTCATAAATGTACTGTCCAGTCCACCCCAGTCATCATGATGGAATAATGCATCAGGATGAAGGTTGGAACAGATACCTTCAGCAAGTTCCAGTTCCCACTCTGTCAGATATTTGATCAGATCATGCATTTCATCCGGATTAGTAATATAATAAACCAACGCATTACTGATCTCACACAGATGATGAGTCTGCTCAAATAATCCCGGTGCAACGAAAGCTGCTTTAAATGCCTGTTCTCCGTCAACTGCATCATACTGAGCCTTCACCATATCCCACTGATCCTGGGTAAATTTCAAAGACGGTGCATGTACATAGTCTTTCCAGTCTTCAATATCCTTTACCACAATCTTGTCAGGAGTATGTACAGGAAAAGAACCCGGAACTCCTTTCGGGAAAGTATTGGTTACCCCCCATGCATTCACTACATTTTCCTGTCCCGGCTGAAGCAGCGGGTTTGTAAACATAAACGGATGAAAAAGAAGCTGCACTGCTTCATACTGATTAACAAATCTGTCAGGATTTCCGCCTTTTATAACTTCCAGCATATTCTGTTTCGGTGTTAACATATAATCTACCTCCTCATGCAATATGAAAATCCCCCCACATTCTCACATTGGTTTGTTCAATTTGTCGTTCTCTGTCTCGTTTCTGATAATTTTATTGTAGCATTTATACAATCCAAAATATATAATCAGATATGCGGATTTTTCACGCCCGCATTCCTACAAATTGTATGAACGCATCTCAAATATTGTACCAACAGTAACCGGCAGCCATATAATAAATTTTAAGATCAACTGTAAATACACTTGTAACACAACTCCAAACACTGTATAATTTTGTATATACAGATATCAGATTTTAAAAATCATTTGTGCCTGCACAATAAGACTTTTAAACCTGATTTATCTAAACATAAAGAAATACGATTTATATAACAGATCAACAGATTCCGAATGTTTTACAGTAAATATTTAACAGGTGGTGAACGCAATGTTTTCAAAAAAATTATTAATACCTCTGCTATCGCTCAGCCTTCTTGTTACTCCTGCATACAGCAGTCATGCTGCTGAAAATGCAGAGGCCGCAGGAACATCCGTAGAAGGTCAGGGAATGCTTTCCCCTTCTTCATCTTCAGAGAGTTCTGAAAGCGTCTTTAACGGTTCCGGGGCAGGCACATCTTCAGAACCGGTCACAGATGAGAAACTGGAGACAATTTTAAAACAGGTTCAGAGTCAGCTTCCCACTGAAAACGGAACCTGGGCTGTTTTCATATCCGATCTTATAAATGGAACCGAGGGCAGTCTTAATGATCAGAAAATGCAGGCTGCAAGCCTGATCAAGCTCTATATCATGGGAGCTGTCTACGAGAATTATGATCAGATAACCGGACAATACGGCAGGGATTCTGTAGACTCCAATCTGTACTCCATGATCACAGTCAGCGATAACGATGCAGCCAATACCCTGACAACTTATCTTGGCGGCGGTGATTCCGCAGCAGGTATGCAGGCTGTCAACAGTTTCTGTCAGGCACATGGCTATGACCAGACTCACATGGGACGTATGCTCCTTGCCAGCAATGAGAATGATGATAACTACACATCTGTAGGAGACTGTGGTCATCTCCTGCAGGAGATTTATAAACAGGATACATCCGGCTACACCCATGCCACTGATATGTTTAATCTGCTCAAGGCACAGACACGCTGTAACAAAATTCCCGCACAGCTTCCGGAAGGAGTCAAAACCGCAAATAAAACCGGAGAACTTGACAACGTGGAAAATGATGCCGGAATCATCTATGATTCCAAAAATGACGTAGTAATCGTATTTATGTCCCAGAATCTCTCAAGCGCCGGTTCCGCACAGAATACGATCGCTACCTTAAGCAGAACGATTTACGATCACTATAATTAAATAATGTACTCTCAGAGTACATAATAACCCAAAGGAGGGATTCACTATGAAAAAAAGAAAAAATATTGCAGTTTCCATGATTCTTACAGCTACGATTGCTGCTGTATCTGTACCCTGCAGCTCACAGATCGTTATGGCATCTGACACTTATCAGGTAGGTGTAAGTAAAGGGTATCTGGCTCTGCGCTCTGCCATGGCTTATGATTCCTCCAACGAGATCGGCGAGCTGTATTCCGGTGATACTGTTGAAGTTACAGAATATACCACCAGTGATTACTGGTACGTCTATTCTCCAAAACTGAACAGATCCGGATACGTAAATAACGATTACCTGTATTTCCTCTCATCACAGCCGACAAGTTCGTCCGGTTCTTATACTGTCAGTGTTGCCAAGGGTTATCTGGCTTTGCGTTCTGCAAAGGCTTATGACTCTTCCAACGAGATCGGACAGTTATACTCCGGTGATACAGTAACAGTTTCTGACAGCAGTGATCCTCAGTACTGGTATGTCTATTCTCCGAGACTGAACTTATCCGGCTATGTAAATAAAGATTACTTATATTACAGTGGCGATACTGATGCCAGTGCACAGAGTTCTTCCGGAGATTCAAGGACTGTCAGTGTTGCCAAGGGTTATCTGGCTCTGCGTTCCGCAAAAGCTTATGATTCCTCCAATGAGATCGGACAGCTGTATTCCGGCGATACAGTTCAGCTTATCGACACCAGCGATTCCCAGTACTGGTACGTTTACTCTCAGAAGTTAGGAAAAAACGGATATGTAAATAAAGATTATCTGATTGGCGGAACAACCACATATGCCACCAGAACAGTCAGTGTTGCTACCGGTTATCTGGCTCTGCGCTCTGCGAAGGCTTACGACTCTTCCAACGAGATCGGACAGTTATATTCCGGCGATACAGTTCAGCTTGTGGATACAACTGATGCACAGTACTGGTATATTTATTCCCAGAAACTCTGCAAATATGGTTATGTAAATAAAGATTATTTATATTAATCTTTTTCGTAACACTATAAACAGTTACGCTTCTTTACATTCACCATATACAACAAAACAGAAAGGACTCACAGTTATGAGCCCCAAACGACAGGTTAACCATAACATTCGTAAACACTTTAACACAATCATTTACAATATTTCACGTTATGCGGAAATTGCTCTTTCTATGGTAATTCTGCTGGTGATCGCACTGGCAGGCTTCCGGTTGATCATGGAGGTTGCAGATACTTCTGTTATGTCCATGGATACAGAATTTTTCAGCACTTTCCTTTCCCAGGCTTTGTCTCTGGTAGTAGGCGTGGAATTTGTAAAAATGCTCTGCCAGCATTCCGCACAGACAGTTGTTGAGGTTCTGATGTTTGCCACAGCACGTCAGATGGTAGTCGAACACCTCGGACCAGCAGAAACTCTTCTTGGCGTACTCAGTATCGCAGTTCTGTTTGCGATCCGCAAATATCTTATGACAGACAACGATGACATGAATGCTCATAACTGTCCGAAGAATACTGAAGAAAATTAAAGAAAACAAAAAACTGCACATCAGATACGATCTGTAAATTCTACTGGTCGTATCTGATTATGCAGTTTCTTTTTATTTCCACATGCTGATAAACGGGCGTCTCAAAAAAAGTAATTTTATATGATATATTCTATAGTTATGGTTATCAGCATGATGGGCGCTTATTTAATAATTACCACTAAAGAACTTACTGTCCTTCGGCAGTTCATAGCCCTTGAAGTAAGAGCCAAAATCAACCTTCAGATAATTGCAGAGGTTGGCAAGCTCAACCATAGTGTTGTCATTTACAGGAATGCCATTCTCTCTGCGCTCTTTTTCTGCAAATACTTCCTTCTCACCATGAGTATAAATCTGCTCTGCGCCTTCTGCCTTCGGACTCTGACGAAGAGTTTCCAGATATTCGGAAAAATGTGCCCTGATATCATCTGCATTTCCGAAGATTGCGGGATCAATGGCAGCAAATCCATGACAGATACCTGTCTTGTCTTTAAATGTACAGCATTTATCAGAAGTAACACCCATGGAAAAGATGGAGCTGAAAATCTCGCAGAGCATTCCATAACCGTAACCCTTATGACTTCCGTTTACCTCTTTATTACCACCAAGTGGCATGATTCCGCCGCCCTTCTTGGCAACAATATTGGCAAGTACATCCGGGGCATCTGTGCTTTCCTGACCATTTGCTCCCAGAGCCCAGCCCTGTGGAAGTGGTTTTTCCATCTTATTATACATTTCCAGTTTTCCTCTGGTAACTACTGTTGTGGAACAGTCAAAAAGGAATGGATAAGGTTCTGCCGGCATTGCCACTGCAATGGGATTGGAACCAAGCATTGCTTTTCGTCCAAAGGTAGGTACCATGATTGCTTCTGAGTTCGTGCATGCCATTCCAAGCAGCCCCTGTTTAGAAGCCATTTCCGCATAATATCCTGCAATACCGAAATGATTGGAGTTTCTTACAGATACAAATCCAACACCTGTTTTCTTCGCCTTCTCAATAGCTTTCTCCATTGCAAAATGGGAAATCAGCTGTCCCATACCGTCATGTCCGTCGATTACTGCTGATACAGGTGTCTCAAATACGACCTCAGGTTTCGCATCCGGATGGATGGTTCCCTTCTCAATTCCTTTATCATATCTTACCATTCTCTGCATTCCATGGCTTTCAATCCCGTACAGATCTGCGGTAAGCAAAACATCCTTGATGATATTCGTCTCTTCTTCATTAAAACCAAACTTACGAAATACGTCGTGGCAAAAAGTATTTAATGTGTCATAACTCCATTTTACATATCCCATAACTGTAAAATCCCTCCATTCAAGTATTACTCATTTCGTTTTTTGGTATTACCAATTTGTTAAACTGATTATACCACTCTCATTTTCAAAGTGCAATACGTTTTTTATTTTTTTCAGTATTTCTTATGTTACTGTATTACTGTTCCCTGGTAATATCCCGAGGCATGCAAGCCAAACTGTTACCGTCCACTCCGTTCACAGTAACATTCATTCCAGATTGCCTGTAGCAATTGGACATCTTCTCTTGTTTTTCTAAAACTGCCGTAATATACTATGTACAGGCAATCCTGCCTGCAGGATTGCCTGCTCATTTAATAAATAATAGATTACTGCTCACTTCCGCACCTGTAATATATTTCACAGAACAACTCTGCGGCGGCAGTAACAGAAAAGGAACATTACTATGATTCAGGATATCGCACCACACACTTACCACAACGAATACAAACCTTCTGCCCCGGATAAGAACAGTTTTATCCTTGCCTACGAAAAAGGCAGTATTCTTCTTCCACATCAGGAACGGGAAGCAGATATTTATTTTCCACGTTTTCAGGATTTGGAGGAAAAAGTTTCAGATCTCTACAGCAAGTATATTTATCTGTTTTCCATAGATGATCAGCGTTTCTACCTGATCCCGGAGCTGGATACCTCTCTGCTTCCGGACTATGAATTTCAGGATGTACGGATTCTTCGGACAGCCCGGCCACAGCATCTGGCATTTGCAGGAGTTACAGGACATCAGCTTTTCCAGTGGTACAGCAAGCGCCGGTTCTGCGGCTGCTGTGGAAAACCAATGTTGCACAGCCAAAAAGAACGTATGATGGAATGCCCTTCCTGCGGCAATCAGGAGTACCCTGTCCTGTGTCCTGCAGTAATCGTAGGAATCACAAACGGAGATAAAATCATTCTTTCCAAATATGAGGGCCGCAGATTTAAGCGTTACGCCCTTATCGCAGGCTTTGCAGAAATCGGAGAAACCATTGAAGAAACTGTTCACAGAGAAGTAATGGAGGAAGTTGGCCTTAAGGTAAAGAATCTCCGCTATTACAAAAGCCAGCCATGGTCCTTCAGCGGTACCCTGCTTTTCGGATTCTTCTGTGATGTGGACGGCGATGATACCCTGACCGTTGACCATGAAGAGCTCTCCATGGCACAGTGGGTAGAACGTGACAAAATCCCGGATCAGGGCAATAATATCAGCCTGACCAAGGAAATGATGATGCTCTTCCGTGATGGAAAAGAACCCAGATAAACAATATTCTATATCAGAAAAAGCTCATAGAATATTTTTCCCTATTATGCTAAAAGGATACATACACGGTAATGTTACTGTGCATGTATCCTTTTCGTTTCTCTGTAAAATTGCTTCACTATATTCTCAAAAATATTTCTGATTACTCTTCACGCCGCACTCCCGCTGCCAAATCCACGGCTTCTGCGGCTTCCATTACATTCCTGCTCAAATTCTTTCAGTTTCCGTCTTGCTTCCGGTGTCAGATTTGTCGGAACTTCAATCTGTACAGTTGCATATTCATCACCGTGTACCGACGGATTATTCATTGCAACGATACCTTTGCCTCTCAGACGTATCTTCGTTCCGGACTGAGTACCCGGTTTGATGTTACAGAGAACGTCACCGTAAATAGTGTGAACCTTCGCCTCACCGCCAAATACTGCTGTTGTAAATGGGATATTTACAGTTGTGTAAACATCTCTGCCTTCCCGTTTATATCCGGGTTTATCCTGAACGTTTACTTTCAGAAGCAGGTCACCGGCTTCACCTCCGCCGACTCCCGGATATCCTTTTCCTTTAAGTCTGATAGATTTACCGGATTCAATACCTGCCGGAATATTGACTTCGTAATTCTGGACGCCACCGTTGCTGCTCTGCAGGCGGATAACCTTCTTACCGCCAAAAACAGCTTCATCAAAGCTGACAGTAACCTCTGCATGAAGATCCTCACCTTTACTGCTGTAAGAACCGCCAAAGCC
>ERZ1673752.4743-NODE-4743-length-10956-cov-10.927805_pt1 | contig 10956 bp, 11 predicted proteins | sample MGYA00580195_ERZ1673752 | MGnify/ENA primary metagenome ERZ1673752 (study PRJEB41218, sample SAMN15661744) | gut metagenome | host: Homo sapiens | place: Canada: London | collected 2015-08-20/2019-03-30 | study: EMG produced TPA metagenomics assembly of...
TGCGCGAGCGGGTGTTGGCTGCTCGAGAACGCGCGCGTTATCGCTGGAAAGATCAAGGAGTTGTCCTGAACTCGCGCATTCCCAGCCGCATTTTGAAGCAGTATTTAGATTCCGCCACTAAAGACCGCCTAGATCGCCTGGTGGGATCGGGACGAATCTCTATGCGGGGCGCTGACCGTATCTGCCGAGTGGCGTGGACAGTTGCGGATCTAAATGGCAGAGATAAACCCACCAGCGAAGATTTTGGTCTGGCCTATTCGCTGCGAACTTCGCAGCGCTCCTAGGAGGAAACATGGAAGATAATCATCAGTACCGGCTGGCATGTGCTAGTTGGTCAATGTTAACAGAGGCCGGAGATCTGGCAGCAGATTTGCTCCTTAGTGAACTCGGCCCGGTTGCCGCCCTAAAAATTGCCCGCCGCGCCGCCAGTGACCATCCACAGCGATGGCACAGATATTTACCAGCAGAGCTGCTGAGACGCACCGGTGGAGACAAATGGGACAAGTCATTTTCCCGTTGGCGGTCTCGCCTAGAAGTCCTAGATTTACCCGCTCTAGAAAAGATGCTTTCCCGAGGACGTTTTAAGCTGCTTACTCGCCGCGATGCGGATTGGCCAGCCTCGTTTACGAATGTTGTTAACGCCCCGTGGGCGCTCTGGGCTATTGGGGATACCTCCCTGTTAAATAAGGAAAGCGAGAAAACCGTGGCGATGGTGGGGGCGCGCGCCGTTTCCAACCTGGGACACGATATCGCCACCGAACTTGCGTGGCGTTGTGCCGGAGCGGGGATGACCCTAGTTTCCGGGGGTGCTTATGGAGTGGATTGTCTGGTTCACCAGGCGTGTTTGCGGGCAAAAACTCCGACCATTAGTCTGCTGGCAGGCGGTCTGGATCGACCATACCCGGCTATGAATTCGCAGATGTTTAAGCAGATTGCGCGGGGAGGGCTACTGCTTAGTCAATATCCGCCCGGATCGCGCCCCACCCGGTGGCGATTTTTAGATCGCAATCGCCTAATCGCGGCGTTATCGGCAGCAACTGTGGTTATCCAGGCGGGTTTTCGTTCTGGAGCGCTCAATACTGCCCGGCACGGCATGGAGCTAGGGCGCCAGGTAGGGGCAGTTCCCGGCCCCATTAACCAACCCGAATGGGCGGGCTCCAACCAGTTAATCCGAGATGGCGCCACCTTGATTAGCGGCGCCGAGGACGTGTTAGAAATGATTGCACCCCTAGGGACGGTAACTAGCGAGCGCACTCGGGTGCAAGCAGGTTACCTGGACGGTCTGGATTCTCTAAGCGCCCGAATTCTGGATGCCACTCCGCTGGGTAGCCTGGCTGATGCCGCGGCAATTGCCCGCGCCAGCGGGGCAGCTATCGAGGAAGTGCTGTCTGTTATGGGTAATCTGGAAATGGATGGTCGGGTAATCCAAGTCGATGGCAAATGGAAAAAGGCGGGGGTCTAAAGATGCGAGCGGTGAAGCGAGGGGAAGCCTTAGAGGACTATCGCCGTTATCTGCAGTATGCTAAATCATTCTCGCCAGCCTCCATTAAGGCTTATCTAGCGGATTTGCGCGGGTGGCTGGATCATTGCGGAATCAGTGAAGAGCAATCCATTTTGCCGGCCTGTACCTTGCCGGCGGCGCGTAACTGGTTGGCGCAGCTGCGTGGTCAAGGACAAACCGCCACCACTATTGCCCGTAAAATTGCGGCGCTGCGTGCCTTCTCAAAATGGGCAAAACAAAATCAATTGCTGGAAACGGATTTTGCAAAGCAACTTCGTACCCCGAAAACTGCGAAAAATCTGCCGCACACCCTATCGGTTTCGCAAGCTGAACAGCTGTTAGCTTGGTGTGAAAGTCAGGCGGATACTAACGCGGTGATGGCACGGGATTGGGCAATCTTCGAATTGATTTACGCTACCGGGGCGCGGGTGGGCGAGATCTGCGCCCTGGTGCCGGAAGATATTGATTTCAACTCGCGTACGGTGCGGCTATGGGGCAAAGGATCTAAAGAACGAATAGTACCTTTTAGCCCCCAGGCCGAAAAAGCCTTGCGTTTTTACTTGCAGAGGGCGCGGGGCGAGCTCCAAAAATCACCGCCTGCTGACGCCCTATTCTTAGGAGCCCAAGGGGGAGCGGTTTCGGAAAGGATTGTACGGGGGCGTCTGCACCGCGCCTGCGCCCTGGCGGGGGTACCCGATTTAGGGCCGCACGGTCTGCGACACTCGATGGCCTCCCACATGTTAGCGGGCGGGGCTGATCTGCGAGTAATCCAAGAAATGTTAGGACATTCTGCGCTATCGACTACTCAGCGCTATACCCATGTAGATGCTCATCGCCTAATCGGTGCCTACCAGCAGGCTTTCCCCCGCGCCTAGCATCTTTTTGGGGTCTTTACCGACTGCTAGCAGCAAGAAGCTAGTTTAGGGGTCGGGGAGCAGACGAATCGGCCCCAGGATTAGCAGCAGGGGATTCAGATAGTGACGGTCATCGATTTTTGCCCCAAAATGTAGCCCCGGATGTCCCTCCTCCAAGGTTCCGATTTTTTGACCAGCCTTAACCGCTGTGCCTACCGCTAAGTCGCTTTTCACCGGGGTGTAGGTAGTGCGAATCAACTGCGTGTGTTTAATAGAGATACTAGGTTTGCCAGCGATGGTGCCAACAAAGAATACAGTTCCTTCCCGCGCACTAAAAACCTCACTGCCTGCCGGCATAGCTAGGTCAACTCCCCGGTGTCCGCTACCCCAAAGGGAGCTTGGGGGATCAAAAGGTCGCAGAATCTGGACGCGATGGCGACTTGGCCACTGGTAATACCCGATTTCTCCCGCAAGCTGCGCCAGGTTCACCGTTTGCCCAAATCCTTGAGCGCCAGTGTTAGCAGAGGCAAAGGGAGCCGGGGAAGTAGCCAACAGTAAAGTTGCCGCCAAAGCCGCTAACAGCGCCCCGAAGGAGTAGAGGTTCTTGTTCACCCCCTCAGCTTGCGCTCCCGTAACCTCCGCAAAAAATTGGTAATAAGTTAACCAGGAAGTTGCGTTTTTATCTACCCCGGAGGACAAACTAGGGGAAACTAGATAGATAGCCGAGAAAACCGCAAGACCAGCTGAAAAACAAACCAGGAGCAACCGCCAGGATTAGTGGGGCAGTCGTTGGTAACTGAATAACCAGTCGGGAGCGTCTTAGGAAGAGAAATAGCCAGTATTTCCTTTGAAAACTGTCAGCAGATTAACAATGCTCAGCACCACTTTCAGCTTGGGCTAGCTACCTGAAGACCGCTAAGATAGCACTTAGCATCTGGATAACCAGGTGACTTCGCGTACGACTACCAGCCTCGCTGGGTCACGCTGGCTTCGGTCCTGTTTTTGGCAGCGACCTTTTGGGGCTAATCCCAAAAGGGTCTCTACCGGTAAAAATGGGTGTCAGCGGACGTCGTGCCAGGAACCGAATGGAAACCGTAAACCGGGGCACTAGCCCCCAAACGCGTGCGCCCTAGGCGCACTGAAAGGAAGTCATGGCGGTAGTAACCATGTCTGAGCTGCTGAAGAGCGGCGTTCACTTTGGACATCAAACCCGGCGTTGGAACCCCAAGATGAAGCCCTTCATCTTGACTGATCGCAACGGTATTTATGTAATCGATTTAGCGCAATCTTTAGATGGCATCAATCGTGCCTACGATTTCGTGCAGCAAACTGTGCTGCGCGGGGGAAACATCCTTTTTGTCGGTACCAAGAAACAAGCCCAAGACTCCATTGCCGAGCAGGCAGAGCGGGTAGGGATGCCCTACGTTAACCAGCGCTGGTTAGGTGGTATGCTCACCAACTTCGGGACTGTACACAAGCGTCTGCAGCGTCTGCGCGAACTAGAACAAATCGACTTTGACGATGTTTCCGGTTCCGGACGCACCAAGAAAGAACTGCTGATGATGCGCCGCGAGAAAGATAAACTCGCCCGCACCCTGGGCGGTATTCGCGATATGGCGCGTATCCCCTCCGCTATCTGGGTAGTTGACACCAATAAAGAGCACCTGGCAGTGGCAGAAGCCAATAAACTCAATATCCCGATTGTGGCGATTTTGGATACCAACTGCGATCCAGACGAAATCGAGTTCGGGATTCCGGGCAACGATGACGCTATCCGCTCGGTAGCCCTGCTCACCCGGATTATTGCTGATGCCTGCGCCGATGGCTTGATTGCTCGCTCCCAAAAGGCAGCTGCAAAGAAAGAAGCTAGCGAAGATACCGCTACCGACAGTGCGGATGCCGCCGCAGCCAGTGAAGAACCCCTGGCGGATTGGGAACGCGAACTGCTAGAAGGCTCCACCCCGGGCGAAGCCAGCGAAGAGAAAGCTGAAGAGAAATCCGAAGAGCCTGCTGCCCCCGCGGAAGAGGAAGCAGCCCCGGCTGAAGCAGAAAAGTCTGAATAATCCGCTGAGGATTGTTAACGAGAGGAACATACTTATGGCTATTTCGATGCAAGACATTAAAGAGCTGCGTGAACTAACTGGCGCAGGTCTGATGGAAGTAAAGAAAGCACTGGAAGAGGCAAACGGCGACAAGGACGCAGCCGTAAAGGCGATCCGTTTGGCGGGTAAGAAATCCCTGGCTAAGCGGGAAGATCGTTCTACCGCTAATGGCCTGGTTATGGCAAAAGTGCTGGATACCGCGGACGGACAGGCCGGGGTAATGCTAGAGCTGAACTCCGAAACTGACTTCGTGGGCAAGTCCCCCAAGTTCGTTCAGGCCGCCGAAGAAATCATGCAGGCGCTGGTAGACAGCGGAGTAAGCACCCGCGATGAGCTGCTGGCTGCCAAATGCGGCGAAGGCACCGTGAAAGACAAGGTCGAAGAAATCGGCGCCCTCTTCTCCGAAAATATTGTTTTGGGGAAGGTTACCCGGATTGAGGGCGAGGCGGTGACCAGCTACCTGCACTACTCCTCCGCGGATCTGCCCGCGCAGGTCGGGGTATTGGTAGCCACCGATAAGGCAGGCGCCGAAGTCGCTCACGATATTGCGTTGCACATTGCCGCTTACAGCCCCCGTTTCATTGACCGCGAGGAAGTTCCCCAGTCCGAACTGGATAAGGAACGCGAAACTCTACGCGAAATGACGATTAAAGAGGGCAAGCCCGAAAAGATCGTTGACAAGATTGTGGAAGGTCGGATGGGTTCCTTCTACAAAGACAACTGCCTACTAGACCAGGATTTTGCGAAAGATCCCAAGAAGTCGGTAGGACAAATCGTGAAGGCGGCCGGCGGTAAAGTTACCGCTTTTGCCCGTTTCCACGTAGGGTCTTAAGCAAATAAAAAGGTGGCCTCAGGAAAATCCTGGGGCCACACTTTTATGTCCAGGGGACTGCACCCGGGTTTTACCGGGACAATCAAGTAAGAAACATTTGGGGGTGACCCCAGCCAGTAATCTTCGGGTTAAGGTAGTAATAGGTTGCCTACCGACCAGTAACGATATTTTAAGGGGACAAGGGTGAACCAGGAAGTCGCAAATAAACAACGCAGAGTGATGCTGAAAGTGTCCGGAGAAGTCTTTGGAGGCGGACATGTCGGCATGGATTTGGACGTAATTAACTCGGTAGCTCACCAGATTGGGGCTGCAGTTGAGCAAGGAGTCCAGGTCGCAGTGGTAGTCGGCGGGGGAAATTTCTTCCGGGGGGCGGAACTATCCCAGCGCGGTCTTGATCGGGCGCGCGCCGACTATATGGGAATGCTAGGAACGGTAATGAACTCCCTGGCGTTGCAAGATCTGCTGGAACAGGCAGGGGTAACCACCCGGGTACAGACCGCGATTACCATGGGACAGATTGCCGAACCCTATATCCCCCTAAAAGCAGTGCGCCACATGGAAAAGGGGCGGGTAGTGATTTTCGGTGCTGGCTCGGGTCTCCCGTTCTTTTCTACCGATACCGTGAGCGCCCAGCGCGCCCTCGAAACCCATTGCCAAGAGCTATTAGTAGGTAAAAACGGGGTTGACGGGGTCTATAGTGCAGATCCCAAGCGCGACCCCAATGCCACCCGTTTTGACTACCTTACCTATCAGGAAGCCCTACAGAAGGGGCTAAAAGTTATGGACGCCACCGCCTTCAGTCTTTGTATGGACAATGGTCTTAATACCCGCGTTTTTGGTATGTCCGAGCCTGGCAACGTTACTTCCGCCCTCCTGGGTGAGACAATCGGTACATTAGTTTCTGCTGAAAAGGAGTAGCCAAGTGATTGACGATATTCTGCTCGAGGCCGAGGAGAAAATGGAAAAAGCCATCGAGTTTTCTCGGGAAGAGTTCACTGCGATTCGCACCGGGCGCGCTAATGCCGCCATGTTCAACCCGATTTTGGTGGAATACTATGGGGCGCCCACACCTTTGCAGCAGCTGGCCACGATTAATATCCCCGAGCCGCGCACCGTGCTGATTTCCCCTTATGATAAATCCTCTACCAATGATGTTATTAAGGCAGTTCGTGACAGCGACCTGGGGGTTAACCCCACCGATGAAGGTAACCACATTCGGGTGACTCTGCCGGAACTGACTGAAGAACGTCGCCGTGATTACGTAAAGCTCGCGGGACAAAAGGCCGAGGAAGGCCGGGTATCCATTCGTGGTATCCGCCGTAAAGCCATGGACCAGCTGGGCAAGCTAAAGAAAGATGGCGATGCTGGCGAGGACGAAGTGGCGCGTGCCGAAAAAGAGATCGAGGCTTTGACGAAAAAGCAGGTTGACACCATGGACGCCCTGCTAGAGGCCAAAGAAAAAGAACTAATGGAGATGTAGTTGAATCAATGTCCCCACGCCATAAGCGAGGGATCTGCCTCTGTTATGAACCCGGAACCTATGAAGAATCCGCCCGTGAAAGCTAAAAAGTCGCGGGCAGGACGCAACCTACCTGCTTCGATTGGAGTGGGCGTAGGGCTCGGAGCCTTGGTGCTGGCATTGCTATTGGCACCCACGGTCTTATTCCTGGTGTTTGTAATGGTAGTGGCGATTATGGCGGAAGTAGAGATGGCCAGAGCCCTCGCACGTATCCGGATAAAGCTGTGTCTGCCTCCTTTATGGGTAGGCACTATCGGTATGATGCTTTGCGCCTATCTGCTAGGACCGGAGGGACTGTGGGCGGCGCTGCTGGCGACCCTGATTACTTGCGCGATTTGGCGTCTAAGCGTGGGGCCTTCTAAGTTCGCTACCCGTGACCTTTTAGCTACCTGCTTTGTCGCTATCTATCTGCCATTTTTGGCCTCTTTTGTGGTGATTATGCTGCATAACCCGCATCACCCGGCGCCAATTATCCTCTGGATTGTTATCACTATCTGTAATGACATTGGTGGTTATGCGGCGGGGGTGCTTAAAGGTAAACACCCGATGGCTCCGGCAGTTTCTCCCGCGAAAAGCTGGGAAGGTTTCGCCGGTTCCCTGGTGATGTGTACGGTAGCAGCAGCCATCGCCGTTTGGGTGACCGGAACTCCGCTGTGGGCAATCGCGGTACTGGGGTTATTCACCCCGGTGATTGCCACCTGTGGTGACCTGGGGGAATCTCTGATTAAGCGGGATTTGCAGCTTAAGGATATGGGACACCTATTGCCCGGTCATGGCGGGGTGATGGATCGCTTGGATTCGCTGCTAATCACGGTGCCGCTGTTCTTTGTAGTTTCCCTATTTATCTTTTAAGGGCGGGGCAGGAATGGTGAAAGAAAAAGCCCTGGGAAAAGGTAAAAGTACGGTTAAATCCAGGGGAAAGGCAGGCTCCCTCCCTAAGAGTGCTGTCAGTGATAAAGACCTGATGCGCCGGGCTCGCCCTCGCCGCGATCCTGCCCAAGTAATGCCCACGGATCAAGCCCCCGAAGGCGCCAGCAGCCCGGATGCGCGTCCCGTGCTACGTTTTCAAGCAACCAGGCGGGTAAAACCGCAGGTACATTTGGCGGATTTTGATTTGGCGGGGCGTAAAAAAATGCTAAAAGAGGCCGGTTTTCCGGCTTTTCGCGCCGACCAGTTATCGCGCCACTATTTCACGCATCTGACAACTGATCCGCAGCAAATGTCGGATCTGCCCGCAAATGGGCGCGAAAAACTCACGGATCTGGCTTTTCCGCCCCTGATTGAGCAAGTAGTGGTACGTAGCGGTGACCAAGGAATGACCCGCAAATACCTGTGGCGGCTTTTTGATGGTGCCGAAGTGGAATCAGTGCTGATGCGCTATCCTTCCCGCGCCACCTTGTGTATTTCATGCGAAGTGGGATGCGGAATGGCCTGCCCGTTTTGCGCTACCGGGCAAATGGGGCTGACCCGTAATCTTTCTACCGCGGAAATCGTGGAACAGGTGCGTCTGGCACGTAAATCCTGCGAGGAGGGCGAGCTGGGCGGGGATCCCTGCCGCCTCTCCAACGTGGTGTTTATGGGGATGGGCGAGCCGATGGTGAACTATCGGGCAGTGCTAGGCGCGGTGCGCCGTCTGATCGCTGAGCCCCCGGAAGGATTCGGGATGTCGGCGCGGGGAATCACGGTTTCGACCGTGGGACTGGTGCCGGGAATCAAAAAACTGACGGAAGAAAAAATCCCGCTGACCTTGGCGATTTCGCTGCATGCCCCCGATGACGAATTGCGTGACCAGTTGATTCCGGTAAATTCTCGGTTCAAGGTTAGCGAACTCTTAGATGCCGCCTACCAATATTTTCAAGCTACCGGTAGGCGAGTCTCCATCGAATACGCCCTGATCAAGAATATGAATGATCAAGTTTGGAGGGCGGGCTTGCTGGCGGATTTACTTAATGCTCGCGGGCATGGCTGGGCGCATGTGAACCCGATTCCTTTAAATCCCACTCCCGGATCTATCTGGACGGCGAGTGAATCCCACGCTCAAGCCGAATTTGTGGATACCCTGGAAAGTAGAGGTATAACTACCACTATCCGCGATACTCGCGGACAGGACATTGACGGAGCGTGTGGCCAATTGGCGACCAAATCTCGGAAGGAGAGGGCTGGCAAATGAGTGAGAACAGCTTTCCGCGAGCCGGTTTTTTTACGCGGGGATACGACCCATCCCAGGTAGACGAGTTTTTTGCTAAAGCTCGTAAAGCCTACGAGGGCGGGGTGCCTGCGGAAAAGTTCTCGGCTGCCCAGGTGCGGGGTGCGCATTTTGACCTGGTGCGGCGGGGCTATCAAACTAGCGCCATCGACCAGGCAATGGATCGCCTAGAGGCGGCGTTCGTGCGCCGGGATCGCGCCGATAACGTGGCGGTTAATGGTTCCCAAGCCTGGATGGAGCGGGTTGCGCAACGGGCAACCACGCTTTATCCCCGGATGCTCCGTCCCCGGGGCAAACGTTTTGCCCACCCGGATGGTAAAGGTTATGACGCTGCCCAGGTAGATGAACTCCTTGACCGTTTAGCGGAATATTTCGATTCGGATGAGGGGATGACTTCTGCCGAGATTCGCAACGCTACTTTCAAGACCGCCAAGAATGAAAAAGCCTATAAAGAGGGCGTAGTTGATGCCTATCTCTCGCGGGCGATAGAAGTATTGCTGGCGGTAGAATAACCGTTTGCGGGCGGGACGCCGCCAAAATAATGCTGGTGATTGGGGAGAGGTAGTGCGCGACGTTTTCATCTTGGGATCCACCGGATCCATCGGCACTCAAGCCCTAGAAGTTATCACTCAAAATCCGGAGCGTTTTCGCGTCCGCGGTCTTAGTGCTGGTGGGGCTAACCTAGCTTTGCTGGCGCGCCAAGCCGTCAGTTTCCGCCCGGAGATAGTGGCGATTTCTTTAGATAAGGGCGAGGAATTCGCTAGCGCGCTTGCTGCGGAGCTTTCCGACAGCAAAGCAAAATATCAACCCGAGGTTTTGACCGGGGAAGATGCTAGTGCGCTTCTGGCTAGGCGAGCTAGCCGCGAAGCGGTGGTACTCAATGGGATTACCGGCGGAGTGGGCTTGGCTCCCACTTTGGCGGCATTGGAAAGCGGAGCCACCCTGGCATTGGCAAATAAAGAATCTTTGATTGTGGGCGGCGCCCTAGTGAAAGCAGCCTGTCAGCGCCCTGGTCAGATTGTTCCGGTTGACTCCGAACATTCGGCGATTGCCCAGGCTTTGGCTAGCGGTGTCCACCATAAGGGGCTAACCAGTGTAAACCAGGATGGATGCAGTGAAGTTAGTCAGATTATCCTCACTGCTTCCGGTGGACCTTTCCGGGGTAAGAAACGTGCGGATTTAGCTCAGGTCAGCGCGCAGCAAGCGCTTAACCACCCCACTTGGTCGATGGGGCCGGTGGTGACTATCAATTCTTCTACTCTGGTGAACAAGGGATTAGAGCTGATAGAAGCACATCTGCTGTTTGATGTTGATCCCGAAAGTATTGTGCCGGTGATTCACCCGCAGTCGATTGTTCACTCTGGGGTTACATGGCGCGATGGTGCCACTATTTTGCAGGCCTCCCCGCCCGATATGCGCCTGCCGATTGCCTTGGGGTTAGATTGGCCGGCGCGCCTAGAAAAAACGGTGACCCCCCTGGACTTCACCAGTGCCCAGCAGTGGCAGTTCGAGCCGGTAGATCATGAAACTTTCCCGGCGATAAAACTGGCCAGAGCCGCAGTGGCGACCTCCGCCTCCCACCCGGCGGTCTATAACGCTGCCAATGAAGTTTTTGTTGATGCCTTCCTGGCGGGAAACCTGCCCTACTTGCAAATAGTGGATTCTTTAGCGCAAGTTTTATCGGAACACAGCGGCATCGATAATCCGGATTTAGGGCAAATCATGGATGCACAAACCTGGGCGAAAGCTAAGGCTCAGGAAATTGTCATAAACACTAGGTAGGCTACCTCCATGGCGTTTTTGCTGGGAATAATAATTCTGGTTATCGGGCTAATCATCTCTATTGGCCTGCATGAATGTGGACATTTGCTGCCCGCCAAGAAGTTCGGGGCGCTAGTTCCCCAGTTCATGATTGGTTTTGGGCCCACCCTGTTTTCACGCA
>ERZ1673752.4745-NODE-4745-length-10953-cov-4.064691_pt1 | contig 10953 bp, 7 predicted proteins | sample MGYA00580195_ERZ1673752 | MGnify/ENA primary metagenome ERZ1673752 (study PRJEB41218, sample SAMN15661744) | gut metagenome | host: Homo sapiens | place: Canada: London | collected 2015-08-20/2019-03-30 | study: EMG produced TPA metagenomics assembly of...
GGAAATGATTGGAGACTGAGGGGTTTGGGGACTGAGGGGGTCACGCGCGTGTCTCCTCAGCGGATGCCATCAGCGTCTCGGCAGTGTCTGAGTTGGTTAACACGCTGGCATCGCTGTCGTGACCCAAGACCAGGGCCACGCGGCGGGGTACGAGATCGGAAATAGTGGTTCCTGTCGCAGTCCACACACAGTCGACGGCGAGAGGACGGTCAGTATCGGAGGTAGCCTCGTCGTCCTCTGCAGACTTCTTGTTCCGCATCGCATCGAAGGGAGCGCCAGAGAAGAACCACTTCGCCATAAGCTCCTCTACGCAGCGATTCATCTCGCTGCGCACCCCAGTGATGAGCAGGCTCTGAATCTTCTCTTCGTGTTGGCGATAACGCAGCATCGCCACGATGCCCATAAACATGAGTCCCACGACGATAGCGGCCAGGATCCACCAGGAGCCGCGCAGGCTCACCCCGGAGTAATCCAGGACAAACACGGCACCGCGGACCACGCCAATGCCGGCAGCGAGGGAGAGAACGGAGGGTGCCACCACATCAAGCGCGATAGTGGGCACCCCACTGGTCAACTCGCTCTGCCGACCGGCCACCTCATCAACGGTGGCGAGAAGGTCCTGCGAGATGGTATCCCGCTGCCGGGGCGCCACCAGGTCGGCAATGGTGAGTTGCAGCAGCGTCATCGACTCATAGGAGCGTTGCCGCCACTGCTCTACCGGGTTCTCTCCGGGCTGCAGGACATCCTGAATCCACCGGTCAATGGCGGTCCGCACCTGGACACGCTGCACGCCCAAGTTTTCATCGCGTTTCTTACGGTAATGCTTTTCGAGATAGGCGCAGGTGTGCACCCAAAGATCACTTGCCACCAAACCTCCGCATCATCAGTTCGAGGGCCTCCGAGTGAAAACCACAGCCGGCTGCCACATTCATCGCCAACTGCACACAGCGCTCGGCAACGAGTTCCTGTGCGCACTGCTCCGCCAGCGTGTGGGCAGCAGCGTCGGGATCGGACCAGTCCACTGGGGCCAACACCAGCGGAACCGGATAACGCTGGGGTAGCGTTGCCGCAACTCCCACTTGCACCACCACATCCGGCCATTCACCCACCCGTTGCAGGGGAGTGAGGTTTTTCCCACCCAACTGCCACAGACCAAATACGCCGGATGCGAAGGTTCCCGCTGGCACGCACTGAAGGGTCAAGGACAACGCCGGTACCATGATGGGGTTCTCCCCCTGGTAGCCGGCCACCACCTCAGTAGGCTGTTGGGATGCCAGAAGAGGAGCAAGGTGCTTCTGCAGGCATTCGGCGACCACCACAACTGGCTCCTGCGTGCGAGGACCATTCGCTGGTGGAGTGACACCAAAACCATCCCCAGTAATCGCAATAAGAGAAGGGCGTGTACATACCGTAAACAACGCGGCCGCCCAACCTGTGGTTCGATCTTCATCGGTAAGGCCGGGCAGCGACTGCAGTGACAGCAACAGCGACCGCGCCAGCGGACGTGCCGGCAAAGGTAGCTGAGCAGCAGATACAGCCTGTTGAGGTGACGGTGCGGGCATGGACCCTCCTTCCGAGTGCTAAGTGTGCCGAACTGTGGTCTGCTTGTGGGGAGCTACATTTCCAGTACTTCTTTAAAAGTGCAGTTCAGAGCCGGAAAATCGGCCTAACAATAAGTTAAAAGAGTTTTTTCGACTGTCTTATCGGCGTATCGCCGCCTCTCACGGCCACATCACCCCCACAAAAACTGACATAGCCGCAGCAAAATCTGACATAGCCGCAGCAAAAAGTGACATTTTTGCCCAAACAAGGGACGATAAACAGGTGACTACTAGCGCAGAACCCACCACCTCCACGCGCAACCCGCGCTGGAACGACCCTGCCTACCGTGAGGCCCTCGCCGCAGAAAAGCGCGCTCACAACGCCAAGCGCGACTCTTCCTCTCGCCTCTACCCGCGGGTGACGGCCTTCCGCGCACGCAAAGGCGCCATTTCCGATGCGAAACAGGCAATCTGGGACGAGTACTTCCCCACCCTCGGCAAAGACGCCAGCGACGAGCGTCTCACCCCTGCTGACATCGACACCTGGTTTGGCCGCCCCGCCACCACCATCCTCGAAATTGGCTTCGGCACTGGCACCTCTACTAGTGCCATGGCTAAAGAAGAGCCCGCCACCAATGTTCTCGCCCTTGAGGTCTACAAACCCGGCATGGCACAGCTTCTCGCCCGCATGGTACGCGAAAACATCCCCAACATCCGTCTCCTCCGTGGCGACGCCGTCGACATCATGGACAGCATGCTTCCCAGCGATTATCTGGACGGCGTCCGCGTCTTCTTCCCCGACCCCTGGCCCAAAGCCCGCCACCATAAGCGACGTCTGCTCCAACCCGGCACCTTCGAACTCATCGCCAGCGTGCTCAAGCCCGGCGGTATTCTCCACATCGCTACCGACCATGCCGACTACGCCGAGTTTATTGAAGAAACTGGCGATGCCTGCCCCGCGCTCATCCGTCGTCAAGAAGGACTCGCCACCACCGCACCCATGAGTCTGCAGCGCCCCATGACTAAATTTGAAGGCAAAGGCCTGCGCGAGGGGCGCGTCATCCACGAATTTATTTGGCAGCGCCCCGCCGACAGTACCAGTAGCACTGGCAGCACCAGCAGCGCCGACTCCACTGGCAGCACCGACTCCGCCGGCACTACCGGCAGCGAAGGAGACATGCATGAGCAGTAGCGCCCCCAGCCCGCGCGCCCTCCTTATCTGGGACGCCCCCAACATGGACATGGGGCTCTCTGCCATCGTTGGCGGACGCCCCAACAGCTACCAACGCCCGCGCTTCGACGCCGCCGGCCTCTGGCTCCTCCAGCAAGCCACCCAGCTTGCCACCGACACTGGCCTCGACCCCGACAGCATCATCTGCGAAGCCACCCTCTTCACCAACGTCAACGAAGCCAACGTCGACGGCATCCACTCCTGGATCGACGCCCTCCGCAACATCGGCTTCTCCGTCTTCGCCAAACCCAAAGAAACCGCCGACAGCGACGTCGACGACAACATGCTGGAGCACCTCTCCCTCCGCCTCTCCGAAGGCAACCTCAAACTCGTTGTCGTCGCCTCCGCCGACGGCCGGAACTTCCAAGCCACCCTCGCTGACCTGGCCACCAAAGGTATCCGCGCCATCGTGCTCGGCTTTGCCGAAGAATGCACCTGGGCAATGGAAGACCCCAACCTCACCTTTGTGGATGTAGAAGACGTTAACGGACTCTTCCAACAACCCCTCCCCCGCATTGACCTGGAGCACCTCCCCAGCGGAGGTGCCTGGCTGCAGCCCTTCCGGCCGCTCCGCGCCCTCCTCAACCGCTCCACCGACCGCAGCGACTCGGTAGTATCCGAACGCGACTCCGCAAACACCCGTGCCAGCCGCGCCACCGCCACCGACGACCCGCATGCCAAGGAGACACTGCATGTTTAGCAAATGGGGCGACTTCATTCAGCGCCACCGGAAGCTCGTCCTCGCCGTCATGATCGTGCTGGTCAGTGCTCTCGGCATTGTGGGTCAGCGACTCCCCGACTACCTCAGCCAGTCCGGCTGGTTCGACCCAGGTAGCGACTCCATCAAGGCCGCCGAGATCGAAGAAAGCACCTTCGGCCGCGACAACTCCGCCGACATCGTCGTCATGTACGACGCACCAGCCGGGACGACCGTGGACGACAAAGCCTTCGCCACAAAAGTCCAAAGCCACCTGGACCAGCTGGAAAAGAATAACCCCCACTACATTGACGGCATCGCCAGCTACTGGAATACCAAGCAGGCCATGCTGACCACCAAGGACAAAAAACATGCCATGGCCTCCATCCGGCTCAAAGGCTGGGGCAATGACATCCTCAAGAACTACCGGAAGATCGAAAAGCAGATCCCCATTGAGGGCGTCTCGCAACACCTCGCTGGTCAAACCCCTGTCTCCGGTGCCCTCGACACCGGCATGGCCAAAGACATTAAACGTGCCGAACTGATGGGTCTGCCCATCGTTGGCGTGCTCCTCATTATCGTCTTCGGTGGTGTCCTCGCCGCCCTCCTCCCGCTGCTGGTCGGCGGCCTCTCCATTATTGGCTCCACCGGCATCCTCACCCTCATTGGCATGACGACAGAGGTGAACGCCTTCGCCCAATCCTGCGTCACCCTCATCGGCCTGGGCCTCGCCATCGACTACGCCCTCTTTATCGTCAGCCGCTTCCGCGAAGAGATGGCAGAAGGATTCGACACACACACCGCCGTTACCAGAACAGTAGCGACGGCCGGACGGACAGTCGTCTTTTCCGCCATCATGGTGGGTGTTTCCCTCTCCTCCATGCTCATCTTCCCGCAGGCCTTCCTCAAGTCCGTCGCCTACGGCACCATTTCCGCCGTGGTACAGGCAGCTATCCTTTCCCTCACCATCCTCCCCATCCTGCTCAGCTACCTGGGCAAACGCATTGACGCCCTGCACATTGGGCCCCGCAAGAAGGAACCCACCCCGCTGCAGCTCTACAACGGACTGTGGGGCCGTATCTCGGGCGGTGCCATGAAGCGGCCCGCCGCCACCATCGTCCCGCTGGTCTTCATCATGCTGGTGATGGCGCTGCCGATGGGCAACTTGAAGTTCGGCGGCATCAACGAAACCTACCTGCCACCTAATAATGAAACCCGCCTCGCCCAGGAAGCCTTCGACAAGACCTTCCCGGAGATGCGCACCAACCCCGTGAAGGTGGTCATCACCGGCTCCACCGGCGTCCAAACTGGTGCCATCATGGCGGAGATTAACCAGGTGAAGGGTCTCACCGGCGAATTCCACATCACCAAGCAGACCAAGGTGGACGAGAGCGGCAAAGCCACCACCGTACTGCACTCTGGCGTCGTCGATATGAAGGACAACGCCAAGGTGGTCTCCGACATCCGCGAGAAACTCGACATGCTCTACGCAGGCGGGGGCACCAGTGCATTCGCCGGCACCAACATGGACGGCTCGCACGTCTACGTGGGCGGTAACCCGGCGTTGGAGAAAGACTCCATTGACGCACTGCTGCGCCACCTCCCCGGTATGGCCGTCTACATGCTGGTGGCCATCACCATCCTCATGTTCCTTACCTTCGGATCGCTGGTACTGCCCATCAAAGCCATCCTCATGACCTTGCTGTCGATGGCCTCCACGCTGGGTATTCTCACGCTCATCTTTATTGACGGGGTGGGCGCCAACGCCCTCAACTTCACCCCCGGCCCCATGATGAGTGCGGTGCTGGTGCTCATTGTCGCCATCCTCTTCGGCCTCTCCACCGACTACGAGATCTTCCTGGTCTCTCGCATGGTGGAGGCGCACGCGGCCGGCCATACTACCCAGGAATCCATCCGCTTCGGTACGGCCTCCACGGGCCGCATTATTACGGCGGCGGCTGCCATCATGATTGTGGTGACGGGTGCCTTCGGATTTTCCGAGATTGTCATGATGAAGTACATCGCCTTCGGTATGGTGATCGCCCTCTTGCTGGATGCCACCATTGTCCGCATGCTGCTGGTGCCGGCCGTGATGCGTGTGCTGGATGACGACAACTGGTGGGCCCCGGCCAGCCTGAAGCGCTTGCAACACAAGATCGGGTTAAAGGAATCCGAACTGGACGACCCGACGTTGGCGCTTGTGGACTTCACCACCGGCACTGACCTGCGCGAGCAGCCTGCCTTGGTAAGTACGGGTGTGGGTGCTGCCGATGCCGCTGGCGGAGCAGCTGTTGCCGCTGGAGCCATTGCAGGTAGCGCGGGCGGCACGGCTGGCCATGCCAAGCGCATTTCCGCCGCCGCCCTGGCGGATGCTAGTGATGTGCGCTCCGCCCGCCGAATCGACCCATCACTGCTCCAGCACGTATCCACCGAAGAAGGTTTCAGTGCGCCCCACACCTTCACCGCTACCCGCCCTGCCGATTACGGTGAACAGGTGACGGAGGACGGCTACGCGAAGACGGCAGCCGAGATTGATAGCTACGATGGTGCCTCCGCTGTCTTCAGCCGCGGCTCTCGCCAAGGTGGCGTGCTCGACCAGGCTGACATGCTCGACCAGCCCCAACCGACCTCCCACGCCGCCGAACCGGAAGAGGAGCCACACGGCTTCTTCGCCCGGCGTCGTGCCCGCAAACGGGCCAACCAGCGGAAGGCTGTAGAAGATATTCGCCAGGCCCAGCGGGCCGCCCAGCTGCGGGCCCAGCGTGAAGCACAGGCCGCCGCCCAGGCTGCGGCCCTCGCCAGCGCGGTGGAGGACCCCTACACGTACATTGACGAGACTTCTTACACCGCTCCCACAGCGCAGGTGGGAGACAACTACGATGAGTTGTTCCAGCACACCGACACTCAGCGGCAGTCCTACCAGACAGAGGATTACGAAGCGGTTGATGCTCCCCGCCCAGGCCTGCGCCCTGTATCACGTCGCGCTATGCGCATCAACCGTCTGGAGGACGGCCGCGGTGACGCTGCCCGCCGTGCGCGAAGTCCACATTCCGCCTACGACACTGCCCCTGACCTGGTGGACAAAACCGGTTACAGTAGTGACAGTTGGGCCGACACCCGTAATGACAACACCCCCATCTCGACCGCTGAACTGATGCGCCGTCTACGAGAGGAAGACGAGAGCTGAGCACCTCGGAGCTCCCTGACTTCGACGATCTCAGGGCCCCCTACGTCCCCTCCTTGCGCCCCCGCAAGCAGGGGGCGAGCTCTGGTGCTGCTGACGCTGCTGACACTCCCGCTGAGCTGGCTACCTCCGACACGGCATGCGGTGCAGCGTCCGACACAAACGCAGCGTCCGACACAACGGGCACTGCAGCACCCAACACCGCCTCCGCCACGGGGCTGCGGCCACGCCGCACGTCCTCGCTGGGGGCACCTCCCCCACCCCCACTGATCTTCGACCCGTTTGCCGTCACCTCCGAGCGGGAACCTGAACCCCTCACCCCCGGCACCTTCTATGTGGATACCGCCACCGATGCGGATGGCTCCACCCACGTTACCGGCAGCGCCAGCAAGCAACCCCCCAAGGTGCGCCCCACCACCAAGGTTAAAGGGTTCTTCCACGGCGTCAAGCAAGTGTGGAATGCTATCCCGCGCTGGTTGAGCTCCTTTGTAGTGCTCATCATCGTGGTGGTGGTGCTCTTCGTTCTCTACCACCACACGCCTTTTCTCAAAGAGGCCTTCGCCGCCATCCGCACCGCCAACTATTGGTGGGTGGCCGCCTGTGTGGCAGCCTCACTCGCCTCCATGCTGTCGTTCGCGGCGGTGCAGTGGACCCTTCTGCGAGCTGCGGGTGTCCACTCCCCCTTCTGGAAGAACACCGCAATCGTGTTCGCCTCCAACGCCCTCTCCGGTTCCATCCCCGGCGGCCCCGTGTTGGGCACCGCCCTCACCTACCGGGAGACTCGCAAACTGGGGGCCAGCACTATCGTGGCCACCTGGCAGCTGGTGGTGGCGGGTGTGTTGGCCACAGTGGGCCTCACTATTTTGGGGCTGGGTGGCTTCATTTTTGTGGGCACAACCTCCAACCCCTACCTCTTGACGGCTGCTCTGATTGCCCTGGTGGCGGTACTGTTTGTGCTGCAGTGGGCGATGCGTCACCCACAGCTTATTGAGGGTCGGCTACGCCCCATCGTGCAGTGGGTGCAGCAGAAGCGCCGGAAAGATCCGGAACCAGCCCTAGACAAACTCCACTCCACCATGGAGCAAATGAAGGCAGTGAAGCTTTCCCGCCGAGAACTGCTGAAGTCTTTCGGCTGGTCCCTCTTTAACTGGATAGCGGATGTGGCCTGTATGGGCTGTGCCGCCTATGCGGTGGGGGCACGGCCAAGCGTGGGCGGTATGGCCATTGCGTATGTCTCCGGCAAAATCATTGGTACTGCACCGGTGACGCCGGGCGGTTTCGGTACCGTAGACGGCACCCTCATTTGGGCGTTAACGCTGGGCGGGTTGACGGCTGCGAACTCGCTAGCCACCGTGCTGGTGTATCGCCTCATTAGCTTTGCACTGATGGTGCTGATCGGCTGGCTGCTGGTGCTGGTGCTGTTCCGTGGTTCCGAAAAGACTTCTGCGCTGGTCTCCGGCTATGCCGAGACGGCTGAGGAATTGGGCTACGAGAATACGACCACATTGACGGGGTCTCTGCGGGCTCGCCACCGGATTGTGCAGGAGAAATTCGACAAGCAGCGGCGTAACCAGGCAGCTGCGCAGCAAGCTGCGGCCGAGAACGCTGCCCAGCGGAAAACTACACGCAAAAAGCCAGTGCCTAGGAAAGCTGGTTCGCAGAACGCTGCGGCAGAGCCGGACACGTCACAGCAAGTAGAGTCGCAACAGGACTCCGCCCAGTAGTCCGCCCAGTAGCCTGCCAGTGCGGCGTACGCGGCGCTACTTCTGTTCTGCGGGAACCACTCCGGTGGCGGCAAACACGCGCAGCTGCAGCATGGTGCCGCCAAACTTATTGGCATCCACACGCTGAGCCTGTACACCGTCAATCTGCGTCTGGGACGAGTACTGCCAGAACGTCCACGTCTTCCACCCGCCTGGCAGCGGCAAAGTGGGGCTTTGTGAGCCGTTATAGTCGGCAATCCACAGGGGGAAGCCGGAGAAGTCCGGGGTGTTGCCCATCTGGTTCATGAGGAACGAACGGTAGCTGTAGATGATGGGTTTGAGGCCGACACGGTTGTAGGTCTCCTGCAGGAAAGCCCGCACCCACACGTTAAGCTGGGCGGCGCTGAGGCCTTTCGCTTCCTCAATGTCCAGTACCGGAGGCAGCGATGTGCCACCTTTCACGCTGATAGTGTCCGCGAACATGGCGGCTTGGGCACGGGCATCTTTGGAGACATCCGCATAGTGGTAGCCGCCCATGAGGACGCCGTTGCCTTGTGCGGCCATGGCGTCATTGACGTAGTACTCGTTCTTGTAGTGGGTGCCTTCGGTAGCTTTGACAAACACGTAGGTGTAGCCGGCGGCCTGGACGCGTTTGAAATCCACGTCTGCGCCGTTGGGGTGCTGCCAGGAAGCGATGTCGATACCGTTGGGCATCTCGTCGTAGGGGACTTCGGGCTGCACGGTGACGGCGACCGGGTCCGGCAGGCTGACGGTGCCGGCAGAGGTAGCGGCGGTGCCGTCACCGTTTCCAGTGGTGGTGTCGGCGTGGGCAGGAGCGGGGGCGAGGGTGAAGTGTCCCAGGCTGAAGCCGGAGGTGAGGGGTGCTACCAGGAGTGCGGAGGAAAGTCCGAGGGTAGCTAACACGGGGACCAATCGCGTTTTCATAGTTACCAATAGTAACTTTTGTCTCTGCTGTATCACAGTTATTTTCCGATACGGTTACCCTGGCTACATGACTATTTCCAGCGACACCCCCCGCTCCGGCCTCACCCTGGAAGGACAAGACCCCTCCATCCGGCCCGCAGACGACCTCTTCCACCACGTCAACGGCAGCTGGCTCACCACCCATGAGATCCCTGCTGACCGCCCCTTGGACGGCGCCTTTGTGCAACTCCGCGAAGACTCCGACGCCCGCGTCCGCAGCATCATCGACGACGCCCCCGCCGACTCCCGCATCGGCGCTCTCTACCAGTCCTTCATGGATACGGAGCGTCTCAACTCACTGGGCCTCACACCGCTGGATGACGACCTTGCTTTCCTACAGGACGTCAACGACCACCACGCCTTGGCCCTCGCAGTGGGCGAGCTGCAGTGCGTCGGCGTTGGCGGACTGCTCGGCAGCTTTGTCGACCAGGACGCTAAAGACCCCACCCGCTACGTTGTCTACCTTGCCCAATCCGGTCTCTCCCTCCCTGACGAGTCCTACTACCGGGAACCCCAGCATGCTGACACGCTAGCCGCATTCCAACAGCACGTCGCCCGCATGCTGGAGACCACCCAGCTGCTCCGTCGCGTTCCCCTCACTGCTCATCTCTCCCCGGCAGACGCCGCCACCGCCATCGTCGCCTTCGAAACCGCGGTGGCCCACCACCACCTTGATGCAGCCACCAACCGCGAAGCCGAAAAGCGCTACAACCCCACCACTTTTGCAGAAATCGACGCCAACCCGGACTACGCCGGCTATCCCATCACCGAGTGGTTCCGCCTTGTCGCCGCGCCCGCCGCTAGTGATTACGCCGATACGGTCATCGTCCGCCAGCCCGAGTTCCTGGCCGGGGCCAGCACCGTCTGGGCCGACACCGATCTTTCCACGATGGCCGCCTGGGCCGTGTGGCACCTCCTCAACGCCCGCGCTTCCCTGCTCACGGAGCCCCTCTCTCGCGCCAACTTCGAGTTCTTCGGCACCACTCTCTCCGGCACCGAGCAGCAGCGGGAACGTTGGAAGCGCGGCGTCTCCCTCACCAGCAACCTGCTTGGTGAGGACATTGGCCGCGTCTACGTGGAACGCCATTTTCCGCCCGCCTACAAGCAGTCCATCACCCAGTTGGTGGAGAATCTGCTGGAGGCCTACCGAGTCTCCATTCGCACCCTGGATTGGATGACCCCCGCCACCCGCGAGAAGGCACTGGCCAAACTCGACATGTTCACCATCAAGGTGGGCTACCCGGACAAGTGGCGCGACTACAGCGCTGTCCACCTGGATTCAGGGGATTTGGTGGGAAACTACCGCACCCTGGCCCGCTTCCTCGACGACTACGAGTGGCAGAAGTTGGGGAAGCCCGTCGACCGCACCGAGTGGTTCATGCACCCGCAGACCGTGAACGCCTACTTCAACCCGGTGATGAATGAAATCGTTTTCCCGGCAGCAATTTTGCAACCTCCCTTCTTCGATGCGGAAGCCGACGACGCCGCTAACTACGGTGGCATCGGGGCCGTTATTGGCCACGAGATCGGCCACGGTTTCGACGACCAGGGCTCCAAGTACGACGGGGCCGGCCGCCTGGAGAACTGGTGGACCGACGCGGACCGCGCTGCCT
>ERZ1673752.4746-NODE-4746-length-10947-cov-6.250826_pt1 | contig 10947 bp, 9 predicted proteins | sample MGYA00580195_ERZ1673752 | MGnify/ENA primary metagenome ERZ1673752 (study PRJEB41218, sample SAMN15661744) | gut metagenome | host: Homo sapiens | place: Canada: London | collected 2015-08-20/2019-03-30 | study: EMG produced TPA metagenomics assembly of...
CAAGAGCGATACCTGTAACATAGCCTTCTGCCATTTCCAGGTAACGAGGACCTTTTTTAAGTGTTCCGTACATTGTACCAACCTGAGAACGAAGTCCTTTACCAAGGTCTTCCAGACCAGCACCTACTGCAAGTCCGTCTTCAGAGAATGCAGACTGGGAACGTCCGTATACGATCTGAAGGAAAAGTTCTCTCATAGCTGTGTTGATAGCATCACAAACAAGGTCTGTATTCAGAGCTTCCATAACAGTCAGTCCTGGAAGAATCTCAGATGCCATAGCTGCAGAATGAGTCATACCTGAACATCCGATAGTCTCAACCAGTGCTTCCTGGATGATACCTTCTTTTACGTTCAGGGACAGCTTACAGGCACCCTGCTGAGGAGCACACCAGCCTACACCATGTGTGAAACCGGAAATGTCCTTCACTTCCTTAGCCTGAACCCATTTTGCTTCTTCCGGGATTGGAGCGGCGCCGTGATGGACACCCTGTGCAACTGGGCACATTTCTTCTACTTCGCGTGAATAAATCATGTTAAAACTCCTTTCAAGTATAGATTTACTTATGATGTTGTTAAAAGATAGACTAACAACCTGAATGTATTTTCTCACAAATCACTACCGTTAGTCCAGTCAAACTTATGTCAAAAAATACGAACTTTTCTATATGAATATCATATAATTGCCGTTCTTGTATAAATGTGATAAAATTCATTAAAAAACAAGGAGAAAATTCTATGTCTGACAAACTCCCTCCAAGCATTTTTCCGGCACGCTTTCAGATTCTAAGTGGCAGCATGCTGAAACTGCTTGCCTGTATTGCCATGCTGATCGATCATACAGGTGCAATCATACTCAGCCACTATCCGCCGGCGCTCACGGAGCTCTTTTATATCAATGGAAAAGGAATTACTTTCTATCGTATTGTCCGCGATATCGGACGATGTGCTTTTCCTATTTTCTGTTTCCTGATCGTCGAAGGATTCCTTCATACGCATGACCGCAGAAAATATGGCCGGAATCTGCTGCTGTTTGCGCTAATTTCCGAAATTCCGTGGAATTTTATGTTTGCAAACACCTGGCATTATGCTGATAAACAGAATGTTTTTTTTACTCTCTTTCTTGGATATCTTGCCTTCTGTGCTCTTGAATACTTCTGGGAAACACCGTGGATGCAGCTTTTCTCTCTGCTTGCTCTCCTCGGTATCTCTATCCTGCTGCATGCAGATTACGGATGGCGTGGTTTCATCTTTCTCGTTCTGATGTATCTTCTCCGAAATGAGAAAGTATCCCAGGCGATCGTTGGAAGCTGCTGGCTGAGTTATGAATGGAAAGCCTGTTTTGCCTTTATTTCCATTAATATGTACAATGGAAAACGCGGCTTTATCCGAGGAAAAGCCGCGAAGTATTTCTTTTACTTATTCTATCCCGTGCATATCACAATCCTTGTGATCATCCGGAATCTCTTTTTTCTTTAAAGACTGTTAAGCCGGTCTTAATTCTTTTTGATGATCTCGGCTGCGTTTTTGTAGATACTGTCTGCCGGAATGCAGCCTCTTACCGGTGAAAGCGGATATATATTCGTATTTCTGCCGATCACAGTTCCAGGATTCAGCACAGAGCCACATCCAACTTCTACATGGTCACCAAGCATGGCACCAAATTTCTTCAGTCCTGTCTCTATCTTCTCATCACTATCTTTAACAACGACCAGTTTCTTGTCTGACTTAACGTTGGAGCAGATAGAACCTGCTCCCATGTGGGATTTATATCCCAGAACAGAATCCCCCACATAATTATAATGTGGAACCTGTACTTTATTAAAAATAACCACATTCTTAAGTTCTGTGGAATTTCCAACTACTGAGCCCTCTCCTACGATCGCATTTCCGCGGATAAATGCACAGTGGCGAACTTCTGCATCTTTACCGATAATAGCCGGACCATTGATAGATGCTGTCGGAGCTACTTTGGCAGATCTTGCGATCCATACATTGCCATCCCTGCACTCATACTCAAACGGATTAAGCGTCGGACCAAGTTTCATAATAAAATCACTGATTTCCGGGAGAACTTCCCATGGATATGTCTTTCCTTCAAATAACTCTGCAGCTATTGTTTCATTCAAATCCAGAAGATTTGCAACTGTAAAATCTTTTAACATGATTATGATTTTCCTCCTCGTCTGGAAGCCGTTGGCTTCGATTTATAATTCGCAGCGGCTGCGTCAAAAAACTGTCGCAGTGCATACTGATAATTACTCTGTTCCACCTGGGCAGTACGCACACGCACAAAATGTTCCAGTTTGTCCATGTACTCCTGTGAAGTAATGCTTCCCTCTGCCACATATGTAAGGCCTTTTTCCCAGCTTGCTGTCAGTTCAGGATTCAGAAGCTGACGAATCGAACAGTTTACAACATCAAAGATCATCTCTCCAAGAAGCGTTGGCGTGATTACCTGTGTCTTTTTATTTAACGACAAGTATTTGATAGAAACAAGTTTCTTAAGAATCTCTGCTCTTGTTGCACTTGTCCCGATTCCACTTCCCTTGATCTGTGCCCTCAGTTCCTCATCTTCGATCAGCTGTCCTGCATTTTCCATTGCCAGAATCATAGAACCTGAATTATACCGTTTCGGCGGAGACGTTTCTCCCTCTTTAATGTTCAGAGCATCTACGGTCAGTATATCATTCTTTTTCAGTCGCTGCAACGCATTCAGAAGCTGCACGTCACAGGATACCTCCTCACTGTCTTCTTTGCCGGACTCCTGTGATCTGTCTGCTGCTGATTTTCTGGCAAAAGAGTTCGTTGCATATTTCAGATATCCTTCTACCTGCAGCACCTTAAAACTGGAAAAGAACTTTTCTTTCTGCATCTCTGTCACCAGGCTGACTTTCTGATAAACTGCCGGCGGACAGAAGATACAGAGGAAACGTCGCACGATCGTCTCATAAACTCTCTGTGATGTCTGAGAAAGACTGTTCAGAACATTTAATCCCTGGCCTGTCGGGATGATCGCATAATGATCTGTAATCTGCTTATCATTGACATATCTGGTTTTTGCAATCGTCTTATAAGAACCCATCTGCAGAATTTCTTCTGCCGCATTGTCGATCATCGGATAACGTCTAAGCCCTGAAATATTTTTGTAAATTTCCTTTGCAACAGCTGTAGACAGTACACGGGCATCGGTTCGTGGATAAGTCACCAGTTTTTTCTCATACAGTTCCTGTGTAATACGAAGTGTCTCATCCGGACTGATCTTGAACAGTTTTGAACAGACATTCTGAAGCTCTGCCAGGTTAAATAAAAGTGGCGGATTTTTGTTTTCCTTTTTGCGTTCCACCTTTTCTACGCGGCAGGACAATGGTTGTTCCGACTCCAACATCCGAATCAGTTCCTCGGCATGTTTCTTTTCTTTGAAGCCATTCTCCTTATAAAGGTATGGTGACTGAAAATATCTGCTTCCTTCTACTGCTCTCCATTCTCCATCAAAGTGTTCTCCTTCCAGTGCAACACTGGAAAGAACACGGTAAAACGGGGTCTTCACAAAAGATCGGATCTCCCGTTCGCGGCGCACGACCATTCCAAGCACACAGGTCATGACCCTGCCTACGGAGATTGCCTGGTATTTACTGTTCAGGTAATTAGAAACACTGTTGCCATAACGCAAAGTCAGGACTCTGGAAAAATTGATTCCCATCAGATAATCTTCCTTTGCCCGCAGATAAGCAGAATCCGCCAGATTGTCATAAGCTGACAGTTCTTTTGCCTCACGGATTCCTCTAAGGATTTCTTCCTCTGTCTGAGAATCGATCCATACTCTACGCTGATCTTTATCTTTCACACCTGCCATCTGTGCCACCAGACGATAGATATATTCTCCCTCACGTCCGGAGTCGGTACACACATAAATCGTCTCTACATCCGGACGGTTCAGAAGCCCCTTAACAATGTTAAACTGTTTCTGCACCCCCGGAATCACTTCATACTTAAATTCACGCGGTAAAAAAGGCAGGGTATCCAAACTCCACCTTTTATACTTGATATCATATTTTTCAGGATAGCTCATAGTGACCAGGTGCCCAACACACCAGGTCACTACAGAATCTTCTGATTCCAGATAGCCATCCTTTCTCTGTCCGTTAATTTTTAATGCTTTCGCAAATTCCTGAGCAACACTTGGTTTCTCAGCTATGTATAAGGATTTACCCATATTATTTATCTGCACTCATCTTTCTGAGAGGCCATGCAAGAAGAAGCGCACCGCCTGCCATATTTCCCAAAGTGACGATTATCATGCTCTTAACCATTGCTCCAATGGAAACTCCCGGTACCAGACATCCTGCTGTTACAAAGATACCCATATTTGCCACACAGTGCTCAAATCCGCTGACAACAAATCCAGAAATACACATAACGATCATCAAAAACTTTGCAGCTTCGCTCTTAAGCTTAATGCCACAAAGAACCCCAAGACATACAAAGAAGTTACACAAAACTGCACGGAAAAACATCTGACCTGCCGGAATTGCAAGTTTATTTCCGATAAATCCGGCAAAATAATCTGCTGTTCCGGATGCTCCCGCCCATACAAAAATCAGAGAAAGAATCAGACAGCCAACAAAGTTACCGATATAGCTGACTACCCATACTTTAGCCGCATCGCCCCAGCTGATCTTCTTGTCAAATGCTCCAAATGCCATCACCAGATTATTTCCGGTAAAAAGCTCGCCGCCTACCAGCGAAATCAGCAATACCGCAATCGAGAACACGAGTGCCCCCAGGAATTTCCCCCATGCCGGTTCTTCGGCCCCTGAGAACACATTTCCCACAACATTGGAAAAGATCATTGCAACTACAATAAAGAACCCTGCCATGATCGCCCGCATGAAATACTTGAAAAAGTCATTTTTCAGCAGGGTAATCTTCGCGTTTGCTGCATTTGATAGTTTCTGTACATCCTCTTGATTCATAAAAAATACCTCCCTTTCCAAGGAACAGAGTATTTTATAAACTCTTTTGTTCCCTCCACATATTGTATTCTTGCATTATAGCATTTTTGATATAAATTCTCAATATATATACCGCAAAGTTTGATATTTTTATAACAAATTTTCATTTATTTTCGATAACTGTCAGTTATCGAATCTCCAGTGCATGATTTTCCCGGTCAGTCACTTCACCGATCATCGCACAGGAAAGAGCAGATTCACTCAATTCCAGAAGTATCTCTTCTGCTTCATCTGCCGGAACCGCCGCAAGAAGTCCGCCGGACGTCTGTGGATCAAAGACCAGATCCTCCCGCCAGAGTTCTGCTGTGCTTATGTAACCAGATTTTGCTGCAAATTCCCGGTTGCGATATGCGCCTCCCGGAATCAGGCCCATAGAGGCGTATTCTTCTACATCTGGAAGGATCGGAAGCGCTTTTGTATCGATCACAAGTGTCTTCTTGCTACCGTCCGCCATTTCCGTTCCATGTCCGCCAAGACCAAACCCTGTCACATCTGTACAGGTATGAACAGTATGTCTTTTTAATACGTCACGGGCATATCTGTTTAGCGTCTTCATAGATTTCAAAGCTGCTTCCCGTGCCTCTTCAGATACCATATCGGCTTTGATAGCCGTATTCACAATACCCGTTCCAAGCGGTTTTGTAAGGATCAGCCTGTCACCTGTCTGAGCTCCGTAATTCTTCCAGAACTTCTCTGGATGTACAAAGCCTGTTACGCTCAGGCCATACTTCGGTGTATCATCCTGGATCGTATGCCCGCCGGCAAGTACAGCTCCCGCTTCCATTACTTTGTCCGCTCCGCCCTTCAGAATCTCACCAAGGATTGCTGTATCCATATCCTTCGGGAAAGCAACAATATTCAATGCGGTTTTTGGTTCACCGCCCATAGCATAGACATCACTCAGTGCATTCGCCGCTGCGATCTGCCCAAAATCATATGGATCATCTGCAACCGGCGTAAAAAAATCAAGGGTCTGAATCATTGCCAGTTCGTCTGAAATTCTGTAAACAGCTGCATCATCAGATGTTTCTGTTCCAACAAGAAGATTCGGATCCTGAAATTTCGGCAGTCCACAAAGTACACCTGCCAGCGTTCCCGGACCTACTTTCGCTGCACATCCACAATTGGGGGCGAGCTTTGTAAGATATACCTTCTCCATTTTGCTCAATTTCCTTTCTGTCTTAACCTTGTCCATCTATGATAACATAAATCTTCCGTTTTCTCCATGTCTTTTTTTGACAGAAAAGCGCAAAAAAACTGCCCTGGCAGATTTTATTTCCTGTCAGGACAGTTCTGGTTAAATACCATTATTTGAAATGATTTTTATTTCTTTGTAATATAGCCTTTTGCTTTCAGAGTTTCTGCACAGAGTACAGCTCCACCGGCAGCTCCTCTTACGGTGTTATGGGAAAGTCCGACGAATTTATAGTCGTAAACGGTATCTTCACGGAGGCGTCCAACAGATACACCCATTCCGTGTTCGTAGTTGACATCCTCGCTTACCTGCGGACGGTTGTCTTCTTCCAGATACTGGATGAAATGTTTCGGTGCACTCGGAAGTTCCAGTTCCTGAGGAAGTCCCCTGAAATTCCTAAGTGCTTCGATCAGCTGTTCTTTTGTAGGTTTCTTACGGAATTTAACGAATACTGCAGCTGTATGTCCGTTCAGTACCGGAACACGAAGGCACTGACAGGTGATAACAGGTTCTGTAGCCGGTACGATCACTCCGTCTTCAATCTTACCCCACAGTCTCAACGGCTCTTTCTCGCTCTTTTCTTCTTCTCCACCGATATATGGAATGATATTGTGTTCCATTTCCGGCCAGTCTTTAAATGTCTTTCCTGCTCCGGAAATTGCCTGATATGTAGTAGCAACTACTTCATATGGTTCAAATTCTTTCCAGGCAGTAAGTACCGGTGCATAGCTCTGAATGGAGCAGTTTGGTTTAACAGCGATGAATCCCTTAGTAGTACCAAGGCGTTTCTTCTGATACTGGATCACATCAAAATGTTCCGGGTTGATTTCCGGCACTACCATCGGCACATCCGGTGTCCAGCGATGTGCACTGTTGTTGGAAACAACAGGAGTCTCTGTCTTTGCGTATTCTTCTTCGATCGCTTTGATCTCATCTTTGGACATGTCAACTGCGGAAAACACAAAGTCAACAGTAGAAGCAACTTTTTCTACTTCATTAACATTCATAACTACGATATTCTTTACTGCTTCCGGCATTGGAGTATCCATTTTCCATCTGCCGCCAACAGCTTCCTCATATGTCTTTCCAGCGCTTCTCGGGCTTGCTGCCAGAGTAACGACCTCAAACCACGGATGGTTTTCCAGAAGAGAAATAAATCTCTGTCCTACCATACCTGTAGCACCTAAAATACCGACTCTCAGTTTTTCACTCATAACAATCGTTCTCCTCACTCGTTTATTTCGCATGTGTCTTTGTACGGCACACATCTGTTTTCTTTGTACATACTATACCACTTTAATCAAAAATGCAAGTGGTTTTTAATTATTTTTCAGATATTCTTTGTTCCCTGCAATGATCTGCTCCATCACTTTCGGTCCCGGAGCGCCATATGTCTCACGTTTTTCCACACATGTCTTCATGCTGATTGCCTCGTAAATATCCTGTTCAAATACAGGTGAAATTTCTTTGTACTCTTCAAGCGGAAGTTCATCAAGAGAGATTCCCTTATCAATACAGGTCAGTACCAGGCGGCCTACAATACCATGTGCATCACGGAACGGAACTCCGTGATTTACCAGATAGTCTGCAGCATCTGTAGCATTGGTAAATCCATTCTTTGCACTCGCTTCCATTACGTCTTTGCGGAATTCCATGGTAGAAACCATACCGGTAAATAATGCGATGCAGCCCTTCACAGTATCAATGGCATCAAAGGTAAGTTCTTTGTCTTCCTGCATGTCTTTGTTATATGCAAGCGGAATTCCCTTCATCGTTGTAAGAATAGAAGTCAGTGCACCATAGACACGTCCCGTCTTACCTCTTACAAGTTCTGCAATATCCGGATTCTTTTTCTGCGGCATAATACTGCTTCCGGTGCTGTATGCGTCATCAATCTCCACAAAACGGTATTCATTGGAATTCCAGAGAATGATTTCCTCGCAGAAACGGCTCAGATGCATCATAACTGTGGACATGGCAGAAAGAAGTTCGATCACATAATCTCTGTCAGATACGGAATCCATACTGTTTCTGGTCGGTCCGTCAAAGCCCAGCAGCTCTGCAGTATAAAATCTGTCCAGCGGATAAGTGGTTCCTGCAAGCGCACCTGCTCCAAGCGGACAGGTATTCATACGTTTACGAATATCAGCCATACGGCTTCTGTCCCTGCGGAACATCTCAAAATATGCCCCTACATGATGTGCCAGTGTAACCGGCTGTGCTTTCTGCAAATGCGTAAATCCAGGCATATATGTGTGCACATTATTCTCCATGATCACCTGAAGAGCTTCCAGAAGTTTCTTCAGTTCTGCATCAATCTCTTCGATCTCATCACGCACATACAATTTCATATCAAGAGCGACCTGGTCATTACGACTTCTTCCTGTATGAAGCTTCTTACCCGGATCTCCGATACGGTCAATCAGATTTGCCTCTACAAAACTGTGAATATCTTCATATTCAGATGTAATCTCCAGTTTTCCGGATTCTACATCTGCAAGAATACTGTCCAGACCGCCAAGGATCTGATCTCTTTCTTCTTCTGTCAGGATGCCCTGCTTGGCCAGCATTCTGACATGAGCTTTACTTCCGCGGATATCCTGTTTATAAAATTTTTGGTCAAATGAAATAGAAGCATTGAAATTGTATACAAGTTTGTCCGTTTCTTTCGTGAAACGTCCTCCCCATAACTGTGCCATAATTTCCTCCTTGTAATTCACTATTTTTGCACTGTCCGTCCGTATCATCGCACGACAGTGCATAATTTCTTACCAGTTTACCACATTCCAGTGAAAAATCAAAGAGCCGAGCCCTCTGAAATTTGTTTTTGTTTCATTTTTTCTTCCTGCTCACGCTTTGAAAAGACACATCCACAATAATTCTGCCGATAAAGGCCATATTCGTGTGACAACTCAATAGAACGTTTATAACCGTTTTTCTTTTTGAAATCAGATGGCAGATGCTTTACTCCATAGATTTCTGCCAGTGCTTCCCCAATTTCATTGATCTTCTCTGCATTTTTCAGAGGACTTATTGACAGGGTCGTCGTAAAGTAATCGTAATTTCCCTCTTTTGCAAGTTTTGCAGCTTCCTCCATGCGCAGTCGATAACATTTAAAACAACGTTCCCCACCTTCCGGAATCTTTTCCAGGCCACGAGCCATCTCATAAAAGATCTGCGGATCATAAGTTCCCTCCATAATATGAACCGGATGAGTAAACGACATCTCTGCGACAAGTCGTCGGATTTCTGCTACTCTCTTTCGATACTCTTCCTCCAGTGAGATATTTGGATTATAAAAAAATACCGTGATCTCAAAATACTGCGACAGGTATTCTAGAACATAACTGCTGCATGGTGCACAACAGCTGTGCAAAAAAAGACGCGGCACTTTTTCTTCTTTTTGGGTATGTTCAAGGAGCTGATCGAGCTCTCTCTGATAATTTCGTTTATTCAATCCTGTTACCTTCTTTTTCTATCTATATATGGATCGTCTGCTGTAAACTATTTTACGATCCCGATACAACATATCATATCACATGAAATGTTTTTCGCATATCTTAAAATATAGATTCCTGTATACAGATCTGAAATCCGTATGCAAAATTTTACGCATGTATCTTGTGGAGGTATTTTTATGAAACCCCTTCTGGAAATCAGAGATGTTTCTCTTTCTTATCATACCGTATCCGGAGAAACAAAAGCTCTTTCAAATATATCGTTTAACCTAATGCCAAGTGAATTTCTTGCTGTTGTCGGTCCGTCCGGCTGTGGAAAATCCACACTTCTGAACCTAATCTGCGGCATGCTCCTGGCAGAGGAGGGCACGATTCTTATGAACGGCATCCCTCCGTCCCCCGGCGACCCGCGCATCGGATATATGCTCCAGAAAGATCATCTTCTGGAATGGCGAACCATCTATCAGAACGTAATTCTTGGACTTGAGATCCGCAATGAAAAAACGCCAGAAAAGCTTGCTTATATCGAAGAAATGATAGACACTTACGGACTTGACAAATTCCGTACTGCCCGTCCTTCTCAGTTATCCGGCGGGATGCGACAGCGTGCAGCTCTCATCCGCACACTAGCATTAAAACCAGACCTGCTCCTGCTTGATGAACCTTTTTCTGCTCTGGACTATCAGACACGACTGAATGTCAGCGATGACATCGGACGTATCCTGAAAAAGGAAAATAAGCCGGCAATCTTGGTCACTCATGATATTTCCGAGGCGATCAGTATGGCAGACCGTGTGATAATTCTGACCAAACGTCCTGCCCATGTTGCACGCATTGTCCCAATCCGGCTTTCACTGGATGAGAAGACACCGCTCGCTGCACGCGGTGCACCGGAATTTAAATCCTATTTTAATCTTATATGGAAGGAGCTGAACCAGTATGCCTGAACATTCTCCTGCACAAAAACAGTACCTTCTTCGTGTCCGGCGGAAAAAATATATGATTCACGTGTCCAGGATACTTTTGTTCCTGGGCTTTCTGTTTTTATGGGAAGTGTCTGCCAGACGGAGATGGATTGATTCTTTTATCTTCAGCAGTCCGTCTGAAATCTGGCAGACATTTTTTACAATGATCCAAGATCAGTCCCTGTTTACACATATCGGGATCACCCTGACAGAAACACTGGTCAGTTTTGTGTTTACTGTTTTTCTCGGGATTGGCACAGCAGTTCTTCTGTGGTGCTGTCCGAAGCTTTCGCGGATCCTGGAGCCTTACCTCGTCG
>ERZ1673752.4758-NODE-4758-length-10914-cov-10.047058_pt1 | contig 10914 bp, 10 predicted proteins | sample MGYA00580195_ERZ1673752 | MGnify/ENA primary metagenome ERZ1673752 (study PRJEB41218, sample SAMN15661744) | gut metagenome | host: Homo sapiens | place: Canada: London | collected 2015-08-20/2019-03-30 | study: EMG produced TPA metagenomics assembly of...
TAGCTCAGTCGGCAGAGCACCTGCCTTTTAAGCAGGGTGTCCGGAGTTCGAATCTCCGGCGGGTCACCACGTCGTCGCGGACTGCACTGGTTCGCGACGGCTTTTTTTATTCAAAAAGCCATCTCTCACCTGTTCCGTCGCTCCTCCTTTCCAAAATGCAAACATTTCATTGGTTTGCATTTTGGTTTTTCTTCCAATGCTTGAAAACAGTCGGACCCCCTGCCTTTTTGTTCATTTTACGAAAGGCAGGGTGTCTATTTTTGATGTCCAGAAAACAATTATTTAGACAGTCGGAAGTGTGAAGGGCAACGCAGTGAAATGTGCCGCGCAGCTCCGCCATCTCCCCGGCGTAGTCCTGCGCCAGCCGCAGCCGGGCATTATCAAGGCTCTTTGCCTCGGAAATGGTGTCGTATAGGATGGGTGTGCGCTGCGATTCCGGCACATTCCAATCGGATTCCATGCTGCCAATGGTGTTGCTCTGCGTCTGGGACTGCTTCGGCACAGATTCGAACTGGCTTCGCATCGCGCCCATATCATTTGCCGAAAGATTCTGATTGACAGGATTCCCGGATTGTGCTACAGTGGGATTGTAGCTAGTGTTTCTTTCTGCGTCTGGGACGTGGTTGCCGGGGGGGCTTATGCCTTTTGATCCACTTTGAGTGGGCACATCGGTTTCGGAAAGAGCACTAGCTATCTTTGTATATTTCTTCAAGAAGCTGGGATTGCCGTCCTCACCAGTAATGACCATCTGCTTTGTGCCGAGGATCCCACTATCCAGCACTTCTTCGACGTAGAATGTACGGTTTCCCATCCGCTTCTCGTAGACGACCGCCGGGTTCCCGTTTCTAGTATCGTAGCCTCTGTACAGGTTATCGTAATTATCGATAACGTCTTGGACGTTCCCTAGTACATCAGCCGTAACTTTATACTTGTCGTTAGACATCGAGCCATGCGAGCGGTCCACATGCCGGATATCGTTGTCACGGAGCACATGAGAATATCCCTCGACGTCGATTCCAGCTTCACGCAATGTCGCCGCCAGCTCCGGGGACACATCAGAGATTTTTAAGAACTGGAACTGGTTCTGCTTATTGAACGCATTCTGAATAAACCTTGTGATCTGCTCTTTCGTTGCATTGAGCAGATTTTTCACGTTCTGCGGCTTATTCGTTGCAACGTCGGAAGAAATGCCGCTCAGTGCCTCGGTAAACGTGCTGCGCATAGCTTCGTCCAGAGCAGATGCTTCATTGCCTGTTATAACGCCCTCTGCGCCTCGTTCCGCCGCGGCCTGCGTCGTTTGCTGGGTGGTCTGGTTCGCGGCCTGCAGCGGGTCTGTGAGCGTCTCACCGCGCATAGCTGCCTGAATGGATGCGTCAAGGATTTCATCCCGTGAAAGCTGCGTGTTCTGCGTCTGGCTCTGGCTGCGGGAATTGAGTGCGCGGCCCAGTGCAAGGTTCCCCGCGCCGAGAATGCCGCCGACCGCTGCGCCGGTCGCAAACTCTTCTGCGGACTGCTCATCCGTACATCCAATACAAAGTACAAGCCGCCCTGCCTTTTCGTCTTGCAAAAGGCAGGGCAGTTTTATCAAACCGTATACGTCCCGGCGGCGGTGTCGCCGCCACGGCCGGTCCAGTTGGTATGGAAGAACTGGCCGCGCAGGCAGTCCAGACGCTCGTAGGTGTGCGCGCCGAAATAGTCCCGCTGTGCCTGCAGGAGGTTCGCGGGCAGGCGTTCGGTCGTGCAGCCGTCGAAATAGCTCAGCGCCGCCGTCATGGCCGGCGCCGGGACGCCGTACTGGATGGCCATAGCCGCGGCGGCGCGCCACGCAGGCAGGTGCGACTGCAGCGTCTGCCGGAAATACGGATCCAGCAGCAGGCTCTCAAGACCGGGCTCACGGTCATAGGCCGCCTTGATCTGATCGAGGAAGGCCGAGCGGATGATGCAGCCGCCGCGCCACAAAAGCGCGATGCCGCCGTAATCCAGCTTCCAGCCGTACGTCCCGGCCGCCGCGCGCAGAAGGTCATACCCCTGCGCATACGAGACGAGCTTCGCGGCGTAGAGCGCCTGCCGGATCGTTTCGACCGCGGCCGCTTTGTCGCCGGTGAAGGGCGGGATCGTGCGGGCATACTGCCGCGCGGCCTCTGTGCGCTCCCCTTTCCGCGCGGAAAGGCAGCGCGCGAACACCGCTTCGCCGATCAGCGTCAGCGGGACGCCCTCGTCCAGCGCGGCAGCCGCAGCCCATTTGCCAGTCCCCTTCTGCCCGGCGGTATCCAGAATTTTTTCCACGAGCGGCGTACCGTCCGCGTCCGGATAGGCAAGGATCTCGCTCGTGATCCCGATCAGATAGCTGTTCAGCTCCGTCCGGTTCCATTCGGCGAACACCCCGCTGATCTCCCCGTCCGGCATCCGCAGCAGATCGCGCATCAGCTGATACGCCTCGCAGATAAGCTGCATGTCGCCGTATTCAATGCCGTTGTGCACCATCTTGACAAAATGCCCCGCGCCGTTCGCACCGACCCAGCCGCAGCACGGGCTGCCGTCCGGCGCTTTCGCGCAGATGGCCTCGAGGATCGGCCGCACCTGCGGCCACGCCGCGGCGGAGCCGCCGGGCATCAGGCTCGGGCCGTGCAGCGCGCCCTCTTCCCCGCCGGAAACGCCGACGCCGAGGTAAAGCTTCCCCTGCGCCTCGACATATGCCGTGCGACGGATCGTGTCCGGAAAATGAGAATTACCGCCGTCGATCAGAATATCCCCTTCATCCAGCAGCGGCAGGAGCTTTTCGATCATATCGTCCACAGCCTGTCCCGCTCTGACCATCATGAATACCCTGCGCGGCGTTTCGAGCTTTGTCACCAGTTCTTCAAGCGTGCGGCAGCCGATGATGTTCCGGCCTGCCGCGCGTCCGTTTATGAATTTGTCCGTCTTTTCCGCCGTGCGATTGAACACTGCCACCGTGAAGCCTCTGGATTCCATGTTGAGGGCCAGATTCTCCCCCATGACGGCAAGGCCAATGAGGCCGATATCTGCCTGCTTTTTCATCGTTCGCTCCTCCATCTTACGGCTCCAGCTCCAGACTTCCGCCGTCGGCGAGCGTCTTGCCCTCCAGCAGCAGAAGCTTCTCCGCCAGCAGCCGCGTGAAGCCGCTCAGCACGGCCGCCGAGACGACCAGCTCCGACGGATCCGTCACGGCCAACTCGGAGCAGACCTCCTCATCCAGCATGGCGGCAGCCGTCAGCTTGACCTGATCGATAAAATACTGCGCGCAGAGCCGGTGCCGCCGGACGAACGCCGTATAGATGCGCCGCACATCCTCCTCCGGGAGGTTCCCGGGCAGCAGCGCTGGCAGCATGGACAGGCGCAGGCTCTGCTTGAGCGTACAGATCATGAGAAGATACGCCAGATGAATGCGGTAATACCGCTTCTTTTTCGGCTCCGGCAGCAGGTTTGTCCGGACGTAATTGTTGATCACCGCAGCCGTGACGGGCTGCGGCTGCCTGAGATCCGGCGGCAGAAAGCTCAGATACTGCGTCAGCAGCTGGACGACCTGCTCCATATACAGGCCGAAATCCGGGAGCTCCTCCCAGTCCGGCAGCCGGTAGCGCTTCAGATGATGCTCCCACCGGCGAAGCTTGCCGACGACGAGACTGTTATCGTATGCCATAAATTTACACACGCCTTTCTCTGCCAGTATAGCACATTTTATAAAAAAAGCAAGCATACGCAGAAATTTATACAAGTTGACATTGTGCATAAAATGTGTTAATCTAATATGGAAAATTACATACAGAAAGAAGCGGAAGCCATGTTTCAAATCGTCACGGACACCTCTGCCAATCTCCCGACAGAGTATTTGCAGCGCGAGCAGATCACGCTGGTTCCGTTTACGTTTCATACCGAGTCCGGCGAGCATGCCTGCATGGACACGCAGAGCTTTGACGCCAAGGACTTCTATACCAGAATGCGCGCCGGTGAGCGCGTCACGACCTCGCAGATCCCGCCGCAGCGGTTCATCGACGCGCTGACGCCGATGCTTGCGCGCGGCGAGGACGTGCTGTTCGTCAGCATGTCCTCCGGCGTCAGCGGCTCGTATGCCTCCGGCAAGATCGCCGAAAAGCAGCTGAGCGAGGAATTTCCGGAGCACAAGATCCTCTTTGTCGACACTTACAGCGCGTCTCTCGGCGAGGGTCTGCTCGTCATGCGCGCGGTCGAGTGCCGCCGCGAGGGCATGAGCGCCGAAGATACGTATAAGCTCCTGCGCAGCCTGCGGCACCGCATGGCGCAGATCTTCACGGTCGGCGATCTGCGGTATCTCCGGAAGACGGGCCGCCTGTCCAATCTGGAAGCAGCGGTCGGGACCGTCCTGCAGATCAAGCCCCTCCTTAAGGGCGACCCGCAGGGCAAGATCGTCTGCTTTGCCAAGATCCGCGGCCGCCAGCGCGCCATTGAAGCCATCGCCCAGCGCTATGCGGAGCTTGTCGTGGAGCCGGAATCACAGGTCATCGGCATCGCCCACGCCGACTGCGAAGCAGACGCGCAGATCCTCGCGTCCATGCTCCGCCGCAGCCGCCCGCCGAAGGACATTTTAATGGTCGACTACGAACCCGTCACCGGCTCCCACGTCGGCCCCGGCGCCCTCGCCCTGTTCTTCCTGTCGGACGAGAATGTCCGCAATATCTGACGCACGGCTGTACACCGTTCGGGGGCCGCACTGCGCCAGAACATGAATCCAACCAGAAAAGTCTCGCCGGAGGATTCCGGCGAGACTTTTGCATGCAGGCAATGATATGAAACTCCCGCAGGCGTACAGCTCTGCGGGAGTATTTTATTTGTTCTGAAAATAGTTCAGCATCGAATAGAGGATATGTTTTTCCTCTTCTGACAAGCCGCCAATATAGATCGCTTCTGTATTGTCGAGACCGAGCATAAAATCTGCCGACACATGAAAGAGCTGTGCAAGTTGGGCAACATACTGCGTTGTCGGTATGGATAACCCCATCTCCCATGCATTTACCGCTGAACGGGTAACGCCTACTTTTTTGGCCAACGCGGATTGTGACAACCCTGCCCGCTCTCTGAGTTCTTTGATCGTATCGCAAATCATAGCATCACCTCTTGTGATAGTATAATTTGCGCTATCAGATATTTAATTATCATCTGATGTATGGATTATTTGACATTCTGCGCAGGCTGTGTTATCCTGTAAATATCAACCAAGCGTTAGAAAGGAATTGAGAAGATGTTGAACAAGTTGATCGCACTTTGTCTGTCCTGCATGATCCTTATCGTTTCTGTTTGCGGATGTGCCAGCGCCTCTGTCCGCAGAGCAGCAAACAGCACTGTGCAGGGCGCTTCCTCCGCCGAAAGGAGAGAAACGTCATCTGCATCTATGTCTGCTGCTGAAAGCAGCCCGAGCGTATCCGCGCCGCAAGCAAGTTCCGGCAGTACCATCTCCATCGGAAAGAAAAACGCATTGGCTTCTGCACAGCAATACCTGAACGTCATGGCCTTCTCCTACTCCGGCCTTATCGAGCAGCTCGAGTATGAGGGCTACAGCAACGAAGATGCCGCCTATGCCGCGGACAATTGCGGGGCCAACTGGCGTGAACAGGCCGCGCTGTCTGCGGTGCAGTATCTGCGCTCCATGGCATTTTCGAAAGACGGTTTGATCGGTCAATTGGAATATGAGGGCTTCACGCACGAAGAAGCCGTCTACGGCGCAGAGCAGGCATATGGCGCTTCCGCAGCAGCTTCATCAAACACTGCAAATTCACAGTCCGCATCTTCTGCCGGAGAGCAAAACGCGCTGCAGTCCGCGAAGCAATACCTGAACTCCATGGCTTTTTCCTATTCCGGCCTTATCGAGCAACTAAAATATGAAGGATACTCGGATTCCGAAGCAAAATATGCAGCAGATCATTGTGGTGCAGACTGGAAAGAGCAGGCCGTAAAAGCCGCGAAGCAATATCTGGACATTATGTCCTTCTCCCGTCAGAGCTTAATTGAGCAGCTTGAATTTGAAGGCTATACGTATGACCAGGCTTCCTACGCCGCAACGCAAAACGGATACTGATTGTTTCAGATTTTCAGGAGGATATCACATGAAGAAAAGCAATGTTTGGAATGTTCTATCTGGTATTTCATTTTCTGTCTCGCTTATTTTTCTGTATATGGGCTTTGATAAAATGTGCAGCGGCCATTGAAACTGCCGAAAATGCCGTTTCCGGATTATCAGACCGTCAAAGAAATCAACTTGAAAACCGCGAAATCCTCGAATCCGCTCGCAGCACGTTTTCAAATCTGCAATATGTACAGTCACATCCTTTTGAATATCCCCTTCCATTGGATTTTTCATGGGAGATGAGTCTTGCTGACGCTGAGAAATTCGGTTTTGATTTGTCACCAATAGAACCAGACCGACAAGGCTTTACCGCCGACGGAGCTGCACACGATTTTGGCAAGAATGAAGTTACAATAACCTGTACATACGACTTTGGCAAAAACAATGACAGCCTGAACCGCGTCAACCTGATCATCCAGCTTTCCGAGAACTACGACGGTACCACAGAGGACGCACTCTGGACAATCATGAATTTCTATTACAAAAATATCGGCACCAGTCCAGATGTTAATGCGGGAACTGCCAGCTGCATTTGGAAAACAGGCCAAAGCACGATTGAATTATTCTGCACATTCGCCAGTTCAGGATTGTTTTTCATTACCTATCTCCCGCTGGCATAAACGATATCACGAGAAACGATCCATTTTTTCTGTTCCGCCTCATCCATTGCTGCGCACCCCCTTCATTTCTGCGGTTGACATGCTGTGGGGCTGTGTTATAATCATTGGATGCAGGAGCCGGATTCGGTTTCAATTTATTCCCAGCGGCTGCGCGTGCGCAGCCGCTTTTTTATGGACGAACGCAAAAAGAAACGCAGTGGAGGAAGACAGACATGGTGTGGTCGCTGTACGCGCTTTGCATTGGATTTTGTATCGACCTGATCGTCGGCGACCCGCACGGCCTTCCGCACCCGGTCGTAGGCATCGGGCGGCTCATCTCCCTGCTGGAGCGGCTGTTCCGGCGGCTGCTGCCGAAGACGAAGGGCGGCGAGATCGCCGCGGGCGTCTGCATCTGGGTGCTGACGGTGCTGATCTCCGCGGGGCTTCCGGCGGCGATTCTTTACGGCGCGCAGAAGCTCTCGGTCTGGCTGCGGCTGGCGCTGGAGAGCATCATGTGCTGGCAGATCCTCGCGACAAAATCCCTGCGGGACGAGAGCATGAAGGTCTTTTCCGCGCTGCGCGGCGGCACGCTGGCCGAGGCGCGGCAGGCCGTCTCCATGATCGTCGGCCGGGATACCGCGCAGCTGGATGAGAAGGGCGTTGCGCGCGCGGCAGTTGAGACTGTGGCGGAAAACACGTCCGACGGCGTCATTGCGCCGCTTCTGTTTCTGGCACTCGGCGGCGCGCCGCTCGGATTTTTCTATAAGGCCGTCAACACAATGGATTCCATGCTCGGCTACGTGGAAATGCCGTATAAAAATGTCGGGCTGATCCCGGCGAAGCTGGACGATGTGTTCAACTTCATCCCGGCGCGGCTTTCGGCGCTTCTGATGCTGGCCGCCGGAGCGCTGCTGGGGCTGGATGTGAAAAACGGCTGGCGCATTTTCCGCCGCGACCGTTACCGGCACGCAAGCCCCAACTCGGCGCAGACGGAGTCGGTCTGCGCGGGCCTGCTCGGCCTGCGGCTGGCGGGCGATGCATGGTATCACGGCGTTCTGCACCGCAAGGCGTTTATCGGCGACGCGGTGCGTGAGATCGAGACGGACGACATTCCACGCGCCTGCCGGCTGATGACGGTGACGGCGCTGCTGGCGCTTGTCCTGTTTGCAGGGATCAAGGCGCTGATTCTGCTTTAAGCGTTACGGAGGGTCTATCATGGCACTGAATATTATGCTGCAGGGAACCATGTCCAACGCAGGCAAGAGCCTGCTTGCCGCGGGGCTTTGCCGGATCTTCCGGCAGGACGGCTATCGCGTCGCGCCGTTCAAAAGTCAGAATATGGCGCTCAATTCCTTCATCACGGCAGACGGCGGCGAAATGGGCCGCGCGCAGGTCGTGCAGGCGGAGGCCGCCGGGATCGCGCCGGACGTCCGGATGAACCCGATCCTCCTGAAGCCGACGACGGACGTCGGCAGTCAGGTCATCGTGAACGGGCAGGTGCAGGGCAACATGCGTGCGATGGAATATTACCGCCGTAAGCGGGAGTTTCTGCCCGCCGTTCTGCAGGACTATGAAAGTCTGGCGGCGCAGTATGACGTGATCGTCATCGAGGGCGCGGGCAGCCCCGCGGAGATCAACCTGAAGCAGGACGATTTCGTGAACATGGGGCTTGCGAAGCTCGTGGACGCGCCGGTGCTGCTCATCGGCGATATTGACCGCGGCGGCGTCTTCGCCCAGCTCTACGGGACCGTCGCACTGCTGGAGGCGGACGAGCGCGCCCGCGTCAAGGGCACGATCGTCAACAAATTCCGCGGCGACCGCTCCATTCTTGAGCCGGGACTGCGGACGCTAGAGCAGCTGTGCGGCGTGCCGGTCGTGGGCGTCGTTCCGTATACCCGCGTGGATATCGACGACGAGGACAGCCTCTCCGAGCGCTTCTCCCGCGATACGGCGCGCAAGCTTCTGGATATCGCGGTCATCCGCCTGCCCCGCATCTCGAATTTCACGGACTTTTCCCCGTTTGAGCGCTATGAAAATGTCTCGCTGCGCTACATTGACCGCGTGAGCGAGCTTGGTTCGCCGGATCTGATCCTTCTGCCGGGCACCAAGAGCACAATCGCGGACCTTCTCTGGCTGCGGCAGAGCGGGCTGGAGGCGGCGATCTTGAAGGAGGCGGCGCGCGGGACGCTGATCTTCGGCGTCTGCGGCGGGTATCAGATGCTCGGGACCGAGGTGCAGGACCCGGACGGCGTCGAGGCCGCCGGGCAGACGCAGATCCGCGGCATGGGACTTCTGGACATGCAGACGGTCTTCCACGGCGAAAAGGTCCAGCGGCAGACCTCCGGCGTCTTTTCCGGCGTCAGCGGTCTTCTGGCCGGACTGAACGGCCTGCCGTACACCGGGTACGAGATCCACATGGGCCGCAGCGAAGCACGCATGCCGCCGCTGAGCGGCAGCGGCAATGTGTTCGGCAGCTACGTGCACGGCATTTTCGACGCGCCCGGCGTCGCGGACACCATCCTGCAGGCCGTCTGCCGTCAGCGCGGCATCGACGCCTCCGCCCTCGGCGCGTTTAGCCTGCAGGCCTACAAGGAGCGGCAGTACGACACTCTGGCCGACGCCGTCCGCGCCGGACTGGATATGGACTACGTATACCGCGTCCTGCACCGGCAGGACGGGTGTGGGAAATAAATCCCGAGAAACCGCCTCGCCTCTCCCATTGGGGGGACCGGCCGAACAGCGCGCACGCCCCTTGCCTCTCCCCCTGGGAGAGGTGTCTGCGCGAAGCTTCTTGCCTCTCCCTTTGGGAGAGGTGGCCGAGCGAAGCAAGGACGGAGAGGGTAAACGCCGAATGTGCCTGCAAGGCCCTCTCAGTCGCCTGCGGCGACAGCTCTCCCAAAGGGAGAGCCAAGTAGGGGTAATCTTGCCTCTCCCCTTGGGAGAGGTGGCCGAGCGAAGCGAGGACGGAGAGGGTATACGCTGAATGCGGCTGCAAAAGCCCTCTCAGTCGCCTGCGGCGACAGCTCTCCCAAAGGGAGAGCCAAGGCCCGTTACATAGCATATTGGCATGAAAAATGGAGCGTATCGGTACCGATACGCTCCATCCTCCCGGAAGATGTGCTGATGGCAATGCCTTTGAATGAACCCACGCCAACAGCAGAAATACTGTCAAGCGGCAAATCAACTCGCTTTCTGAATGATGTTTCCCCATAAACCCGCTTATTGCTTACAATCAATCTTGTCTTGGAAACTGCTGCTGCGAAGATGCAGAACGGTAACCACACAATCAAAAAAATCCCCAATACGACCCCCATCATGGTTAGTCCAAGGTAGTTATCTAACGCCATGCCAATACTGGCAAGTATCACCATGAAGAAAAGCATGCCGCCAAGCGCAATTCGTTCCAGAACCTTTCCGTACTTATTGTTGCTGCTGATCAGAATTTCTTCTCCGTCCGCGTTTCGCAGATTCCTGTTGCCCTGTGCTTGACTGTCCATAAACGCATCGTCTGTTTTTATGCCCTTTTTCTTCTTCAGCATTGCAAAGCCGGATACTGCAAGAAGAATGATCATATACAAGATCAGCATTGAATTGTCCATACCTTTTTCTTTCCTCCTAAATAATAAAAAAGTGCGCCTACCGAAGCAGGCGCACCAAAAACGCAAACTCCGATAGTCGCCAAACTAATCAATATAAAGCATCACTGCGTTCATACCGACGGAATCTGCGTTTTTAACAAATTCATGGCACAAACGCAAAAGGGTATACGATCCCCTTGGCTGCGATGCTTTATCATTATTTGATTAGTTTGGCATAAACATCGTATCACACTCCTTCCCGCATTTCAACACATTTCCAAAACGCCAATCGTCTTTCTGAATTTTTGGGGCTATGGCAAAAAACAAAATCGTGACCCAGCGAAGCGGTCACGATTTTAAGAGGAGCTGCGACGGAATGAGTGAGAAGTGGCTTTTCATGCGAAGCATAAAAAGTCGCTGCGAACGATATGCAGTCCGCAGCGACGATGGAGGTGCCGCCCAGATTTGAACTGGGGAGTGAAGGTTTTGCAGACCTTTGCCTTACCACTTGGCCACGGCACCGGATATGAAAATAGGAATGCTGTAACGGCATTCCTATTTTATTTGGAGCGGGTGACGAGGCTCGAACTCGCTACCTCCACCTTGGCAAGGTGGCGCT
>ERZ1673752.4775-NODE-4775-length-10877-cov-10.032526_pt1 | contig 10877 bp, 7 predicted proteins | sample MGYA00580195_ERZ1673752 | MGnify/ENA primary metagenome ERZ1673752 (study PRJEB41218, sample SAMN15661744) | gut metagenome | host: Homo sapiens | place: Canada: London | collected 2015-08-20/2019-03-30 | study: EMG produced TPA metagenomics assembly of...
AAGTGGAGAAGATTTTGAAATCACAGCAACAAAATAATGTTGTCATAGTAACATTCTATTCAATATCGTCGTGCCTTATGCTAAATAATAAACTCAAAGAGATTGGCATCGAATCACTCATCATACCAACACCGAGAGATCTTTCTTCATCCTGTGGCAATAGTTTAGCCACTTCGATTAAAAATAGAGAAGCTCTTGAAAAAATTATAGATGAATTTGATTATGAAGTCGATAGAATTGAGGATTATTGTTTATATGAAAGCGAAAAATTAAAAGAGATATTATAATTGATTAACAGCTACATTATGTGGCTGTTTTTCTTATGGAAATAATATAGAAATTTGCAAAATGTATATATAAATATAAAAAAACATTAAAAAGCACAAAAAACATAGACAAGGATGCAATTTAAAAAGAAATTCAAAATTTATACAAAAAACACTACTTTTTATTGCATTTGAAAAAAATCATTCATTACACCCAAAATTCTAGCAATAATTGTTACATTTCATAAAACTATACACAAAAACAAAATAAACTATGTTCATATTTAAAAATATGAACATGTTTGAACTTATATCCACAAAGCCATTTTTTATTTTGGAGCACTAGTAATATTTACAAAATTATTGTATAATTAAGATAAAGTATAAATAAATAAAAAAGGAGAGTTTACAATGAGAGCAAAAAAACTAATATTAACGTCAATCATAGCAGCCCAAGTATTAACAGCAACAGCCCTAGCAGCACCAGATGAAGCAGTCAAAGAATTTAAAAAAGTTCCAGCAATTAAACAAGAGATTAAACATTTCCAAGGCGAAGTAAAACTATTCATAATGAAAGACGGAGAAAAAGTAAGAGTAGATCAAAAGATGACAGACGGCTTAAGAGTAGTCAACGGAAGAACATGTGTAGGAGTAAGAGACCTAGTAAACGCAATCGAAGGAGCAAAAGTTGAGTGGGACGGCACAAACCACATAGTCGACATCACATATGCTGGCAAGACAATATCATACCCAGTAGGAAAACCACTTATGTGGGCAGATGGCAAAGCAGTAAGTATAGACGTGCCGGCACAAATCGACCCAGCAATATCAAAAACATTCTTACCTATAAGAAACATAGCTGAGACATTAGGCTTCAAAGTTGATTGGGACAACAAAGCAAAGGAAGTAGTCTTAACACCAGGCGCAGCACAAACACAAACAGCCCAAACACCAACAAAAACACAAACAACACCACAAAACAAAAACCTAGCATGGGTAACAGCAAGTGGACAAAGAATACCAAAACCAGAAGAGCTACCTAAGCATAAAATAGGACAAGATGGTGTAACAGTAGACTTTAATAGTGGATACACAGTTAATTTAAAACCAGAAGATTTAACTCAAAATCCAAATGGTTCTACTACTTTCTTTAAAGGCACTGTGCTTGAATATACTACAGGCATTCCATTTAAAAAGGTAGATATTATCGCTAAAAGACCATCCACATTTAATATATTCAAACCAAACAAAAATGATCAAAGAGTAGGTACTGCAATAATAACAAAAGGACATTCTTTCTACGATTCATCATATAATGAACTTATTAATAATATAATGAATGAAAAACCAGGATTTGGTAGTTTTTTATACATTACTAAGTTTATAAAATATTTTACTGGTAGTAACGTAACTGAAATACCCAAGGAAGAATTTAAAAGACAATGTAAAGATTTTAACAGAAAAAAATCTGGTTATTGGGGAACTGATTTAATAGATTTTGCTTTTAATAATAAGCCAAAAGTATATGATGCAACTGGACTTATAGATGTAACACCGATAGGGTTAATAAAGGATCCTGGAGAAACTCCTTTTATAGTATGGTCTAGTTCACCAAGTTTTTATATAACAACGGAAGGTGCAGTTTTAAATACTTCTTCGGATGTAAAAGAATATATAAAAAAGAATGGTAATTTTCTAATAGATAAAGTAATATTTAAAGACTACTCATATTATGTAGTAGATATACCGGATTTAAACTTTATGGAATATATAAATAATAACAAGCATTATGATGCTAATTATTTTATATTAGGAGATTTTAGAAATACAAAACTTGCAAAATAAAAAAAGGAGTGAATTTAATATGAAGAGATATATAACGGCATTTGTGGTTTTCACAATGCTGTTTTTTAGTACAATGAGCATTGTAAAAGCTGAAGATTGTGTTGAAATTCCAGGAGATGTAGTAGAATCACGTGTTAACTATCAATTTCCACATGAACCTCCAAAATTGGGAGATAAAGCACCTGGAAAGTCTGAACTTGGAAAAGGGATAGCCGAGGTTGTTGGATTTGATGCGAAAGGTGAACCAATAGTCGAAACAAGATTTGAGGTAACGGATAACAATCTTGATATGAGTACTACACAAACAGATTTAGATGCAGTATATGATAAAAGAAATAGTAATACTCATCACCATGATGTAGAGTATCCAAATGTTCCAAAAGAACAATATACACAAGAATCTAAAGTAGAAAATAATAAAGTAATATCAAGAGGAATCGCAACAAAAGGTGGAGAAACTGAAAAATCTATGATAAATGATAGGGTTGCTGATGCTAAAGAATATGGAAAATTGTCCGCAGAGGAAGCTGCGGCTAAATGTACTACATTAAAACCAGGAACTGAAGCCTACGATAAATTTATAAAGGAATATAATACAAAATCACCTGCTCAAATTAGAAAAGAAGGACAAATACAAAAAAATACAAGACAAATTACACAAGTTATGAAGATACAAAGACCACCAACAAAAGTATGTAAAGGCGACCCAGGATGGGACTTATGTGAAAGATTTGCATCAATGCCTAAACCAACAAAACCAGGTAATTGCGATAATTATGTACCAGAACCAAATGAAGGAGCATGTAAAGCATATACAAGGGACGACCCAATATCATCGTATACAACAAGAGATCCTGTACCTACACAACCAATGATAAAAGACGAGGATTGGTGTTCCAGCAAGGACAGGAACCAAATTAATTTTGAAACCGCAGAAACACTTAAAAAATATTCAGGAACAATAAAAGCAAACCAAAAAAATATGCAAGACAAAGTACCGTCATTAGTAACACAATTTAATGAAGAGTTATGGACAAGTAAATATCAATCAGAAGATAGATTCTGGAATCCATTCCAAGAGGGAGTAATATCATCTGGTTTACCTATTAATACAAGAGATAATAAATATTATACAGTTGAATTAGACTCATGGGAAGACAGAGAGTATAGACCTAATAGTTTCTTACCTGAATCAATAGAGTATGTAAGGAAGAAAGAAGCAATAAATGACACTGTAGTTAAAAAATACCACGGTACAAACATCAATATTTACAATAAAGCACCAAATCCTATAGTTACTCATAGATATTTAGATGGAAAAGTATGGAAAGATTTACGTTCAACAAATATTGAGTGTGGAATGAGATATAAATTACTTGTCGATCCAAAATATAAAATAACCGAACATATTAGAAGACAACATAAACAAGTAAGAGAGATATATGGTAGACAAAGGGTACGTACTGAAGATTGTCATCCATATCCATGTACTAAAAGGAGAAAAACTGGAACTCAACACTGGAGTGAACGAAGACAAGAATATGTTGATGACTATGAATGGTATGAAACAACTTGTTATAAAACTTGTTGTTACTTAGAAGATGATAATCAAAAACAAGAATGGAATGACGGTGAAACTCAAACAACAAGACCAGCAGGTGAAATACCACCAGTATATGCACCTCGTGTAAAATGGAGATACAGAATAGGTGTAGGCAATGAGTACCACGCATCTGCTAAGAGATTAACAGACAAGGCAAAACTAACACCAGTACCAAACAGCAAAGACACTCAAAAAATGAAATCTGGTTATGGTTTCAAATACAGTGGAGACAAGTGGAAGATAGTTACTGACTATGATGAGCCACAATTTAAGAATGAGTCAGATGTAATAAGACCAAATAAAAACGTAGCACTTACATTAAGAGGCAACATTAAATCACAAACAGAATATTTTGATCCAAATGTTCAATATGATAGAGCGAAGAACGCACCAGAGAGATCATCTTCAAAGGATTCAAGATACATTGAAGAAAGAATAAAAGCAAATAAAATTAAGAGTGATTTTAATAAGAACGCTATATCTAAATTTGTATCAAAGACTAAAGACCATTCAAGTCTATTGAGAATAAGACCATATACAAAGGATTCAAGTGTAAGTGGAGAAAAAATCATTTATAGAGGCAAGGCTATAAACATGGAAACACAATTCGAAGCACAAAGTGATCCAAATAAATACTACCATGCTTATTGGGTAACCAAAGGTGAACCTAATTTGATACCAGCATACAAGCAAGCACCTCTACACTATGTTCACTTGGACTATCCATCTGGAACTATGTATGATATATACTCAATAAACAGAACATATATAAGAAATGGTTTTACGATTGATGCATATAACACTGGCTCAATCAGAATAGTCGGCAACATGTGGGAGGACAGCTTCTCAAGACCAGACTTTAGAAAATCAGGAAACTAGATAAAATATGAAGATGAACGACAAGAGTTGTTCTTTTTTTATTGTGTAGTGATGAATTTTTGATTTTTTCTTATAAATATGGTATAATTCTTTATATTATGAAAAATTTAGATTACGCTATTGATATCTTGAAAAGATTAGGAAGTTCCTCATACATTGTTGGAGGTGCTGTGAGGGACTATTTGCTATGCAAGGATGTATATGACATAGACATTTGCACGGCGAAGAGGCCTGATGAGATAATAAATCTTTTAAGTGATTATGAGCTTGATACTAAATTTATGAAATATGGCTCTGTCAAGATTAAGGGCAAGAATGCGATTGAGATAACTACTTTTAGGCGAGAAGATGATTACGCTGATGGCAGGCACCCGAGCACATTAAGTTTTACTAGTGATGTCAAAGAAGACCTTATTAGGCGCGACTTCACCATAAACACCATGCTAATGGATGAGAATAAAAATATTTATGACTATATGGACGCGAAAAAGGATCTTGATGCGAAAATTTTAAGAACGGTGATTGATCCTTATGAAAGTTTTGCTAAGGACTACTTGAGAATACTGCGTTTAGTGCGCTTTGCGGCAAAGCTTGGTTTTGAGATAGAGGAAGAGACTTTTAAGGCAGTGAAAAAATATGCGCCTTTCGTAAAAACTCTTTCAAAGGACAAATTTCGTGAAGAATTTAACAAGATTTTGCTTCTTGACAATGTTGGGTACGCTTTTACTCTTATGCACGAGCTAGGCATTTTGAAGGAAGTTCTTCCTGAGATTGACAGGGAGTTTGACTACGACCAGAACAATCCTTATCATAGCTATGATTTATTTACTCATACGATGAAGGCGGTTGAAGCGACTGAAAAAGATTTGCCAACGCGTCTTGCGGCTTTATTTCATGACGTCGCAAAACCATTGACACGCTCTGAAGATGGGGACATCTCGCACTACTACGATCACGATAAGGTCGGCGCAGAGATGGCAGTAGATATTTTAAAAAGTTTTAATTATGATAAGAAGACTATAAATCTAGTTCATGACCTTATTTTAAAGCACATGAAGCAGGACCCAAACTTCGGCATCAAGGCGGTGAGAAGGCTTTATAATTACTATGGCAAGGAGAACATCTATCGCTATCTTGACTTAATTAGGGCAGATACGATTGCGACTAGACCTGGACGAGAGCTTGATAGTATCACAAAATTTGGCTCTTACATAAAAGAGATAGAGGATAGTCTTGATAAAAGCGGCGAGCTGAAACTTGCTGTTAGCGGCGGTGATTTGATTGCGATGGGCTATGCGCCAGGCAAAAAATTTGCGTACGCACTTGGAAAAATTAAAGAAATGGTGAGTTTAGGCGAGCTTGAGAACGACAGAGAAACTTTGCTCCCGCTTCTTAAAGAATATATGGAGGAAGAATAATGAAGAAATTATTTGGCACAGACGGCGTTAGAGGCGTCGCTGGCGAGTTTTTAACTAGTGAATTTTCATACAAATTAGGTAAATATATAGCAGACTACTTTATTGGCGGTGAGGGCAAAAAAGTTTTTATAGCAAGTGACACAAGAGAGTCAAAGGACATGATAAAGCTATCACTTGCAGCAGCCATCACATCTATGGGACTTGATGTATATGATTTAAACGTAACATCGACGCCAGAAGCAAGCTACATCATTAGCAAGAATGATTCTTTATTTGGTATCGTTGTCTCAGCATCGCATAACCCTTATGAATACAACGGTATAAAGGTTTTTAACAAGGACGGCTACAAGCTTGCAGATGAAGTAGAAGAAGCGATTGAAACGAATATGCTAAAGGACAAAGAGCTAAAAAAGCCGGAGCGCTTTGGTAATTACATCACTGATGAGATTGATAAAACTGAGTATGTAAGCTATTTACGCTCACTTATGAAGGACTTCAGCGGCCTTAAAATTGTTTGCGACATGTCTAATGGAGCAAATTACGTGACTGCAAAAGAAGTTTTAAATGAATCAGGCGCTGAAATGATATACATTCATGACGAGCCAAATGGCAGAAACATCAATAAAAACTGCGGTTCAACTCATCTGGAATCGCTTATAGAAACTGTTAAAAATAATAAGGCAGATATAGGCATAGCCTTTGACGGCGACGCAGATAGATTATTAGTAGTTGATAATGATGGCAAGATTATGGACGGAGACCATATATTGGCAGCGCTTGCGACATATTTGAAAAAGCATGATAAGCTTAAGAAGAATAAACTTGTTGCGACTATCATGTCAAACATCGGTCTAAAGAAGTATCTTGATACTATTGGCGTAGAGCTTGATGTAACTAGCGTTGGCGATAGATATGTTCTAGCTGAACTAATCAAGGATGACTTGTCACTTGGCGGCGAACAATCGGGTCATATAATACTAAAGGATTATCAAAATACTGGCGATGGCCTTTTAAGTGCGATATTTTTAATCAATGCCATGACCGAGCTTAAAAAGACAGCTGCTGAATTAAACGGACTTATGAAAACATATCCACAAGTACTTTTAAACGCAAAAGTTACTAACGAGATAAAAAATAAAGTTTTAGATATAAAAAGCGTTAAAAACGCTATAGATGATTTAACAAAGAATAACCCCGACATGAGGGTAGTCATCAGACCATCAGGCACTGAGCCGCTTCTAAGGGTCATGCTTGAAGGTGAAGATGAAGATGAATTAAAAAGATTAGCAAAAGATTTAGTTGATTTGATAGAAAGAGAGACGAAATAGTTTGAAGAGAGTTTTAATAGCTTTATCGGGCGGGGTAGATAGCTCCGTCAGCGCATATTTACTAAAAAAGCAAGGATACGATGTGGTAGCTATCACATTTAATTTGTGCGACGATATTATTAAAGACAATTACACAAGGATGATAGAGGACGCAAAGAGAGTATCAGACTATCTTGGCATAGAGCATCACGTGGTTGATTACAAGGAAGACTTCAAAGAGAAGGTCATTGGGCCATTTATCCGCGAGTACGAGCTTGGTCATACGCCAAACCCTTGTATCTTTTGCAATAAAAATATCAAGTTCAAAAGATTTCACGATGAGATGAAAAATTTTGATGCTGATTTTATTGCAACTGGTCACTATGTTGAAAAATACGAAGAAAATGGCATTCATTATCTAGAAAAATCTTCAAATATCAGAAAAGACCAAAGCTATTTTTTATATAATATCAAGCAAGATCAATTAAAAGACGCGATATTCCCTGTTGGTGCTATGGATAAGGATAAAACTAGAGCCATTGCCAAGGAAGCTGGCATACCTGTTTATAATAAAAAGGATTCGCAAGAGATTTGCTTTATTGCAAATGATGATTATAAGGCATTTTTAAATAAATATTCAGAAAATATTAGCAAGAAGGGTCTTATTAAGGATAAAAGTGGCAAAGTTTTAGGCGAGCACGATGGCATTAGGAACTACACCATAGGCCAAAGGCGTGGACTAAATGTTGCTTTAGGTCAAAGAGCTTTTGTGACTAAGATAGATCCAATCCATAACGAGATTATTCTTGGACCAGAAGAGGATTTATTTAAAAAGACTGCTATAATTAAAGATGTGAACTGGATTTCAATTGATGAGATTGATGAAGATAAGGTATATACAGCAAAAGTTAGATATAGATCGAATGATGAAAAAGCAAAAATAAAGAAAAATGACGACGGTACTTACACAGTCACTTTTGAAGAACCACAAAGAGCTATAACTCTTTCACAAAGCCTAGTTGTATACGATGGCAGAACTGTTGTAGGCGGCGGCGTTATATTGGATTAGCTATGTTTTATGTAGATAAAATAATTAAGGACTCATCGAGCGAAAAGGCTCTTGAAGAATTTTTATTAGATAAAGAAGTTATCTATGAAGATGTTGATGCGAGCTACGTTATAAGAGATGCTGGTGATATAATCGCCACAGTATCAGTAAAGAAGAATCTAATCAAATTCTTCTACATCGATGAAGCGTATCAAGGCGAAGGACTAGCCATAGAGCTGATCAATAGTGCGCTTGAAGACATCATTTCCAAGGGATACAGAACTTATTTTGTGTTCACCAAGGCAAAAAATGAAAATATTTTCACTTCATTATCTATGGACGTTATTGAAAAAACTGAAGATGTTGCGCTATTAGAAGGCGGATTCTTTAAATATGCTGATTGGATTCAAAATATTAAGAAAGACCTTGATAAAGATGAGTATAGTGCAATCGTTATGAATGCAAATCCACTCACACTTGGTCACGAATATCTAGTAGATAAAGCCTTAGAAGAGGCTCGTGACTTAATAATTTTCGTTTTAGAAGAGGATGCTTCATACTTTAGTACTAAGGATAGATATGAGATAGTTAAAAATCATTATCATAATAATGACCGTGTACATGTGTATAAATCAGGTCCATACATTATTTCAAGAGCGACATTCCCAACATATTTTTTAAAGAAGGATACAGATAAACTCAAGGTATATACAGAGCTTGACGCAAAGATATTTGCAAAGCGCATAGCTAAGGACTTAAATATAAAAAAAAGATATTTTGGCACTGAGCCCATTGACAAAGTTACTGAAAAATATAATGAGATGATGAAGAAGATACTTTTTGAATATGGTGTTGAGAGCGAATTTATTGAGAGAAAAAAGATAAATAACGAGTATATAAGCGCATCAAAGCTTAGAGAAGGCATAGAAACAGATTTTGAGAGCATTAAAAAATACTTAAGCCAAGATGTGTATGAATATTTAAAAGAGAGGTGCTTACATTGATAAGTATAAAAGAAGTCAATGACAAAAAAACACTAAATGATTTCGTAGATTTTATTTATGAAAATTATGAAGGAGATAAAAATTTTGTTCCGCCACTAAGAAGTGACTATATTAAGTACGTTCAAGGTGTTGACAACGACCTAAATGAAGCCGGACCGAATACTAAGTACATCTGTTATGATGATGATAAAGTAGTTGGAAGACTTTTAGTTGGTGTGAATAACATTATTAATGAGTATCACGGCTTTAAAGAAGGGTACATCTCTTTGTTTGAGTGCGTGGAAAATTATGAGTACGCTGAAAAACTTCTTGATAAGGCGATAGAATTTTTAAAATCTCATGGCATGACAAAGGTCAAGGGGCCTCTATCACTTCCAGGCGGCGAGGATAATAGAGGTTTTATCGTAGATAATTTTGATGCACAGCCATTTATAATGAACACATACAATAAAAAATATTATAATGACTTTTTTATAAAGTATGGATTTGAAAAGTATTTTGACTGCTACGCATATAAGGATACCATTGAAAATGCTGACATAGAGAGATATGAAAAGCTAGTTCCTTATGCAATGAAGAAATTTGATTTTAGAGTGGACAATATTAATCTTTCTAATGTAGATAAGGACGCCATGGACATCATGAACGTTCTAGAAAGAGCACTGCCACGTGAGTGGGACGACTTCGCTCCACCAAGAGAAGAAGAGATCAGAAAGATAGTTAAGCAGCTAGTACCATTTGCCGATTCAGATCTTATATTTATAGCGAGAGACAATAAAACAAACGAGCCAATCGGTTTCAATATAACACTTCCAGATTATAATCAAGCAATTAAAAAGATGAATGGAAGATTATTCCCATTTGGATTTTTAAAATTCTTGTATTATAAGAGAAAAATCAATAGACTTAGATTTTTCGTTTTATTCGTAGTGCCAGAGTACAGAAAAAAAGGCGTTACAAGCGTAATGTATTTAAAAACTTATCTTAACGCACTAAAGAAGGGCTATACAGAGCTTGAAGGATCAACAATTTGGGAGTATAACAGAGATATGATGAACGACGTTGAAAGCTTTGGAGCAAAAATTAACATAACATATAGAATTTATCAAAAAGATATATAGTTTAGGGTGCCTAGCGCACCTTAAATTATTATCAAAGTTATATTTAGAGATATTTTGGGTAAAAATAATAAGTACGGGGATGAATTTTGGTTTCGACGGGGGTTTGGAATTTAGAATAGCGAGCCGGATCGATGGATACGTTACATCTGTCAAAAAAATATAAACGCAGAAAACAATAATTTTGCATACGCTGCCTAGTTAGGCATCTCTCAATATAGAGTTTTCTCGTACGGCTTTATATTGGGTCAACTTAGACGAGAAAATCTTTTAGCCAAGCTTAAAAGTTAAAAGATTATCTTAAAGCTAGCTAAGACTTTATTTTGCTTTTTAAATTGGTCTTAGTGAAAATTGATAAAAAGCTGCGCTCGGAGAAGTTCTTTAGGAAG
>ERZ1673752.4778-NODE-4778-length-10862-cov-12.081706_pt1 | contig 10862 bp, 10 predicted proteins | sample MGYA00580195_ERZ1673752 | MGnify/ENA primary metagenome ERZ1673752 (study PRJEB41218, sample SAMN15661744) | gut metagenome | host: Homo sapiens | place: Canada: London | collected 2015-08-20/2019-03-30 | study: EMG produced TPA metagenomics assembly of...
CGAATATAGGAATTTTTGAAAGATTTAGTATCTACGATGGTACGGTTTCGTTCTGCAAACTTTCCCATCATAGTGTCGTTATCTCCCCAATAAACCGTGGTTACTTGGGCGTTCGCAAATTTTTGGGCTTCGGGAACTTCCAGACGATAGTAGGCAATCAAGAAGGTAAGACATCCAGCTATGATCCCTACTAAAATCAGTCCGCTAATAACTCCTAATATCCTTTTTACCCACACCCCCACTCTTTTTGGATTTTTTCCTGGGCGAGTCACCTTCGAATTTTTCTTATTACCTGGTCTCGAGTTGTTAGGACGCGAATTAGTTGGTCGACGATCGTTCTTCATCCCGGAATTTTTCTTCGGGGATACACTGTTTCTCCTAGGTTTAGCGTTATTTTTCTTAACACTTTTTGCTGGTTTACCTGCCGGTTTTAACTTTGCAGAGGAAGGGACTGCAGAAACACTATTAGTTCTTCCCCGCCCGGAAACACGCTTAGCAGCAGATACTTTCTTTTTGGGGATACTTCCATAACGAGCCGGATTTATAGGAGCCACTGAACGCGTAACATCCGCTTGAGCCCGCGCCTGAATTTGTTCTCTTTCGTGTCGACGACGCTCCTTACGCGAAGGAAAATCGTAATCGCCTAACCCGGCGTTGTCTGCGGAGTGCTTTTCGGTCATAGCTACAGATTAACCTAGCTACCGCTCAGGTCGGCACTAATTTAATAGTTAATGACAGATTGTCTGCTTTAACCCGGAAAGTTATTGTTGGTAATTTTTTAGAATCTTAAATTTTTTCTTCTCACAGTCATCACTTACTTGAACTTAGGGAATTATCAGATAAAACCGCAGGTAACTGCCTAAATAGGGGATGTTAATAATATCAGGATTTACTGGGGATTCCTTGGGGATGGTGGGGACAGCGGTGAATTATTTAAGTATCTATACACAGAAACTTCGAAAAAATCCCCAATTATTAACAGGTTTATTCACAGGTGTGGAGAAACCCTATTTAACCTGTGCTCATGAGAACTACATTTTTGTAGTTCTACTGGTAGTAGCAATGAAAAATAAGGTTAAATAGATTCCCAAAACTTCCCTAAGGTTAGTGGCAAATAAAGGGAACTTATTGTGTACATCACTTTGCGTGGCGGGCAGCTTGTCGAATTTGATTCGTTAGTTCATTGACGTGATCGAAAATCTGCGGTTTAGATTTCATTAGCTGGGTAATCTTTTTATTGGCGTGCATTACCGTAGTGTGATCGCGTCCTCCGAATTCTTTGCCGATTTGAGGTAAAGATAGTTCGGTTAGTTCCCGACATAAATACATAGCGATTTGTCGAGCCTCGGTAAGGGAGCGCGAACGGGAAGGCGAGCACAGGTCATTGACGGTGGTTTCAAAATATCCGGCGGTTTGAGCCTTAATTAAAGCGGGGGTAATTTCTTGATCATTGGGGTCAGAAACAATATCTTTGAGTACCATTTCTGCGAGCTGCAAGGTTAAGGGCTGTTTTGTAAGGGAGGCGAAGGCAGTAACCCTTAGCAGCGCACCCTCTAACTCGCGGATATTGATAGTAAAACGGGAAGCAATATAGGACAAGACTTCCGGAGGGGCGCCCACGCCCTCTTGGCGAATCTTATTCCGTAAAATTGCGATGCGAGTTTCTAAATCGGGAGGCTGGACATCGGTAAGTAGACCCCATTCGAAGCGTGAACGCAGACGTTCCTCGAATCCCTCTAGTTTTTTAGGAGGAACATCAGAAGTAATAACTACCTGCTTGTTGTCATTATGTAAAGAGTTGAAGGTATGGAAAAATTCTTCAATGGTTTGTTCTTTACCCTGCAAAAACTGAATATCGTCGATCATTAAGATATCGATATTGCGGTAGCGACGTTGGAATTCGTGCGCGTTTCCTTCCGACACCGAATTAATGAAATCGTTGGTGAACTCTTCGGAATTTACGTAACGCACCTTTGTATGGGGATAAAGTTTAAGCGCATAGTTTCCGATGGCGTGGAGTAGATGAGTTTTTCCTAGTCCGGAACCTCCGTAGACAAAAAGTGGGTTATAGGCTTTTGCCGGAGCTTCGGCAACCGCGATCGCGGCGGCATGAGCGAAACGGTTAGAACCCCCGATAACGAAAGATTCAAAGGTGTATTTAGAGTTAAGCCGGGAATCGTAAGGTTTTTTAGGTGAGGAAACTGTAGTTTTTTCTACAGAAGTACTTTGGGTAGTTTTAGGTGCGGGTGCAACCACTTGTTGTTCATTGGGATTTATAGTCTCCCCATTATCTAGGGAGGGATCGACTGAAACCGCCAAAATAACTTCCCGAGAAGTAGCTTCGGAAAGGTACTTTCGTAAAAACGGACCTAAACGAGTTTCTAGAATCGATTTTGAATAATCATTAGGGGTAGCGATAACGATGGTGTTTTCGTAGGTGGTAAGGGGTTTAGACATACGAACAAACGCCAGGTCCGCCTGACCCACCTGAGGATTTTGCTTTAAGTTATTAATCGCGTCTTGCCAGATTGTCTGAAGCGAACTAGACATCGATTTCTCCAAAATCTCTAAAATCACTGTGAGGAATTTCCCCAACTTTGGGGTAATGATGATTCTAGGATAAAAACAGGTTATCCCCAACCTGGGGAAAAGATTGTGGATAACTTACACGCTTGTAGTTTAAGGGAGAATAAGGCAATAGCGTGCGAAAACTCTTTGGAAATAGAAATTTTTGAAAATAGAAAATTAACATCTTACATCTTTGTTATTTTTATAAGTTCCACAGGCTCGCTAAGAGGAAGAAAAAATAGTGGTTATAACCACTGAATAACTATTTGACCTGGCTAAGCGCTATGCGTAGGCTTGCTTATGTTGTCTACTCCAGGGTTAAGAAGCCTGGAACCTAAGATACCGGAGCTTATTATTCCGGTAAGCGAAGAACATTTAGGAGAACTGCAGTGACAAAGCGGACTTTTCAGCCGAATAACCGTCGCCGAGCCAAGAAACATGGATTTAGGGCAAGGATGCGCACTCGCGCAGGGCGCGCCATTATTGCTAATCGTCGCAATAAGGGACGCAAGGAACTGTCGGCTTAAAGCATGTTGCCCCAGGCAAATCGCCTGAAAAAATCAGCCGATTTTTCCTTAGTTTTTCGGCGGGGAATAAGCGCCGGAAATCAGCTGATGGTGGTGCACCACCTACCCGACCAGTTAGGCACTTCGGAGCCGCTGGTCGGTTTCGTTGTACCTAAAAGGTTTTTGCCCCGGGCAGTGGATCGTAACCGAGTTAAACGGCGCTTGCGAGCACTTAGCGCGCAGCGAATAGAAAGTTTTGGCAGCGGAAGTCTAACCGTAGTGCGCGCCCTCGGAAAAGCAAAAACCGCTTCCTACAGGCAGCTAGGAGCCGCTCTAGATCAGGCTTTAAGCAAGGCGCAGCGAAAGGGAAAAAAGTGAGCGGGAATATCGCGCAGAGGGGGCTAATATCCGTAGTTAGCTTTTATCAGCGCTACCTGTCTCCCCTATTTCCCCCGCGATGCAAGTATTATCCCAGTTGTAGTAACTATGCGCTTTCGGCAGTGAAAACACACGGCGCCCTTAAAGGAAGTCTGCTTAGTGCTTGGCGCCTTGTACGCTGTAATCCACTTTCAGATGGGGGAGTCGATTATCCCCCGGAAAAAGGAAAATGGAAAAGCGCGCCCTATCATCAGATGACTTTAAGCGAACTCCAAGAACATTGGGCAAAGATAGATAATGCATCCCTACCCAGCTGGGTAAAACAGTAAAGGAGCAAATCCATGTTGCTAAATGCGCAGATGCTAGCGGCATCTACCCAGCCCACATCGGGCGGCTGGTATGACACCGTTTTATATCCCTTCAAGTGGGTGACCGCCTGGGTACTAGTAGGAATCCACAAGGGACTGACCTTGTTGGGGTTACCGGAAGGACCCGGTGCTACCTGGGTGCTATCGATTGTGGTGCTGACGATTTTCGTGCGGCTACTAATTATTCCCCTGTTTATTAAACAGATAAAGTCCACCCGGGGAATGAGTGCTATTCAGCCCCAAATCAAAGCGATTCAAGAAAAATATAAGGGACGCAACGACCAGGTTTCTAAGCAGCAAATGAGCCAAGAAACCATGACCTTGTATAAAGAGTATGGTGTCAACCCGATGGCATCGTGTTTTCCGCTGCTTATTCAATTGCCAATCTTGGCCGCTTTGTACCGGGTACTTTGGCAAATGCCTTTGATCGCTAAGCATCCTGGAGCTCATATCGGAGGCTTTGATTCCACCCTGGCGGCAGAGATGGATAAATCTACGGTTTTTGGGGTTTATCTTTCGGATACTTTTAATAACACCGCCTCCGACCCAACTGCCACAAAAGCCCTGATCATTATTTCCGTGCTGCTCTATGGCGGGTTGATGTTCTTCCAGCAGTTCATCAATATGCGGCGCAATATGAATACTTCCAATCCGCAGCAAATGCGGATGATGAAGATGATGGTATATGTGATGCCGCTGATGACCGCCTGGTTCGGTTTCATCGTGCAGATTGGGGTGCTGGTCTACCTGGTAGTGACCATGGTAGTCAGCTTCATTCAGCAGATGTTCGTTATGTATTATTTGCCCACTCCCGGCTCCCCCGCTCATGATAAGCAAATGCGGCGTCACCAGGTAAAATACGATAAATTTAAAGAGGAAACTCTAAAGGAATACAACCAGAAGCTCTCCGAAATGGGACTAAGCGGCGAGGACGTAGCGAAGGGCTTACGCCTCGAGGTTAAAGCTAATCGCCAAGGTAATGAAGATCCCTTTGCCGAGGTGGAAAATGGCGAAGTTTTGCGCGAAGGTGTCGCCCTGCATAAAGAAACCCAGGACAGGCTGCATAAGAAAGCTCAAGACCTGGAACTAGAAGAAAAACCAAGGAAACCGGTTAAAAAGTCCCGGATGATGACGGCGCTAGAAAAAAAGGCTGCCGAACAACAGGAAGGGTTAAAGCCGGGAGTACGCAATGCCCAGGCACAACCGAAACGGCTTACTCGGGCACAGCGGGATGCGCAAGCCAAACGCCGCCGTCAGGGTAGCGGGCTGAGTGAACAAGAAAAAGCGAAACGCCGCCAGGCGCGCAGGAAGAATAATGCCGGTAAAAATAGGCGGAAGAACCGATAGGATTATTGCAGGTAGTTAAGAGAGGAATAAGTATCATGAGCGAAGAGGAATCCCCAGACCGGGTGGCAGCTTTAGAAGAAGAGGGCGATATTGCCGCCGATTATTTGGAAGAACTGCTCGATATTGCGGATTTGGGCGGAGATTTAGAAATCGATGTGGAACACGATCGCGCCAGTGTTGATGTGGTTGCGGATCCGCAAGATGTTTCTGACCTGAAGCGTTTGGTAGGTAAAGAGGGCGAGGTGCTAGAAGCATTACAGGATTTAACTCGCCTGGCAGTTTCGCAAAAAACCGGAGAACATTCGCGCTTAATGCTGGATATTGTGGGTTACCGTGAGGAACGCAAACAAGAGTTGCGGGCGATTGCCGAAGAGGCGATAACCAAGGCAAAAACCACCGGGGAACCGGTACGCCTGGAGCCCATGAATCCTTTTGAACGCAAAGTGTGCCACGACGTAGCTGCTGGTGAAGGCGTATATTCCGGCTCGCAAGGTCAAGCTCCAAACCGGGCGGTAGTTATTTATCCGACCGAAGCCGGACCGGAATCAGAAGAAGAATAGTTATACCGACTTGCTGGCTTTTATCAGCTAGCTGGTTTGTTTTACTGGGTTGAGTTTAGCTATGTCGCCAGCAGATTCTGAGGTTGCGTTACCGAGTGAGAGCGTAAAAGAGTTCTTTGGTTCTTCTTTTACGGTTATGACTCGCTATGCACAGATGCTGGCAGACCAAGGTGAATTGCGCGGACTATTAGGTCCGCGCGAACTCCCCCGGCTCTGGCCGCGGCATCTGCTAAACTGCGCGGCGGCGGAAAAGTTCTTGCCTCTGGGCAGAAATGTAACCGTTGCTGATGTGGGATCGGGAGCGGGACTACCGGGTATAGTATTAGCTATAATGCGTCCTGACCTGCAGTTTTACTTAATCGAGCCTCTGGCTCGGCGTAGTAAATGGCTAGAGGAAGTAAAGAAAGAGCTGGGACTAGAAAACGTAGAAGTATTGCGTTCTCGCAGCCAAGATTTACCCCCTAATCAAAAGTTTTCTGCGGTTACCTCCCGGGCAGTTGCGAACCTGAAGAAACTAGTGCGTATCTCGGGCAAACTAGTGGCTCCCGGAGGACGGATGCTAGCGATTAAGGGCGAGCGAGCTCCCCTGGAACTTGCAGAGGCTCGGGAGGAATTGGCAGCCGCTAAACTAGAGTCGGCACATATAGAGGAAGTACCTTCCCTAATGGATGATGCAATCACTCGTATCATCATGGCAACGAAGCGCCCCTAGGGTGGCAAGCTTTTTACAATTCTTGTTGGAGGCATAATGAGCAAGCATCGATTAGCAGATGCAGATATGGTGGAGCAAGCAGATAGCGGAAACGATAACGGCTTTACTAGGCGCGCCTTTAATCCCGGCGAAACCGGTAGTTTGCCTGCGCCCCAAAAACCGCGGGTGATTGCGGTGGCGAACCAAAAAGGCGGCGTCGGTAAAACTACCACGGTGGTGAACCTAGCGGCGGCGCTGGCTTTAGGTGGTTTAAAAGTTCTGGTTATCGACGCTGACCAGCAGGGAAACGCCTCCTCTTCTCTAGGTTTTCGTCACCTCGGTGAAGGTCAGCTTTCCCTTTACGAGGTGATGACCGAAGGAGCAGCTCTGCGCGATGCGCTAGTACAAAACGCGAAAATCCCGAATCTGTGGGTAGTACCGGCCTCTATGAATATGGCAGGAATCGAGCTAGAGCTAAACGAGCGGACTAATTTTCAACAAATCCTCGCTGACGCAGTACACCAATTATTAAGTAGTGGCGAACATTTCGACTATATCTTCATCGATTCTCCCCCATCGTTGGGGATAATGACGGTTAACGCCCTGGTAGCTGCGCAGGAAGTCTTGGTTCCTTTGCAGGCAGAGTATTTGGCTTTGGAGGGGCTTACGCAATTAACTAACACTATTGATATGTTGGTTATTCGGCTTAATCCCCACCTGCGATTTACCGGGATTTTACCTACCATGGTTACCACCAACACCTTGCTAGGTAAAGGAGTTTTAGAAGAGGTACGCGCCTACTATGGCGACATAGTGATGGAAACAATTATTCCCCGTAACGTGGCTTTAGCAGAGGCTCCCTCGCACGAAGAATCCATTTTGACTTACCAACCGGCCTCTAAAGGTGCAAAATGTTATTTAGATGCCGCTTATGAGTTGGTTAGCCGGGAGGAGAAATCGTAATGGCGAGAAAGAAGCATTTAGGGCGAGGGCTATCTGCGCTGATCCCCACCGAGCCAGTAGAAACTAAACCCGCAGAAGTAAATGCAGATACTGACTCTCGACCGGCAGATATTTTTTTTGGTGGTCACGGGCACTCCCCCAAAGGTGGTTCCGCCAAAGAACTTTTGGAACCTCGGAAAATTGTTTCACGTGAAACATTACGTAGTTCTCGCCCTCAAACCGAACGGAAAAAGGCTGAAAATTTAACAGCACGCAAAGTAAAGCAAGCTCGATCGCCTCAGTCAAAGAAAGGTGAAGGACAAGAAGATGTTTCACGTGAAACATCGTTGGTACCAGTACCGGGGGCGAGACTTGAACTTATAGCAGTTAAGAAAATAAATCCCAATCGCTCCCAACCCCGCCAAACTTTTGACGAAGATGAAATTGCAGAATTGGCTGCTTCAATAAAAGAAGTAGGACTATTACAACCAGTTGTGGTGCGCACCGATCCTACCGATAAAAACGCTTACGAACTAATCATGGGGGAACGGCGGCTGCGAGCCTGTCAGCTGGCGAAAGTAGACCAGATTCCTGCTATCGTTCGTGAAACCAGCGATAACAAGATGTTATTGGATGCGCTCATCGAAAACCTGCATCGAGTTCAACTTAATCCTTTAGAAGAAGCAGCAGCCTATCAGCAGTTAATGGAGGATTTTGGCTGTACTCAGCAAGAACTTTCAAAAAGGGTCTCTAAATCTCGACCCGCCATTACTAATGCATTGCGACTGTTACGTTTGCCAGCTGGAGTACAACCAAAAGTGGCCGCGGGGGTACTTTCTGCGGGGCACGCCCGCGCCCTCTTGGGGATAAGTGATCCGGCAGATCAAGAATACCTAGCCGATCGCATTATTGCCGAAGGTCTATCGGTACGTTCTACTGAAGAAATTGTGGCACTGGGAAATGTACGCGGAGCGGCAAGGCGACGGGGGACTTCCTCGCGGAGCAAGCCCAAACTTTCTGCTAGTCAAGAGCTAGCGCAGGCGCGCTGGACTGATATTCTCGATACCCGGGTAGTCATTAAACCAGGAAAGAAAACCAGTAAATTAGTCATTGAATACGCTGATGAAGAGGATTTAGCGCGGATTACGAAGCTGGTAGAAAAGGCTATTGATAAACGCAAGTAAGCAAGGCTTCCGCCAATTAGTTCGCCCGCTTGTAATCAAGAGCCAACAACTTAAAGCTTGAACAAATCTGAAAATGCTTTTTTGGAAAAGTACCGCAGCGTTACAGCTAGCTAGGCGCGGATACCGCGAGTGGCAGCTTCGCAAGTAATCACATTGATAAGTTTTCCAAAGCCTAAATCTGACTGAGCTGCTAAAGGCCAAAGCGAAGTGTCAGTCATACCAGGTACTACATTAGCGTCAATGAACCAAGGATTACCAGCCTTATCCACAATCATGTCAATGCGAGAAAAATCCTCTAACTCTAGAACCCGGTGACAGTCTAAAGCTAAGGAGCGGACCCGGTCATCAAGATCGGGCTCTAAAGGCGCGGGCGCAAAAAATTCGGTGCGTCCGGTTAAATAACGCGCATCAAAATCGTATCTACCCACGTCAGTGCGGATTTCTACCGGGGGTAGAGCCCGAGGGGCACCTGCTTCTTCAACTATAGAAACCGAGATTTCTCGCCCTGAAACAAAGCGTTCAATTAAAACCTCGTCGTCATAGGCGAAGGCGTTTACCATTGCGGTACGTAGGGCGCGCTGGCTCTCCACGTAGGTAATTCCCATGGCGGAGCCGCCCCGAGAAGGTTTAACCATTAGAGGATAACCCAAACGATTGGATACTTCACTCAGTAAAGTATCCGCTCCCACCTGGCGAAATAACATTTGGGGGAGGGCTACTGAACGCGGAGTAGGTAAGCCGTTTTTTTCTACCACCGATTTTGCTACCGGTTTTGAAAGCGAAATCCGACAGCCGTTTGGTCCGGTACCCACATAAGCCAAGCCGCTTAACTCTAATAAATCCTGTAGGGAGCCGTCCTCGCCCTCACGCCCGTGAATAATCGGCCAAACCACGTCGGGGGCAAAGTCGTTGAGTTCGCTCAACAGATCCCGATCTAGCTCCAGAATTTCCAGATGGTGACCGTATTGGCGCAGCTGGGTAGCTACTCTATTTGCCGAACGCAGCGAAACTTCCCGCTCATGGAGCTGACCTCCGGTAATAATCGCAACTTTTAAGCATTTACTTTCAGTCATGGCTGTTACCTTTCTGCTGGGAAGCAAATAACCTCACTAGCTCCATTTCCCGATGCACCACTTTGGCTAAGCGGCGCACGCCCTCACGGATCTCGTCTTCCGGGGGATAGCAAAACGATAGGCGGATATTTTGGTGACCTTCGTTAGAGGCATAAAAGGCGGTGCCGGGGGTATAGGCCACCAGTTCGCTAACTGCCCGGGTAAGCATAGCTTTGGAATCTAGTCCCTCTGGCAGGGTAAGCCAAGTGTAAAATCCACCTTCGGGAACCGTCCATTGACATTCCGGCAGGTAATCGGCCAAAGCCTCTAACATGGCGTCACGGCGTCCTCGATACATTTGCCGATACGAGTCAATCTGCCCGCGCCAATCATAGTCGCGCAGATAGGCATGAATCGCCATTTGCCCTACCATCGAGGGCGATAAAATAGCGGATTCGGAGGCCACTACCAGTTTGTCCCGCACTGCCGAAGGAGAGTATGCCCAACCAATCCGAAAGCCCGGAGCGAAGATTTTAGAAAATGAGCCAAGATAAACTACCAGGTCAGGGGCAAGTTCAACTAGGGGAGTCATAGTTTGTCCCTCAAAGCCTAGAAGCCCATAAGGGTTATCTTCCAAAATCAATACCCCATATTTACGACACAGTTCCACCAGTTCCTGGCGGCGCGAAATCGACATTGATACCCCGGCGGGATTATGGAAATTGGGGATGGTGTACAGATACTTGATACGTTTTCCTTCGGCGCGCGCCTGCTCAACGGCGCGGGCAAACTCTGCCGGAATCATCCCCTGATCATCAAGGGCAATATGACGCACATCCGCCTGGTAGGCATTAAAAACTCCCAGGGCTCCTACGTATGAGGGTGACTCGGCTAAAATCACGTCGCCTGGCTCAATGAAAAGCTGCGTGACCAGGTCTAATGCTTGTTGCGAGCCGGTAGTGATAACTACGTTATCAGGGTTAGCGTGGATGCCCTCTTCGGCCATTACTTCAGTTATAGCTTCGCGCAGCGGTCCCCAACCTTGACCGCCACCATATTGCATCGCCTGTTCACCATGTTCTAGCACCAGTTGCTGGGCGCTATTGGCTAGTTTCGCCAGCGGTAAATCGTGGATATTGGGCATCCCTCCTGCTAAAGAAACCACTTCCGGACGGGAAACCACTGAAAAGAGGGCACGAATTTCGGATTCTCGCAGGTTATGAGCTCGCGCAGCATAGGAATCCTGCCATAAATCCAGATGGGTTC
>ERZ1673752.4785-NODE-4785-length-10846-cov-5.459272_pt1 | contig 10846 bp, 7 predicted proteins | sample MGYA00580195_ERZ1673752 | MGnify/ENA primary metagenome ERZ1673752 (study PRJEB41218, sample SAMN15661744) | gut metagenome | host: Homo sapiens | place: Canada: London | collected 2015-08-20/2019-03-30 | study: EMG produced TPA metagenomics assembly of...
CGTGACCTTCGAGGGCTGCACCTTCAACACCAACGGCAAGGCCATCCTCCTCTACGGTCAGGCCACCGCCGAGAAGCCCACCAATCTGGTGGTGAACAACTGCACCTTCAACGACCGCAAGAGCGGCACTGCCGGTAAGGCTGCCATTGAGGTGGGCAACGACTACAATGCCACCTACACCCTGACCGTCAACAACGCCACGGTCAACGGCTTCGCAGCCGGCAAGAATACGGGCTCCCACCTGTGGGCCAACAAGAACAGCATGGACGCCGCTCACCTCACCGTCACCATCGACGGCAACAAGGTGCAGTAAGCGCAGAGAGCTGTATCATCCCAGCAAAATAACAAGGAGGGCCTCCGGCAATGCCGGAGGCCCTCCTTGTTATAATTCTATATTCCCCTCTTACAGCTTTGTGACCATGGGGATGATCATGGGGCTGCGCTTGGTGTGCTTATAGAGGTAGCTGCTCACCGCCGAGCGCACGGCACGGCACACCTCGTTGTCGTCCTTGCGCCGCCGGGCAGCCATTCCGTCCACCGTGGACATGGCCAGCGCCCGCAGCTCCTGCAAAAGCTCCTCGGATTCCTTCACATACACGAAACCACGGGTGACGATCTCCGGCTCACACAGCAGCCGGTGGTCGTGGGAGGACATACTCAGTACCACCACCACCATGCCGTCCTCGGCCAGCAGCTTCCGGTCATTGAGCACCACAGCGCCCACCTCGCCCACGCCGGAGCCGTCCACAAAGACCTCTCCGGCGGGTACGGAGGCCTCGCACTTGATGTGCTTGGTGGTCAGCTCGATGACAGAGCCGTTTTCGGCCACGCAGATGTTCCGGGGGTCCATGCCCATGGCCTCCGCCACCCGCTTGTGGATCTGCAGCATCCGCTGCTCACCGTGCAGGGGAATGAAGAACTTGGGCTTGGTCAGGGCGTGGATGATCTTCAGCTCCTCCTGGCAGGCGTGGCCCGACACGTGCAGCATATCCGCCTTGTCGTACACCACGTCGGCGCCCTTGCGGAACAGCTCATTGATGACCCGACCCACCGTTACCTCGTTGCCGGGGATGGCGGAGGCGGAGATAATGACCTTGTCCTGCGGCCCGATATCGATCTGCTTGTGGGTGGAAAACGCCATCCGGTACAGGGCGCTCATCTCCTCGCCCTGAGAGCCGGTGGTGATGATGACCTGCTGCTGGGGCGGCAGGCCCTTGATGCGGTTGATGTCCATCAGCACGCCCTTGGGGATCTTCATATACCCCAGCTCCGTGGAGACCTTCATGATGTTCTCCATGCTGCGGCCGGTAACGGCCACCTTCCGCCCGCAGGCGGCGGCAGCGTCAATGATCTGCTGGATGCGGTGGACGTTGCTGGCGAAGGTGGTGACGATGATGCGCTGCTTGCAGCCGGTGAACTGCCGCTGGAAGGTCTTGCCCACCATCCGCTCGCTCATGGTGTAGCCGGGGCGCTCCACGTTGGTGGAGTCCGCCAGCAGCGCCAGCACCCCCTCCTTGCCCAGAGCGCCGAACCGGGCCAGATCGATGACCTCCCCGTCAATGGGGGTGGAGTCGATCTTGAAGTCGCCGGTGTGGACCACCACGCCCATGCGGGTGTGGATGGCGAAGGCCACGGAGTCGGCAATGGAGTGGTTCACGTGGATAAATTCTACTTGAAATTTCCCAGCCTTCACCGTCTGGCCCGCCTCCACCGTCACCAGCTTGGTGCTGTCCAGCAGCCGGTGCTCCTGCAGCTTCAGCTTGATGAGTCCGGCGGTAAAGCGGGTGCAGTAGATGGGCATATTCACCTGCTTGAGGACGTAGGGGATGGCCCCGATATGGTCCTCATGGCCGTGGGTGATGAACAGGCCCCGCAGCCGGGATCTGTTCTTGATGAGATAGGTGACGTCGGGGATGACGCAGTCGATGCCGTACATATCATCGCCGGGGAATGCCATGCCGCAGTCCACCACAATGATCTCCCCGCCGTACTCATAGGCGGTCATGTTCTTGCCGATCTCGTTGAGACCGCCCAGAGGAATGATCTTCAATTTTTCTGCCATATGTGTTGTATATTCTCCTTTACAAGATAAGTAGCGCACAGACAGACTGCCCGTCGGCGGATGCAGCTGCTCCGCAAACGGACACGGCAAAATAGAGGCGGCTCCCGACGTTTCTCTGCGGCGCTGTATCGCCGGAGAAGTCCGGCGGCCCGCCCGACTGTCCTGTGCAAAAGTGGTGAGGGGAATCCCCTCGTTTATTTGATCACGAAGGCCCGCCGCCTCCGCAAAAAATACAAAAAAGGCCATCGCTTTTCAACGATTTATACAAAGTATATCACATTTCTCCGCATTTGTACAGCCTTTCTTTCCCCCTTTTTTCGCCGCCCTTCGCAAAGCCCGCATTTCCCCGATCCCTCCGCCGAAAAAATACCCCGGAAAAGACTTTTTCAAACCGATAAGAAAGACGTTGTAGCAGAGGAAAAACTATGCTATAATAATGTAATTCAAAATGGCGGAACAGCGCACTCCGCCAAAACAGGGAGGGATGCGCCTTGAATAAACGGATCGCCCGACTCCTCCGGACGAATATCACGATCTTCTCGCTGTGCCTGGTGCTGTTTGCCCTGGCAGCGATCCCCTTTGACGTGCGCCTCGCCATTGGCGAGGGCGTGGCCGCCGTGGCCTTCTTCCTGCTGGGCCGCCGCCGCAGCAAGGCTACCCAGCAGAGTCTGCGCCAGTATATCCAGCGGTTTTACGGCGGCATGGACTCCGCCCGCTCCAGCAATATGCTCTTCACCCCCCTGCCCATGATGGTCTTTGATCTGGCCACGGAGGATATCCTCTGGAGCAGCGAGAGCTTCCTCCAACTGACGGAGCAGCGGGAGGGCATCTTCGATGCCCATCTGGAGACGGTGTTCCCCAATATCTCCTTCCACTGGCTGCTGGAGGGCAAGACCGAGGCCCCGGAGACCGTGGTGTGGAACCACCGCACCTATCGAGTGTTCGGCGGCGTCAGCCACCCGGAGGGCGGCCGGAGCGCACTGGCCACCACCTACTGGATGGACGTTACCGACACCGAGGAGATGCGCCGGACGCTGGAGCTGACCCGGCCGGTGGTGGCCATCCTCATGGTGGATAACTACGAGGACCTGATGAAGGCCACCCCGGAGGGCAAGCGCTCTGCGGTGCGGGCCATGCTGGAGGAAAAGCTGAGCCAGTGGTCCGCCGGCAGCGAGGGGATGATGCTGAGATACGACCGGGACCGCTACCTCTTTGTGTTCGAGGAGAAGAGCTTCTCCGACTTTGCCGCCAAGCGCTTCGACGTGCTGGATGCCGTCCGTGAGGTGGTGGCCGGGGAGGGCGTGGCAGCCACCCTGTCCATCGGCGTGGGCCGGGATGCCGACAGCTTCGAGGCCCTGTTCAAAAACGCCTCCGTGGCGCTGGAAATGGCCCTGAGCCGCGGCGGCGATCAGGCAGTGGTGAAGGACAAGCTGAATTTCGAGTTCTACGGCGGCCGCTCCAAGGCTACGGAGAAGCGCACCAAGGTGAAGTCACGGGTCATGGCCAATGCGCTGGCGGAGCTCATCGACGAGGCCAAGCAGGTCTACGTCATGGGCCACAGCTATGCGGATATGGACGCACTGGGCGCCGCCGCAGGCGTGTGCGCCATCGTCCGCAAGCGTGGCAAGAAGTGCCGCATCGTCATCGATACGGAGAATAACGCCGCCCATCCGATGCTGCGCCGCCTGCAGGCCCTGCCGGAGTATCAGGGGGCCTTCCTCAGCGGCGATGATGCCTTCCTGCGGGTCCAGCCGGAGACGCTGCTGGTGGTGGTGGATACCAACCGCCCCGGCAGCGTGGAGTCCGAACCTCTGCTGGACGCCTGCAACCGGGTGGCGGTCATCGACCACCACCGCCGGGGCAGCAGCTACATCGACAAGATGGCCCTGAACTACCACGAACCCTACGCCTCCTCGGCGTCGGAGCTGGTGACGGAGCTGCTCCAGTACCTCATCGAGCCGGGCGACCTGTTGAAGGCGGAGTCCGAGGCGCTGCTGGCCGGCATCGTGCTGGACACCAAGAATTTCACCAACCGCACCGGCGGCCGCACCTTCGAGGCGGCAGCGTACCTGCGCCGGGCCGGGGCGGATACGGCGGACGTACAGCGGATGTTCCAGAGCGACCTCCAGTCCATGATCTCCCGCTACGATATCATCCGCCGGGCGGAGCTCTACCACGGCGACATCGCCATTGCGGCGCTGGATCAGGAGTGCGACCGGGTCATTGCCGCCAAGGCCGCCGATGAGATGCTGACCCTGCAGGGGGTCCGTGCTTCCTTCGTGCTGTACCGCAAGGACGACGGCATTTACATCTCCGCCCGCTCTCTGGGCGAGATCAACGTACAGGTGCTGGTAGAGACGCTGGGGGGCGGAGGCAACTCCACCACCGCCGGCGGCCAGTGCTCCGGCATGACGGTGGCGGAGGCGAAGACCACGCTGCTGCGTGCCATTGATAAGTATTTTGAAGAATAAGGAGGAATAATTCCATGAAAGTGATTTTGCAGCAGGATGTCCGGGGTAAGGGCAAGAAGGGCCAGATGATCGAGGTAGCCGAGGGCTACGCCCGCAACTTTCTGCTTCCCAAGAATCTGGCGGTTTTGGCTACCGCCGATGCCATGAACACCATGAAGCTGCAGGCCAAGGCCAAGGCCAAGGCCGACGCAGAGGCCAAGGCCGCCGCACAGGAGCTTGCCGGGAAGCTGAAGGGCTGCCAGGTGAAGATCGCCGCCAAGGGCGGCGCCGGCGGCAAGCTCTTCGGTGCCGTCACCGCCAAGGAGATCTCCGAGCAGCTGAAGGCCCAGCACGGTATGGAGCTGGACAGCAAGAAGCTGGTGCTGGCGGAGCCCATCAAGACCTTCGGCAGCTTCGAGGTCAAGGCCAAGCTGGGCTTCGAGATCACCGGAACCGTCTATGTGCTGGTCTGCGAGGAGAAGTAACTTCCCTTTGGCCTTGCCGGCGCTTTTGGGGCTTGACAGTCCCTTCTGTTTGTCTCCGACGGGTGACTTTCTGCCTTTTTGCCCCCCGGCGGCATACTTTTTGCCAACAGCAGCAAAAAGCTTTCACCGTCGTGTCAACCGGTTTCCAGCCACGTTGTGGCGTGAAAACCGGGACACTTCCTCGAAACCGCCTCGCTTCATCCGCCACAGGCGGCGCTTCGACGGTTTCCTCGGAATGACATGAAAAAGAAGTGTCATTGCGAAGCCAGTGCGCACACTGGCTGTGGCAATCCGTCCTCCACGGCGGCAGACCCACACGCCCCTTCCTCTGAGTGGGAGCGGCAGCGGGTCTGTTGCTGAGTCGATTCCCTTTACGTCCCATAACAAGCAAGGCTCTTGAGAGTCAAGGAGGCTTTGAAACCATCGGTTTCAAACGACGTTTTTGCATACTTTTTGTCGCTGTTGACAAAAAGCCCCCGCCGGAGGCAATAGAAGTGAAGAGTATCATGGACCGCTGAAGGCTATCTTTATAAATATAGCCTGTCATTCCGAGAAAACCGTCGAAGCGCCGCCCCTCCTGTCATTGCGAGGGTGCGAAGCACCCGTGGCAATCCGCTCCCCACATTAGAACAGTAATCTTCTTCAACCACCCAATAAAGCGGTAGCGTGAGTAGAAGTAGACCAATTCCCTGCTTCGGCAGGATTTAGGAAGCAGCTCTTACACACGACAAAGGAAGTGCAGAAACCATGGGTTTCTGCTGGCGTTCTTTGGTAACTTTCTGCCGCTATTGGCAGAAAGTTACCCGTCGGAGACACGTTCCTTATGCAAAAGAGTCTACTGAAAGAAAGTTACCCGCCGGAGGCAAACAAAAAGCCCCCGCCGGAGGCAAAAAGAAAAGCACACCCCCCTTCAGAAAAATCCCCGAAAGGAGTTCCCTCATGGATGAATTGCTTCTGCGGCAAATGCCGCACTCCACAGAGGCAGAGCAGGCCGTGCTGGGCTCCATGCTCATTGACGCCGCCTGCGTCAAGGACGTGATGGACCAGCTTCAGCCGGACGATTTCTACCTCCGCCAGAACCGGGAGATCTTCGAAACCATCTACACCATGTTCGTCTACTCCCGCCCCATCGACGGACTTACCGTGGCCGGGGAGCTGGAGAAGGCGGGCCTCGCCAACGATGGCACACGGGCGTATCTGGCTCAGCTGATGGAGGTGACCCCCACTTCCGCCAATGTGCTGGAGTATGTGCGTCTGGTGCGTGAGAAGGCCCTGCTGCGGTCGGTGGCCGCAGCGGCGGCGGAGATCACCGCCATGGTGCAGGAGGGGACCGGCGCCCCCGGCGACGTGCTGGAGGCGGCGGAGCAGAAGATCTACGCCATCCGCCGGGGCCGCAGCGCCCAGAGCATGGCCACCATTCAGGTGGTGCTGCAGGAGGTCATGGAGCATCTGGCGGAGCTCAGCGCTCAGGGGGGCAAGACCCTGCCGGGTCTGTCCACCGGCTTTTCGGCGGTGGACGGTAAGATCAACGGCTTGAACAAGTCGGACCTGCTGTTGCTGGCCGCCCGTCCCGGCATGGGCAAGACCAGTATGGCTCTGAACGTGGCCCTGAACGCCGCCAAGGAGTCCGGCCAGACGGTGGCCGTCTTCTCGCTGGAGATGTCCCGTGACCAGCTGGTGACCCGCCTGCTGGCCAGCGAGGGCCTCATCGAAAATACCCGCCTCATCAGCGGCGACCTCCGGGAGAGCGACTGGGTGAAGATCGCTGAGGGCGCCTCCTCCCTGAGCCGTCTGGATATCCGCATCGACGATAATCCCCTGCTGACGGTGGCGGACATGAACGCCAAGTGCCGCCGCATCGACAACTTGGGGCTGGTGGTCATTGACTACCTCCAGCTGATGACCTCCGCCGGCGGAAAGGGGTATAGCGGCGAGAACCGCCAACAGGCGGTGTCGGATATCAGCCGTATGCTGAAGATCATGGCCAAGGAGCTGCAGGTGCCGGTGCTGTGCCTGTCCCAGCTGTCCCGTGCCAACGAAAAGCGTGAGGACAAGCGCCCCATGCTGTCGGACCTGCGTGAGTCCGGCGCCATTGAGCAGGATGCCGATATCGTCATGTTCCTGTATCGTGACGATTACTATAAAGAGGATTCGGAAAAGCGCAACATCGCCGAGTGCATCGTGGCCAAGAACCGCCACGGCGAGACCGGCAAGGTGGAGCTGCGCTGGATGCCGGAGTATACCACCTTCGGCACCTTGGAAAACCGCTACGACGAGGAGTAACGAGTCATGAATCTGATGCCGTGGATGCAGCAGCAGGGGATGCTGCCCGCCGCCGGGGAGACGGTGCTGTGCGCCGTGTCCGGGGGCCGGGACTCCGTGTGCCTGCTGCACTATCTGGCGTCGCTGGGTCGCCGCCGGGGCTTTGCCGTGGCCGCCGCCCACTATAACCATCTGATGCGCCCCACGGCGGGACGGGACGAGGCTTTCGTGGCCGGGCTCTGCCGGGAGCTGAGCGTGCCGCTCTATGTGGAGCGGGGCGACGTCCGGGCCATCGCCCGGCAGGAGGGCTGGGGCGTGGAGGAGGCAGGCCGCCGCCTGCGCTACGACTTTCTGGAGCGCACGGCCGACACCATCGGAGCCTCCCGTATCGCCACCGCCCACCACCTGTCGGATCAGGCGGAGACGGTGGTGCTGAACCTGCTGCGTGGCACCGGCCCGGAGGGGCTGGCGGGCATTCCCCCGGTGCGGGGACGGCTGATCCGCCCCCTGCTCCAGACCCCTCGGCAGGAGATCGAGGCATATCTTAAGGCCCACGGTCTGGGCCATGTGGAGGACGAGACTAACGACAGCATGGACTTCACCCGCAACCGCCTGCGACAGGAGGTGTGGCCTCTGCTGGCACAGCTCCACCCTGCCCCGGAGCGGAGCATCGCGCGGGCTGCCGCCATCCTGCGGCGGGAGAATGTTTTTCTGGATCGGCTGGCCCGCTCCTATCTGGAGACAGGCGTATCCGATTGTCCGTCAGCCGGTGAGCCCAATGCCCCGGAGATCTTTGACCGCCGGGACCCCGCTGCACCCAGCCCTGCACCGCCTCCCGGCACGTTGCCGGAGGAGTCGTCAAAGTCGGATAAGCCCTCAGAATATACACGTGCGGGCGATATTTCGCCTGATTTCACATCGGCACCCACCGCCGTATCGGTGTCCGAAGCCGTGCTGCGATCGGCACCGGAGGAGCTGCGGCCCCGGATGCTCCGGCTGCTGCTGGAGCGGCTCCCCGTGGGGAAGAAGGATGTATCCGCCGCCCACATAGAGGCCCTGCTGTCCCTCCGGGAGGGCGGAATGCTGGATCTGCCGGAGGGCGTCACGGCATGGCGGGAGAAGGATGTGCTGCATCTGGAGATGACCCCACCCTCGCCCCCGCTCCTGACCTTGTCGGAGGGGGAGCAGGTCTGGGGAGACTATCTCGTCCGGGTGTGGAGAAGCGAAAAAAATACCCCGCCCCCTGACGGAGAAGGGCTGTCCAAAACGGGCCGGTTTTCGGACCATATCCTGACGCTTTCGGACGGTGGGAAAATGTCCGAATGGACACTCCGCTGTCCGCAAAGGGGGGACGGTCTGACCCTGCCGGGGGCCAGAGGCCGCCGCAGCGTCAAACGTCTGCTGACGGAGCGGGGGATGCCGCCCCGGCGACGGCGAACCACCCCGGTGGTGTGTATAAACGGAGAACCCGCCGCCGTATACGGCGTGGGAACGGATCAGAGATTTTTGCCGGGAAAAGACGGCAGCAATATAAATATTTTGATGATCGAGAAAGATCAGGAGGAAGAAAGTAATGGCTAAGAACAATATGGATCAGGACATCCTGAAGGTCCTGTTCAGTGAGCAGGAGATCCATGACCGCATTCAGGAGATGGGCGATCAGCTCTACGATAAGTTCCACGACAGGAATCCGCTGTTTGTGGGGGTTCTGAACGGGTGCTTCCTGTTTATGGCGGATCTGGTGCGGGCCACCCAGTGCAAGAGCGAGGTGGAGTTCATCGGCCTGTCCTCCTATCAGAACGCCACCAAGTCCTCCGGCGTGGTGCAGATCACCCGTGATCTGCAGCGGGATATCTCCGGCCGGGACATCATCGTGGTGGAGGATATTCTGGACTCCGGCAATACCCTGTACTTTTTGAAGGACTATATGCTGGCCAAGGGAGCCAATAGCATCACCATCGTCACCCTGCTGGACAAGCCCTCCCGCCGGGAAAAGCCCATTTACCCCGATCTGGCGGGCTTTGAGGTGCCGGACGAGTTTGTGGTGGGCTTCGGGCTGGACTACTGCCAGCAGTATCGCAATATGCCCTACATCGGCGTGCTGAAGCCGGAGGTATACAGTAAGTAAGCGACAGCGCAGGAGAAGCGGCGCTGTGCCGGCAGAGGGCCGGCGGTCGGAAGGAGGAATGGTCTGTGGAGGAACGGAAGCGGGGTTATCAGGGCCGGCGGCTGGCCGGTGCGATCCCCAGGCAGGAGCCGGAACGCCGGGGCAGCCGTACCCGGCAGGCGGAGGATAAGGCCCGCCGGGAGCGGGACCCGTGGGAGATGACCCCGGAGGAGAAGGTATCTCCGGTAGAGGCCACACCGGCAGAGGAGGCTCAGGCAGAGCCGCAGGAGCAGTCTGTCCGGCAGGTGGAGGATAAGGCCCGCCGGGAGCGGGACCCGTGGGAGATGACCCCGGAGGAGACTGCTCCGGTAACGCCGGGAGACGGCGAGTCCGTCTCGGCCGGCCGGAGAGCCGCTTCGGTGGCCGGAGGTAAAGCGGCACCGGCGGCGGACTTTGACAGCATGAGCGGTTCTGCCCATGGGACGAGCGCCGACTCTGCAGCCGGTGCGGTGGACTCCGATGCGATGGCCGGGCCCGGTGAGGGAAGCGGCTCCGGCGGGGCGGCGGTCAAGAAGAAAAAGAGCGGCTTTGCCGCCTTTTGGTCGGATTTCGGCTATCTCATCGTCACGGCGGTGGTGGTGGTGCTGGTGTTCCGGGTAATTTTACAGCTGAGTTGGGTACCCTCCGGCTCCATGGAGACCACCATCCCCAAAAAGACGCTGCTGATCTCGTGGCAGCTGCCCTATGTGATGGGCGACCCGGTGCCGGAGCGGGGGAATATCGTCACTTTCTGGAGCGACGAGCTGGATAAGCTGCTGGTAAAGCGGGTCATCGGCCTGCCGGGGGACACGGTGTCCTTCTCTGGCGGCTATGTCTACATCAACGGCCAGCGGCTGGAGGAGAAGTATCTGGATCAGCAGGGCGGTACCATCAGCCCCGACCAGTCCTCCTTCACCGTGCCGGAGGGGTGCCTGTTCTTTCTGGGCGATAACCGCTCCGGCTCGAATGATGCCCGGTACTGGGAGGAGAGCTATATCCCGGTGGGCAATGTGAAGGCCCGTGTGCTGCTGGCCATTTCCCTGACCGGGGGCAGCAGCTGGCAGGGCGTGCGGGCCATCGGCTGAGAGGAGGAAAGCATTTGGCAGAACGAAAAAAGATCGGCTTCGGCACCATTTTGATGGTGATTTTGGCGGTATGCGCGGTGGCCTATGTGGTGTCCACCATGCGGACCGCCGGGGACATCCCCTACTCTGAGCTGCGGCAATACTTTTTAGAGGAGAAGGTGCAGGAGTTCTCCATCAGCGACACCCGGATCACGGCCAAGCTGAAGGGGGCAGCACCGTTACCTCTGACCTGTACGACTTCGACCTGTTCTATCAGGATCTCAACGAGCTGGTGCAGAAGCAGTATGACAGTGGCATCATCACCGCCTATAACTATCACGCAGACCACTCCACCAACTGGCTGCAGCTGCTGCTGC
>ERZ1673752.4791-NODE-4791-length-10830-cov-4.127425_pt1 | contig 10830 bp, 6 predicted proteins | sample MGYA00580195_ERZ1673752 | MGnify/ENA primary metagenome ERZ1673752 (study PRJEB41218, sample SAMN15661744) | gut metagenome | host: Homo sapiens | place: Canada: London | collected 2015-08-20/2019-03-30 | study: EMG produced TPA metagenomics assembly of...
AAAGACGTCCGCCAGCCCCCACACCAACTCCACGGCCGCCAGCGAACCCGCAAACACGCAAAGCACCACCAGCACACGGAACGCCATAAGCACCTTCTTGGACTCGGTAATGAACTGGATGTTGCACTCCCCGTAGTAGTAGTTGCCAATAATGGAGCTGTAGGCCAGGAAGAACAACACCACTGCCAGCACCGGTATAGCCCAGTCGCCCAACTGGTGGGCGAGGGAATGCTGAGTGGCCACAGCCCCGTCTTTCAGCCCATACTCGGGGTTATTGAGAAGGATGATGAACGCCGTCACCGAACAAATAACAAGCGTGTCGAAGTAGACGCCCAGTGTCTGGACGTAGCCCTGCTTCACCGGGTGGGAGACAGCAGCCGTCGCCGATGCATTGGGGACGGAACCCATACCGGCTTCGTTGGAAAAGAGCCCGCGACGGATACCGATCAGCATGGCGGTACCAATACCGGCGCCGGCAACCTGCTTCGCGCCGAATGCGCACTGGAAGATGAGGGAGATAACGCCGGGGATCTTGTCGTAGTTCACTACGCACACGAAGAGGCCCAGCCCAATATAGACCAGGGCCATAATAGGAACCAGCACTTGGGATACCGCGCTAATGCGCCAGATGCCACCAAAGATGACGGCGGCAGTTAGAGCCGCCAGCGCCAGCGCCAGCCCCAGGTTAACCCACTTCATGTTGGCCGAGTTGTCCACTAGCGGCGCGAGGGCCTGCGAGGTGGTTTTGGTAATCGAGTTGGACTGCACCATATTAAAGACGAAGCCGTAAGTGAAGGTGATGGCTACCACGAAGAGCAGTGCCAGCCAGCGCTTCCCCAAACCGCGCTCAATATAGTAGGCGGGGCCACCCCGAAAGGCGCCTGTCGCTTTATCTCTCACCTTATACAGCTGGCCCAACGTCGATTCCACAAAAGCCGTCGCCCCACCAATAATGGCCAGTAGCCACATCCAGAAGATTGCACCGGGCCCACCCAACGCGATGGCGACCGCCACCCCCACAATATTGCCGGTGCCCACGCGGCTCGCCGCGGACACGGTGAAGGCGCGGAATGCACTGATACCTTTCTTCCCGTCCGCTGACTTCTCCGGCTGCTCCACCAGCGCGCGCATCATGTCGGGGAGGTGACGGATCTGCACCACCACGGTGCGGATAGAAAAGTAGAGACCGGCGATAGCCAGCAGCGCCATCAGCACATAGCCGTAGGTATTGTTGATGCTGCCCAGCAGCTCGGTGGCATTCTTCATGGGCAATAGTTTAGCGGTCAAGCGGGCTCTCAATGGTAGTGTCTTTTCCGTGCTCACAGACCTCGTCGCCCAAGTTGAGGGATTTATTTCCTCGCACATCCTCATTTTTGTGCTCGTCGGCCTCGGTGTGGCGTTTACCGTCGCCACCAAAGCTGTCCAATTCCGCCTCTTCGGCCATATGTGGCATCTTATGCTGGACTCCCGCAAACAGAAGGGCACGTCGCTCTCCAGTTTTCAGGCGTTCACGGTGGGTCTGGCTTCCCGTGTGGGCACTGGCAATATCGCTGGTGTCTCCCTGGCGCTCATCATTGGCGGTCCCGGCGCCCTCTTCTGGATGTGGATGGTGGCACTGCTGGGCATGGCCACCAGTTTCATGGAGAGTACGCTGGCACAAATCTTCAAGATTAAGGGGGAAGACGGGCTGTCCCGCGGCGGCCCCGCCTACTATCTTGAGCGAGGTTTGTGCTCCCGCGTGTGGGGGTGTATCTTTGCCGGCTTACTGGTGTTCTCCTATGGCCTCATTTTCCCGATGGTGCAGTCCAACACCATCGCCCAGCAGTTCAAGTCCACTGCGGGGGTGCCGAAGTGGGTGACGGCGCTCATCCTCGTCGCCATCAGCATCCCCATCATGCTGGGTGGGTTGCGGCGTGTTGCGAAGGTGACGGAGAGACTGGTCCCCATTATGGCCATCGCCTACCTGGTGGTGGCGCTCGTCATCATCGTCATGAACATCACCGAACTACCGCGCGTCCTCTCCGATATCTTTGCCGGCGCCTTTGGTTTGCGCCCTGGCCTTGCTGGTATCGGTGGTGGGCTGTGGGCCACCATATTCAACGGGGCGAAACGCGGCCTTTTCTCCAATGAGGCCGGTCAGGGCTCCATGCCCAACGGGGCAGCCACCGCCGACGTTCCGCACCCGGTGGTGCAGGGTCTCATCCAGGCACTGGGCACGTTCGTGGACACCATCATTGTGTGTTCCATGACGGGCTTCATGATTCTGCTGGCCGGCCCTAGCGTGTATGTACCTGGCCAGAAACTGGAGGATGACATTCTGGCGCAGGCTGCCCTCACTCACCATCTGGACTATGGCACCGGCTGGACCATCTGGTTCATGTCCATCGTCATTTTCTTCTTCGCCTACTCCAGCACGCTGGGGTATTCAGTGTTCGCCGAGATTAATGTCAACTACTTGGGGTGGAAGAAGCACGGCAGCACCATTCTCCATGTCCTCATGATTGCCGCCACCGGGCTGGGGGCCATTGCAGCCCTACCGTTAGCGTGGTCTCTGGCGGACTTGGCGCTGGCACTCATGACCATTATCAATATGGTGGCGGTGGCGCTCCTTATGCGCTATGTGGTGCGCTGCCTGCGTGACTACGATGCGCAGCGTAAGGCGGGTAGTACAGAGCCGGTGTTTGTGGAGACGCCCGGATTCTTCCCGAAGCCAGTTCCAGATTCCGTGTGGGTTCCTGTGAAAAATTCCCCGGCGGAAACCGACAAACCAGCGGCCACAGACAGTTAGGGTCAGAGTAGAGGTCAAACCCGGCCTCTGCCTGGCTAGCTTCCTGTTTCCGTCTAGCCCGTTACGAGGTGTGCAGCGACCCCGTAGCGTAGGGTGAGCCGCCCCCACGACAGCGGCCACCACCGCGACTATTCGCTATACCCACCTCGCCTCGCCGCTAGGCGCCCACAGCCTGCCAGTCGATTGAGCTGAGAGGACGACCCATGGTCGTATTGGCACCGTCACCCTATCCAGAAGTGCACCCCCGCACTCCCCGCTCCATTGCGCCCGCGCTCCGTATTCTCTCTCTGGCTACCGTCACCGCCCTGGCCTTTGGTATGGCGAATAGCAGCCCCGCCCAGGCGGCCACCTTCCGCCCCGTTATCGACGGGGGTGCCCGCTTCCAGGTCATCAGCCCCACGCTGGTGCGAATGGAATATGCGCAGGATCGGAAGTTCGAAAATCGCACCACCATCAATGTGCAGTACCGTCCACTGAAAACCCCCTACGAGACGTGGACAAAGGACGGCTACCGCTACATCAAGACCAGCAAGCTCACTCTCCGCTACAAGCAGGGGTCAGGGCACTTTACCCCACAGAACGTGAGCGTGACGTTGAAAGTGGCGGGGCAGACGACCTCCGCACACCCCCGCTGGGACGTCCAAGGGGACAATCTGGTGGTCCCCCACAATCAGTTGGGCGGCTGGCGCCGTGACCTCCGCGACGTGGGCGGCAAAGTAAAACTCAACCCCGGCATCCTGTCCCGCGACGGCTGGCAACTGGTCAACGATACCCGCACCGCCCTGTGGAAGCCTGACAGCTGGCCGGTCCCGCGTGCCCCCCAGATTCTCAAGGACCCCACGTTCTACCAAGACGGCTACTTCTTTGGCTACGGCCACAACTACAAGCAGGGGCTGCGCGACCTAGCCACCATCACTGGACCCAGCCCGGTGCTGCCCGCGTGGGCCTTCGGCAACTGGTACTCCAACTACCATGCCTTCACCCGTGACGACTACGCCACACTGATGCGGAACTTCCACACCCGCAAGGTGCCGCTGGATGTGCTGGTGGTGGACACCGACTACAAGGCCCCCAACCGGTGGAACGGGTGGAATTGGAACAAGAAACTGTGGCCCGACCCGCAGGGCGAAATCCGTTGGCTGAAGAGTATGGGCCTTACCCTCGCCTTCAATACCCACGACGGTATTAACGATAATGACCCCAAGTACGCCATTGTGCAGAAGGCTGTCCACAATACCCTCGCCCCCAACGGCCCCAAGTACTGGGATCCTTTCTCTCTCTCCTACGGCTTCGACATGAGCCGGCCGGACCACGCCAAGTGGTTCCTCTGGCTGCATGAGGACTTTGAGAAGGCCGGCACTGACTTCTTCTGGTTCGACTACGGCTCTGCCCCAACCCGTGAAGAAGGCTGGGCCGTGGAGAAAGGCTGGGTGAATCCGCTGCCCTCCACTGGCGTCAACGGCGTCACTATGCCGGGTCTCAACGCCGAGCAGTGGCAAACCTACCTATATGCGGACCGTCTGCGGAAACAAGGTAAGCGTGGTTTCTCGCTCTCCCGCCATCGCGGCCAGCTGGGGGAGCGGCGTAATAACGTCCACTTCACCGGCGATACCCTCACCACGTGGGGGACGATGGCTTTCGAGGCGGAGTTCACCGCCGCCGAGGGCGCGGCCATGGGCCTACCCTATGTGTCCCACGATATTGGCGGCTTCAAGCTGGGCAATGTCCTCACTAATGACATGTATGTGCGGTGGGCGCAGTTGGGTGTGTTCCAACCCATTAACCGGCCGCATGGTCTGCAAGCAAAGCGGCTGCCCTGGGAGTACAGCCCGGCTGCCGAGAAGGCCGGCGTGCACTTCCTCAAGTTGCGTGACGAGCTGGTGCCCTACCTCTACAACCTGGCGTGGGAGGCACATATGACGGGTGTGCCGATGGCACGGGCTCTCTACCTCAACTACCCGGAGGACCCACAGGCCTACGTGCACAACACCCAGTACCTGTTGGGTGACGATATGCTGGTTGCCCCGGTTGCGAAGCCGGGCCGTACCGCCACTACTGAGGTGTACTTCCCGGCTGGCACCTGGCGCGACTACTTTACCGGCAAGGTGTACCGCGGCCCCGCCACCCATTCGATCACGACGAATTGGATGACGATGCCGGTGTTCGTGCGGGAGGGTGGCATCATCACTACCCTGGCGGAACAGTCGATGCGGGACGGTAAGAACTGGAAGCAGTCCCGCAAGAACCTCGTCGGCCTGCAGGTGAATGCGAATGTGGTAGGTGCCCGCAATAGCACCACCATTTACCAGGATGACGGCCAGTCGCTGGACTACTGGCAGGGTAAGGTGGCGCGTACCTCAGTGTCCGTGCGGACAGTGCGGCAGGGGCGCGACAAGGTGGCGACGGTGACGGTGGGCCGGACGACCGGCTCGTTCCGTGGACAGGCTGCGACCCGCGACTATGCCTTCCAGGTGTATTTCGATAATCCGCGGAAGGTGACGCTCAATGGTCGCACTCTTCAGGCGGGGACGTATGAGCAGGCGCGGCGTCAGCCTGGCCGCTACTACTACTATGATCCGCTCCAACACACAGTGTTTGTCTGTGCTGCTGGAGTGGCTAACCCCACCGAATCACAGCTGGTGCTGTGGGGATAACAGGTAAACCTGCTCTATCATGAGAGCTAGTAACGAGTTGAGAAGGGGACTCCTCATGACGACACCACGCGTCCTGCGACGCATCGGTACTGCACACACTCCCGGTGCAACACGGGTGATGCTGTTGGGTTCTGGCGAGCTTGGTAAGGAAGTCGCTATTGCTTTCCAACGGCTTGGTGTCGAAGTGATTGCCGTCGATCGGTACTTTGGTGCACCCGCCCAGCAGGTGGCACATCGCAGCTACACCATCGACATGACGGACCCGGACCAGCTGCTGCGCCTTATTCGGGTGGAGCGGCCGGACTTTGTCATCCCGGAGATTGAGGCGCTTGCCACTGATGCGCTGGCCCTCATCCAGGATGAGGGTACCGCGACGGTGATCCCCACTCCTCTCGCAGTACAGCTCACCATGAACAGGGAGGGCATCCGTCGCTTGGCGGCGGAGCGGCTAGGTCTGCCTACCTCCCCGTACCAGTTCGCGTCTTCGCGGGAAGAAATGAAGGATGCCATTGTGCGCCTGGGGCTCCCCTGCGTGGTGAAGCCCATCGTGTCCTCTTCCGGTCACGGCCAAACGGTGGTGCGCCGGGCGGAGGATATGGATGTGGCCTGGGAGCGGGCGTGCGAGGATTCTCGGGTGGATCAGGGGCGTGTCATTGTCGAGGGGTTCGTGGACTTCGACTATGAGATCACGCTGTTGACGGTGCGGGGGATTGACCCGGAGACGGGGGAGACGGTTACCCGTTTCTGCGCCCCGATTGGGCACCATCAGGAGAATGGCGATTATGTGGCGTCGTGGCAGCCGCAGCCGATGACGGAGACGGCGTTGGCGGCGGCGCGAAAGATTGCCGCGAAGGTGACGAGTGCATTGGGTGGCCGCGGCGTCTTTGGTGTGGAGCTCTTTGTGAAGGGTGACGATGTGCTGTTCTCGGAGGTGTCGCCGCGTCCGCACGACACAGGGCTCGTCACCCTCGGGTCGCAGCGATTGAGTGAGTTTGAGCTGCATGCGCGGGCGGTGTTGGGTCTGCCTATTGACACCACCTTGTTGTATCCGGCGGCCAGTAGCGTCATTAAGTCGCCCTATGATGGCGAAGGGTTCGGCTTCTGGGGTGTCGATGCGGCATTGGCGACGCCGGGGACGGATGTGCGTCTGTTTGGTAAGCCGGAGGCGCATGTGGGCCGGCGTTTGGGTGTCGTGGTGGCGACGGGTGTGGATGTGGAAGACTCCCTGAATAAATCACAATCTGCCGCCCAGAAAATTCGCGTTGTCCGCTAATAACCGGGTGTTCTCCTCCTAACTTCACACAGTTTTCTGGCAGCCGAGCCCTCCAGTGGAGTGGCTCGGTTTCCATTTTTGTGTCATCTGGGCCGCGCTGTATGTGGTCTAGTACTCTCCTAAAACAGCAATGTGACCCGCGTCTCGCAGGTCTTTTGTGAAGATGTGTGAAATTTCTCTCATCCCTGTTCAGCAGGCCACAAGATTTCGCTGGAAATTCACAGGACATCCCAGTTTCTTTATCGTCGCGAGCAAGGCAAAATTCCTTATAGTTGTCACAACGCCTTAGCTACTAAATCACAACAGGAAGCGAGGATTGAATGGTATCGGCACAACGGCCACGCATTGGTGTGGTCCGTGAGACCGTACCGGGAGAGCGTCGTGTGGCGCTCGTTCCCAAGGTCATCACTCAACTTATTGGAAAGGGACTGGACATTGTCGTCGAGTCCGGCGCCGGTGAGGCGGCACTTCTCCCGGATAGTGCATTCGAAGCCGCTGGCGCTGTTATTGGAAACCCCTGGGACTGCGACGTTGTCGTCAAGGTGGCAGAACCTAGCAGTAAGGAAATTGCGAAGCTTGCTGCCGGCACCCGGCTCATCGGCTTCCTGAACCCCCGATCCCAGGAGAACCAGATTGGCGAACTCAAGGCCAAGGGTGTCGAAGCCTACGCCATGGAAGCTATTCCGCGTATCTCCCGCGCCCAGGTGATGGACGCACTGAGCTCCCAGAACAACGTCGCTGGATACAAAGCCGTGCTCGTTGCAGCTGACCAGCTCACCCGCTTCTTCCCTATGCTCACCACCGCTGCTGGCACCGTGAAACCGGCCACCGTAATGGTGCTTGGTGTAGGTGTATCTGGCTTGCAGGCCCTCGCCACTGCACGTCGCCTTGGTGCCCGCACCATTGGCTACGACGTTCGCCCGGAGGTTGCCGAGCAGGTGAAGTCCGTTGGCGCCAAGTGGCTCGACCTCGGCATTGAAGCTGCTGGTGAAGGTGGCTACGCCCGCGAGCTCACCGACGAAGAGAAGGCCCTCCAGCAGGAGCGTCTAGCTGCTGCCATTGGCGATGCAGATGCGGTCATCACCACCGCCCTCGTCCCTGGCCGTCGCGCCCCCATCCTGGTCACGGCGGATGCCGCTTCCCGTATGAAGCCCGGCTCCGTCATCGTCGACCTAGCTGGTGAGACTGGGGGCAACTGTGAACTCACTGAACCCGGTGAGACCGTTGTCAAGAACAGCGTCACCATCTGCTCCCCGCTGAACCTTCCGGCCACTATGCCGGAGCATTCCTCGGAGCTCTACGCCAAGAACATCCAGGCTCTCCTGGAACTCATGCTCAACGACGAGGGTGCTATTGCCCCCGACTTCGAGGACGAGATCCTTGCTGGTGCCTGCGTCACCCGTGACAAGGAGGCCTAGTCCATGTCTGCTAATGACCTGTTGCTCCTTGTAGCCCTCATCGTGCTCGCCGGCTTCGTCGGCTTTGCGGTGATCTCCAAGGTCCCCAATTCCCTACACACCCCCCTCATGTCCGGCACGAACGCCATCCACGGCATCGTCGTGCTGGGTGCCATGTGGGTCCTCGGTTCCGTGGACCTTACCTCTGACAGCACCGGCATGAACGTCGCTCTTGGCATCATCCTTTTCGTGGCCGTCATCTTCGGTACCTTGAACGTCGTCGGCGGCTTCGTCGTTACCGATCGCATGCTCGAAATGTTCAAGCCGAAGGATCGTCAGCCGATTGAGGAGGCTCAAGACTAATGACTATCGCAGCTAACCTGCTCTACATTGTTGCCTTCATTCTCTTCATCTACGGTCTCTCCGGCCTCACCGGACCGTCCACCGCCGTCCGCGGTAACAAGATCGCCGCTGTCGGTATGGTGATAGCCTTCGTCGGTACCATCCTCAAGCTCATCGGCAAAGAGATGGCCCACGACGGCAACTACACTGTCAACTGGATCCTCATCGTGGTCGGTCTCGTCATTGGTACCGCCATTGCAGTGCCGGTTGCCCGCAAGACCAAGATGACCGAAATGCCGCAGCTCGTTGCTATGTTCAACGGCCTCGGTGGCGGAACCGTGGGCCTCATCGCCCTCACCGAAGCCATGGAATACTGCGGCTTCGACGGCACGCTCATCGCAGAAGAAGCTGGCGCCGCTAGCTCCTCCGCAGTGCTCACCACCACCGTCATCGTCGGCTCCATCCTCGCCGCCATCATCGGTTCCATCTCCTTCTGGGGTTCCATCGTTGCCTTCGCTAAGCTGCAGGGCCTCATCCCCGGTCGCCCGATCGGCCTCGGTAAGGCGCAGCAGATTGTTAATGCTGTGCTGTTCCTTGCCGCAGTGGCCTTCGCCATTGTTATCGGCGTCAACGTGGGAACCTTCGCCAACGTCTGGTGGATGCTGGGCATCATTATCGTCTCCGCTGCCCTCGGCCTCATGCTCGTGCTGCCCATTGGTGGTGCTGACATGCCGGTGGTTATCTCCTTGCTGAACGCTATGACGGGTCTTTCCGCTGCAGCTGCCGGCCTGGCGATTAACAACACCGCCATGATCGTCGCGGGTATGATCGTCGGCGCGTCCGGTACCATCCTCACCAACCTCATGGCGAAGGCCATGAACCGCTCTGTCCTCAACATCGTGGCCGGCGGATTCGGTGGCGACAGCGCTGCTGTCGCCGGCGGCGCTGCTGACCGTGGCCCGGTGAAGTCCACCTCTGCCGCTGACGTTGCCATCCAGATGGCCTACGCTAACGAAGTTATCGTCGTCCCCGGCTACGGCATGGCCGTCGCTCAGGCTCAGCACGCCGTCAAGGAAATGGCTGCCCTGCTGGCCGAAAAGGGCGTTCCGGTGAAGTACGCCATCCACCCTGTGGCTGGTCGTATGCCTGGCCATATGAACGTGCTATTGGCCGAAGCCGGTATCGACTACGACGCCATGAAGGAAATGGACGAGATAAACGGCGAGTTCAGCCGCTGCGACGTGGCCCTGGTGATCGGCGCTAACGATGTCACCAACCCCGCTGCTAAGGACGATCCGAGCTCCCCGATTTACGGTATGCCGGTTCTTAACGTTGCTGACTCTCACTCTGTGATTGTCTCCAAGCGTTCCATGAACTCCGGCTACGCCGGCATCGATAACCCGCTCTTCTACCTGCCGCAGACCTCCATGCTCTTCGGTGATGCGAAGGACTCTGTAGATGCCATCGTGGAAGAACTGAAGGGTATGTAACAACTCGCTGTTGAGGTGGACTAAGCAACGGTTTGTTGTCAGTTTGCAGCAGCGTAACGGATTACATCTTCTCAGGATTTGTCAACTTCCCAAGCTATCTACCGTCGCCCCCTGTGGTTATGAACCTACAGGGGGCGACGGCTTTTTTGATGCAGTGATTAAGTCACTCGAATACATAAATAATTAAAATTGTGGGCAAAATTCTTATGTTCTTTGGAAACTGTCAGTTTAGAGCGTTGCAGTCAGTATCCAGAAACTTAAGAATAAGTCCCAGCAGACTCCCTCTGTTTACCGTTATTTCGCCCTCTTTCCCAGCGCTTGTGGCGCATTCGGGAATTAAACGAAGAAAGGATCTGACAGTGTTCCAGACCACCAAAACGCTCGCTGCCCTCATAGCCTCCGCCGCCATCGTGGCGAGCTCCACCACCCTTGCCGCAGCAGCTCCCAACTACCAGAAGCTGCCCGAACTACCCTCCAGTACTGTGCGTGCCACCACCCAAGGTCACAGCCAGCCTGCAACCAGCATTGCCGACGCCATCCTCAAAGACGGTACTGATCCGGTTGCGCCTAAGGGTGTCAATGATTGGAGCTGCAAGCCCAACCCCAAGAAGCCCAACCCGGTCATTCTCATCCACGGTATGTCTATGACTGCCAACACCGCCTGGGCTGGGTTCGGTCCCGTGCTCAAAGACCGGGGTTACTGTGTCTACGCCGTAAACATGGCCAAGGATCGGGACGGTGCCATGTCCAAGGTTGTCCGTGCCATCGGTGGCCTTGACTTCGGCGGCCTGGGCGACATCGAAGCCTCCGCCACCTTCACCGCCGCCTTTATCAACGAAGTCATGAAGACTACCGGAGCCAAGACAGTCGACATTATCGGCTACTC
>ERZ1673752.4793-NODE-4793-length-10819-cov-4.860832_pt1 | contig 10819 bp, 10 predicted proteins | sample MGYA00580195_ERZ1673752 | MGnify/ENA primary metagenome ERZ1673752 (study PRJEB41218, sample SAMN15661744) | gut metagenome | host: Homo sapiens | place: Canada: London | collected 2015-08-20/2019-03-30 | study: EMG produced TPA metagenomics assembly of...
CGCCATCGTGAGCGTGTTCTCCAAGAGCAAGGACGCTGCCGAAGCCGCCGAATAAGGCGCCTTTCACCGCAGTTTTTTTCAGGCCGGTCTCTTTTGAGGCCGGCCTGATTTTTATACGTATGTCCAGCCTTCCTCGCCTGCAGTATCATACCCTGCGCCACGGAAACCGGCAGGTAAGCATCGAGCTGTGGCCCAGACCGGGCGCCTCCTGCCTCGTTTTTTATCCGGGGACCATGTTCTGTCCGGTCCAGTACCGGACGTTCCTGCATTGCCTCTGGAAAAACGGACTTGCGGTTGCTGCCCTGCACCTGACCGGACATGGTATCAACCCGCACCGGTGCCTGTTCAGTTTTGATGACCTGCTGCAGGACGGCCTGGATGCGGAACGATGGCTGCATGATAACGGCATGGGACCTCTGCTCCTGGCCGGTCACAGTCAGGGAGGGATCCTGGCCATGGCCCACGCCTCCCGCAGTCAGCGGATGCGTGCCTGTTTCGCATTCAGCGGGATCTTCCCGCAAAGCCGCCGGGCCATAGAGCTGACCCGATTCGCTCCCTGGGCTGCGCAGCGTGAGCATCTTCTGGCCGGGCTGAAGATACTCAGCACCTGCTTGCCCCGGCTGCCGTTGCCCGTATTCAGCTATCTGTCAGTCAAAAAGATCCTTGCCGGCTGCCTGCGTCTTCCCCTTGATCGCCGGCAGGCCAGGACAAGCTATCCCCTGGCGTACCTGTACTCCCTGTTCAGCACCTCGGTAGCGTCCACGGCCCACTGCCCGTTCTATCTTTTCAATGCTCTCGACGACGCTCTGTTCACCAGACCTCTGATCGAGGAGACGTTCGCCGCGGTGACGGCCCCGGAAAAACATTGTATCTGGCTGCCTCGGGGTGGCCATCTGGCCATCCTCTCCCCCGTCGTGGCCGCCAGGACAGCCGCCCATGTGGCGGCGCTGGCCAGTGGTCACGGCCTGCCACTCTCTCTTCACCTGTAAGGAAACTGTCATGGATTTTGGTGGTGTCGTCGTTGGTTTGGGCAATCCCGGCAACCAGTATGCCGGAACGCGCCATAATTGCGGCTTTGCCTTTGTGGAAAGCCTGCTGGATCATGCCCGCCGGGAAGGCGGCCAGGTACAGAGCCAGAACGGAGGCAAATTCTCCTGTGAACTGTGGCGGCTGCGCTATGACGGGCTGCCCGGAGACTGGCTGGCCGCCATGCCCCAGACCTTCATGAATCTGAGCGGCCAGTGTGTCCAGCCCCTGCTGGCCTGGCACAAGATCCGCCCCGATCAGCTGGTGGTGGTGCATGATGAACTGGATATCCCCGCCGGAGAGCTGCGCTTCAAGAAGGGGGGCGGCAACGCCGGGCACAACGGGCTCAAGTCCATCACCCAGCTGCTGGGGACGCCGGACTTCTACCGTCTGCGTATCGGTATCGGGCGGCCTCCCCAGAAAGGGGACGTCATCAACTGGGTGCTGGGGCGTCCTTGCAGTGAAGATGCCGACAAGATACGGACAGCGACTGATAAGGCGCTTGAAGTACTGGAAATTTTTGCAAAAAAAGGACTGGAAGCCGCTGTGCGGGCGACCCGTTCCTGATCATGAGCCGGCCTGTGGCCGGCTTTTTTTTGTCATGATTCCAGTAAAAAAAATTTTTGCTGGACTAATGATTGGTTGTACGTTATGTTCTTTTAACAGTGGAAAAGATTACCTGAATCTTTTCCACATTTGCTATTTTTCTTCGCGTTTGGCGCGGGCACTTCAACCCTTGGACGGAAATGTTTACATCCGAACAGCTTGTAGTGTACCCAGCTCAAGGAGTGGGCCAGATAGAGCGCATCGACAGCCAGAATATTGGTGGTTCGGCGTGCGATTTCTACATCGTGCGCATCCGGGCCAACAGTATCACCCTCATGGTACCTGTCAAAAATGCCTCTAATGTTGGTCTGCGCACTTTGGTCAGCACCAAGGAAGCAGAACACATCTGGGAAGCGCTGCGCAACAACCCCCAGCAGACCGTCCACACAGGCCAGAACTGGAACCGGCGCTTCCGCGAGTATTCCGAACGCCTCAAGAGTCCTGACCTTTCCATCGTCGCCAACGTCCTGCGCGAACTCCTCCTCATCGGCCGTACCAAGGATCTTTCCTTTGGTGAACGGCGTCTTCTGGAACAGGCCATGAGCCTTGTGACCGGTGAACTGGGCGAAGTCCTCAAGACGGAACAGCGGGACTTGCAGTCCGAGCTCATCTCCCTTTATTCCCCGCCTGCCAAGCAGCCTGCGACCACTGCGCATTAACTATTTTTTACTTGCTTCCGGCCACAAGATAGGCTACACGCTTTTCACACGCCTTTTTTCTTCCAATCCCATAACATCTTTTTGCATCGCATTGCCGTTTTTCGGTGATGCGTGCTTTCTACGCCCATGGAAAAAGCACCCCGTAAATACGTCCGTAAAAAAAAGGCTGCACCCGCCTTACTTTCAGATAGCGGCCTGAGCCTGACAGAACTGAAAACCCGCAGCATGCAGGCCCTGATGGAACTGGCTGAGCAGTACGAGATCGAAAATGCCAGCTCCATGCGCAAGCAAGAACTCATCTTCGCCCTCCTGCAGGCCTGTGCCTCCCAAAACGGTGCCATCTACGGGGATGGCGTCCTGGAGATCCTGCCCGACGGCTTCGGCTTCCTGCGCTCTCCCCTGTGCAGCTACATGCCCGGCCCGGACGACATCTATGTTTCTCCCTCCCAGATCCGCCGCTTTTCCCTGCGTAAAGGCGATATCGTTTCCGGCCAGATCCGCCCCCCAAAAGAAGGCGAACGCTACTTTGCCCTGCTCAAAGTGACGGAGATCGGCTTCGAACCGCCGGAAAATGCCAAAAATCTCGTTCTGTTCGACAACCTGACGCCCATCTATCCTGATCACCAGCTGATCATGGAAAACGGCGAGAAAAATCTTTCCAACCGCGTCATCGACATCATGTCGCCCATCGGCTGTGGTCAGCGCGGTCTCATCGTGGCCCCGCCGCGTACCGGCAAGACTGTTCTGCTGCAGTCTTTGGCCAACGCCATCAATGCCAATAATCCCGACGTCTATCTGATCGTCCTGCTCATCGACGAACGCCCCGAAGAAGTCACGGACATGGAACGTACCGTGAAAAAGGCCGAAGTCATCAGCTCCACCTTTGACGAACCGCCGCAGCGCCACGTGCAGGTCTGTGAAATGGTGCTGGAAAAAGCCAAGCGTCTGGTGGAACGCAAGCGGGACGTGGTCATCCTTATGGACTCCATCACCCGTCTGGGCCGCGCCTATAACGCCGTGACCCCCTCGTCTGGCCGCGTGCTTTCCGGTGGTCTGGACGCCAACGCCCTGCAGCGCCCCAAGCGTATCTTTGGTGCCGCGCGCAATATCGAAGAAGGCGGCAGCCTGACCATCATCGCCACGGCTCTGATCGACACCGGTTCCCGCATGGACGAAGTCATCTTCGAAGAATTCAAGGGTACCGGCAACATGGAGATCTATCTGGACCGCCACCTGGCGGAAAAGCGCATCTTCCCGGCCATCGACATCAACCGCACCGGCACCCGCAAGGAAGACCTGCTGCTTTCCGACGATATCCTCAACCGCGTCTGGATCCTGCGCAAGATCCTGGCTCCCATGTCCTCCATCGACAGCATGGAATTCCTGCTGGACAAGATGCGCGGGACCAAGTCCAACAAGGACTTCATGGACGCCATGGGCAAATAGCAACAACGTATCCGCTTTTCAGAAAGGCGCTCTTCGGAGCGCCTTTTTTGTTATTTGGTCCTGCTGAACGCCACAGAACGAAACGAAAAGACAGGCGTTGGTGTTTTTTGATGGGCGGTTTTGATTTGTGGCCCGTACATCCGCTCTCCCCTGCTCCGTTTTTTTCCACGAGTCATCCAGAAAAGCTCGTGACACGGCATACTTCCCTTGGAGCATTTGCCAGTCCGTCTTTACCGAGGGACATTGCCGTCTTGTGCCACTCCATCAGCATCTCTATGATTTGCGAGGGACAGTGCTCCCTGACCTGCATCCGCAGGGAGAACGACAAAGACAGGAAGGACTCCGGCGCGAGCGACGACACAAAAAAAGGGCTCCCCGAAGGGAGCCCGGAAGCATCAGAGCAATGGATGGGGCCGGTTAGGCCAGCTTCTTCACCGCTTCCAGAACGGCGTCGTAGTCAGGCTCGTTGGTCACTTCGGGCACCAGCTGGCTGTAAGCCAGCGTACCGTCGGGAGCCACCACGAAGATGGCGCGGGCCAGCAGACGCAGTTCCTGGATCAGCACGCCGTAGTTCTTGCCGAAATCCACGTCCTTGTAGTCGGACAGGCTTTCCACGGCCTGCACGCCGGCGGCACCGCACCAGCGGGCCTGAGCGAAGGGCAGGTCGCAGCTCAGGGCCAGGATCTGCACTTTGTCGGACAGGGCAGCGGCTTCCTTGTTGAAGCGGCGCACTTCCATATCACACACGGGCGTATCCAGAGAAGGCACGCTCACCAGGACCACGATCTTGCCCTCGTAGTCTTTCAGGCTGCGAGGCTCGAGGCCGTTGTTGCACACCGTGAATTCGGGGGCCTTCTGGCCAACGACGGGCAGGTTGCCTTCGAGGTGGAGAGGATTGCCCATGAAAGTGACAGTATTCATAAAAAGCTCCTTGCGGCTTTTGCGTTCAAGATGCCTTTGTGTAGCAGGAGGCTCCACTCTTGTCAAGAATATTTCCTATTTAACGGAATCCCAGACCAGGGCGGCCCATTCGCCGTCGATGATACGGCGCGGTTCGGGCAGTCCCTGGGCCTTGTAGGCCGCGGTCACGCCGTCAGCCTGGATCTCCAAGAGCCCGGAAAGGACGAGGCAACCGCCGGGGCGGCAGGCACGTACGATATCGGCCGCCATCTCGGTCAGCGGACGGGCCAGGATGTTGGCCAGCACCAGGTCGAATTGCTTGCCGGCCACGGCATCGATGCTGCCCTCGGCCACGGTGAAGTTTTCAGGCGCGATGGCGTTGAGGGCACGGTTCTCGACCGCGTTGTCCACGGCCAGCGGATCGATGTCCAGACCTTCGCCCGTAAGGCCGAACTTGCAGCAGCCGATGCCCAGCACCCCGGAACCGGTGCCCAGGTCGAGGAAATGCTGTCCCTGCTGCAGGCGTCCGGCTTCCAGCAGGTCGCTGACCACACGCAGGCACAGGGCCGTGGTGGCATGATGGCCGGTACCAAAGGCACTCTTGGGCTCGATGAGGATGGGCGTCCGGCCGGGGAAGTCCTGCGTATCCGCCAGCCACGGCGGCAGGACCACAAAATGGTTACCGCAACACACAGGCGTGAAGAACTGACGCCAGGCCGCCAGCCAGTCGGTCTCCTCCAGCTCGGAAAGAGCGCTTTCCGCAGCCGGGACGGTCTGCTTCAGCAGCTGCTGCAGCCGTTCCAGAAAATCCTTCTGCTCGCAGTGGACCCGGAAGCGCGTCTCGCCGGTGGGCAGGCTCTGCTCTTCCCAGCCAAAGGGCACTTCCAGGGCCAGCAGGCCGGTGGCGCAGTCGTAATCACTTTCCGCAACAACAATTTCGAGGCGATGGATGGTTTTCATGCATTCTGCCTAGCCCGCACACCGGGCCCTGTCAAGCCGGCATGTTGATTTGCGGCGCAAATGCCTGTATGGATTGTCGGCATCGGCCTTTTGCCGTCTGCTTCGTGAGTGCGTCCCCGGGCGGGGCGCCTCCTTTTTTTCAGCTTTTCAGATTTTCCTAGTGATCCCCTGAGAATTCCACAAGCCTTTTCCGACCAGCCGGGACGTATCCGGCCCAGACGGAAAAATATACGGGAGACGACGATGCTGGACCAGATCCTTGCGGACATCCGCAAGACCTTCGATGTGGACTTTGTTCCCCTGCAGCTGGATGACGGCCAGCTGGAGGTCCTGAACATCAACAATATGCAGAGCCATCTGGACGGGCTGCTGGCACGGCACGCCATCCATGACCCGCTGAAAGATCTGCCGCTCTGGGCCAAGGTCTGGCCGGGCTCCTTCGTGCTGGGCCGCTTCCTGCGCAAGCTGGAGCCCGAGGGCAAGACCATGCTGGAGCTGGGCGGCGGTTGTGGCGTGCTCAGTCTGGTGGCCTCCCGTTACGGCTTCCGCCATATCGTGACCAGCGACATCGTCAATGATGCCCTCCAGTTCGCCCGGGCCAACGTGCTGCACAACAAGCTGCAGGACCTGATCGACGTCTGCTATCTGGACGTTTCTCGTCCCGGCAAGGACGAGCGCTTCCCCGAAGGCTTCGACCGCATCGTCGCTTCGGAGCTCCTGTATCTCGATGACCTGCACCGGCCGCTGCTGAAGTTTGTGGACCGTCATCTGGCCCCGGGCGGCAAGGCCGTGTTCTGCACGGACATGGCCCGCGCCAAACCGAATTTTGCCAAACTGGCCGCCAAGACCTTCCAGGTGCAGGAAGGCCATATCGGCGTCAAGAGCCAGGATGCCGACGGCAAGGAACAGCGCCGCATCTACGTCCTGCATATCCTGGAGCGCAAGCAGTAGCCATGAGCACGACCACTCTTCCCGTCATCCGTCTGCAGTCCTGCCCCAAGGGCTATACCCGCGACCTGGACAAGACCATCTCGCCCCAGGAGACCTATGAACGCGTGCAGGCCCGCATGCAGGCCGCCGGTCTGGACATCCTGGCCGAAGTCCGCCGCGTGGACGTGGGCCGTCTGGGCATCCCGGTCTACCTCAGCGTTTGCGGCAGGGACGCCCGCGGCATCATGCCCACCCGCAAACAGATGGGCAAAGGTTCCTCGCCGGAACAGGCCCGTGCTTCCGCTCTGATGGAACTGATGGAACGCTTTGCCTTCTTCAGTTTCTGGCAGCGCCTGCCGCATATGGTCAGCGCCACCTGGGCCGAGGCCGAAGAGCGCTTCGGCAAGGATCTGCTGCCCATCGAGGAGATCTGCCGCTCCGTGGACGACAGTCTTTCCCCAGAGCAGGCCCGCAAAGCCATGAGCACCCTGCGCTGGAACTTCTTCCCTGCCACGCATCTGGCTGACGGTCGCACCGTCTGGCTGCCGCTGGACTGGTTCAAGCTGCTGGGCGAATTCAACGGCACGTCCGCCGGCAACAGCCCGGAGGAATCGCTTCTGCAAGGCCTTTCCGAACTGGTGGAGCGGCATGTCTGCTGCCGTATCGACCGGGAACGCCTGACCACCCCCACCATCGATCCTCATGAGGTGGACGATCCCACCCTGCACGACCTGCTGGCCGCCTTTGAGCGGGAAGGCATCCATATCGTGCTCAAGGATTTCTCCCTGGGCATGCCGCTGCCCACTGTCGGCGCGGTGGCCTGGGACCCGGCCACCTTCCCGGCCCGCTCCGAGATCGTGTTCACGGCCGGCACCGCCGCTTCTCCGGCCAAGGCCGCCATCCGTGCCGTCACGGAGATCGCCCAGCTGGGCGGTGACTTCTGCACGCAGGCCTGCTACGAGGCCTCCGGTCTTTCCAAGTTCGAGCGTCTGGAGGACATCCAGTGGCTGCTGGAAGGGCCTGTCTGCCGCCTGTCCGACCTGCCCAGCGTGGAAGCGCCTGACATCCGCGACGAGCTGCTTCGGGCGCTGCATGGTCTGGAGCCGGTACAGGTCTACGCTGTGGAGACCACGCATCCCGATCTGGGCGTCCCGGCCCACTACTGCATCGCTCCGGGGCTCTCCTTCCGCGAGCGTGACCGCAACCAGAGCATCGGTCTGTTCGTGGGCCGCAAGCTGGCTGAAGAAGCGGACGAGGAAACGGCCCTGCATGGGCTGGCCGTGCTGGAGCGCTGCTACCCCAACGCGCATTTCCTGCCCTTTTTCCGGGCCATGCTGGCCCTGCGTGCGGAACGTTTTGAAGAGGCTCGCGACCTTTTCGCCCAGGCCCGCCCCCTGCAGCCCGAAAATGACGCCAAGGGGCTGGCCGCCTTTTACGAAGGTTATGTCTCCACGCTGACCGGCGACTGGGAAAGTGCCCTGTCCCCCCTGCGTGACGCTGTGGCCCTGTGCCCGGACATGAAGGAATACGGCAACCTGCTGGGCGTCTGCCTGTTCAAGCTCAAGCGCTATGAAGAAGCCGCTGCCGCCTTCCGCGCCGTGCTCAAGGTGGACAAGGGCTCGGTGATGGATCTGGCCAATCTGGGGCTGTGCGAAAAATTCCTGGGCCAGAAGGAAGCCGCCATGGAACATCTGGCGGCCGCGCTGGAAGTGGATCCTTCGCTGGACTTTGCCCGCACGCATCTGGAAGAGCTTAAAGCATCGCTTTAAGTATTACCCCATTCCATGACTACCGGGGAGAAAGTCCTGTACAGGGCTTTCTCCCTTTTCTGTCCACTCCGCCGACGGCTGCCGCGCCCTGCCCCGCTTCCTGAAAAGACAGGGGGAAAGCGGCTTTACAAGCCCGGCCGGGACGCGTACACCTCTTTTCCTGATACGATTTTTTACCGAGGTACCCAATGACCCGTTTTCTTCTGCTGCTTTGCGCGGCCTTCCTGCTGGCCGGTTGCGGCGCCAAGGGCGTGACCGTTGTGGACAAGTCCGGCTTCGTGACCATGAACCAGCGTATGCCCCAGGAAATGAAAGCCCGCGGCCTGCTCACCGACGATGGCAGCTATATCTCCCTGCCCGGTGGCGGGGGCGAGAACTATGGCGAGATCCTTTTCCGCCAGCTCTCGCCTGAATTTTTGTTCAATGACAGGGGCCACGTCTATCTGGGCAGCACCTTTGCCGCCACGCGCACGCCGTCCAGCCATGCCACCGTGCGCAAGACCGGCTTCACCATCGTCCACCCCACCCAGACCATCAATCTGGCCATGCTGGGCATCGTGGACTGGAACAACGACGAAAAGGACGAATGGCTCATCGCCTGCGATGTCCGCCCGCATCTGGGCTCCGAAAGCCGCACCTATTATGTGCTGGTGCCGCCGCCGCTGCGCAAGGGCGAGCCCCTGCAGGCCACTGTGGCTGCGGTGTACGAATGTTATGGTCTGGCCTGCAAGCTCACTGTGCGCGACAGTCGCGCCATCCCCCGCGTGGGCGAAGGCGAACTGCCCCCCACGGACGTGCATGATGCCCTGCCCGGCATGGAAGGCGTGACCGAGCCGCCCAAGCCCGACAGTACGCCCCTCTCCGGCCTTCAGGAACGGTCGCTGTAGAAGTAGGTCGTAGAAGCACTAGTGCATAAAAAGGAAGAGAGAACTCTCAGAAAGGAGTTCTCTCTTCCTTTTTGCCCAAAATTAACATTGTTTTTGTATCGAGGTGATTTGTAGTCTAAATTTTTTTATTAATCCATAGTGAACTATAAGTTTCGCATGTTGGTTAAAAGGAAGCATCTCATCTTTATATTTAAAAATCCACCGTTGGGATGTTGGCTCGATTGTGCCAATGATGCCAAAATTAAATAGCATTTCTGTTAAATATATGGGATCTTTATTTTCTTTTTTTAAGTATTCAGAAACTTCTCTATCTTCAAGAAACTTTTCCTCAAGCTCTCTTCTATCAAAAACATTCTTTCCAATATTACTAATCAGCATCGCTGCTTTATCCCATATTTTATTATGTGCATAAAGTTCATTATCGAGCTCTTTAAATAGCCATTTTGAATAATCTATTTCAGCTTTTTTAATGTATTCAGCAGTAAGCATTCCTGGAACATTTTTTTCCTACACAGTTTTAGAAACTTAATAATATCTCTAGGACGTTCATATGTTCTATTGAGCATGAAGTCCCAAAGAGAGTTCATGTAGGTAGGTTTATCTAAATCAAATTCATCAACAATATAATCCCATGTGGCATCTCGATTTCCTAGTGAGGCTTTTATACGTGCTTCAACAACAGATTTCAAGTCATAATCTGAGCCAGAGTATTGAGACCAGTTTAATCTAAATATATAATCATCGAGTTTATTTAAGTCATTATCTTTTAATGAGTCAAATATGTCTGACCGAAGAAACAACACAGGCCTAAAATTTATATTTCCACTTTTATTTAGATTTTTGTAAACTAATTCAATTGCTCTAAAAAGAGATAAAAGAACAAGCTGAAAGGATTTACTATTTGCTGAAAAATCTTCATCAAGTTCATCGAAAAGCATAAAGAAAAAAGAATTAGACTTCATATTTCCTAGCAAATCACGTAAAGAATCTGTCACACGCGCGTAATGAACATATGTTTGACATTCATTCGTCCTATCATGTCCCGCGCTTAATACATTAAAAAAAAGAACCTTAGCTCTATTTGACGTTACATTCTTTATAATATCAGAAAAACCAATATCTGATGCTGGAAAATTTTTATTTATAAATGTATATAACTTTTCTTTGTTATCTCCAGAACATCCTTCATCTGAAAGGAGAAGAGATATCAATTTAGTGTAAATCAAGAACATCCATATGGGAATAAATTTTGCTTTGCCACTTTGTGATTTATCCTCAAGAGATCGAAAATCAGAGAGAGGAAAATCTTTAAAACTTAAATCCGAATAAAACCAATTATATCTATTTCCAGATTCTATTCTTATTTTTTCTGCGATTGCAGATTTTCCTGTTCCTTTTCTTCCGATTACATACCTCATTTTCCCTGCTATAATTTCTCTGAACTCAGGGATTTCGACAAAATACTCCCGCAGCCCGGTATCCCCAGCCCCATCATCCTCTCCCCAATCAACTTGTGAAAATTTATACATATGTTCCTCCTAAAAATTTTGCACAGTTCACGAACTAATTGGAGTGATCTTAGGCATACTCCTTCGTGTAGCTATTATATCACTTATTTGTTGAATAATAGACAATT
>ERZ1673752.4795-NODE-4795-length-10816-cov-3.720007_pt1 | contig 10816 bp, 8 predicted proteins | sample MGYA00580195_ERZ1673752 | MGnify/ENA primary metagenome ERZ1673752 (study PRJEB41218, sample SAMN15661744) | gut metagenome | host: Homo sapiens | place: Canada: London | collected 2015-08-20/2019-03-30 | study: EMG produced TPA metagenomics assembly of...
TCCATAAATTTCCGCTGCGCAGATAGATTGCTGCAAACAGCACACCGAGCAATGTTGCCTGCAGTGCCTGGATCAATGCGCTGGATAATGGCACACCGGAAAGTACATTCGGGATATGTGCCGCACCAAAGATCACGCTGGATAAAATAATGGCTGCAAGCACTCCCCGTCTTGTGTTTGAAAAACGGTCCGCAAAAAGGTTTAACACGATTCCACGCATGATCACTTCCTCGTTCATGCCGACCAAAAACATGGTCAGTATGTAAATCATGATCCCACCGGCAGAACGCACTCCGTCTGAACCGGAAACACTCTGCAAAAATAACTGTGCAACTGCCACATACACGCAGTAGCCAACCATAAAACCACCGATATAAAATCCTCTTAAAAATCCCACACCGGTTTTCTTAAGCGACTGCTGATATCCCATAAGAAACAGCATACCGATTGCATAGATTGCTACACCGATCTCGGCGATCAGCTGTAACGTGTAACTGTCTGTAATGGATGTCAGATGTGCCACTACTCCTCCAACCAGGTTCATCAGCACCAGAAAAAGCGCCGTAATTACAATGCCAATGACAATCACAGCCGCCTTTGGCAATCCCAAAATTTTGTTTTTCATACTATTCCTCCTATACTATTTTTCACTGATATTTCCCGCTGCATCTACCGAAGCATTGTCCGAGATACTCTCCATATAAGAAAACAACCCCGGTGCCGCATTCGCATCCATCTGTTTTGTCTGCCCGTCCGATGCATAGACCGGAATCAGCGCATAAGAAACTGTTCCATCTTCTATCACTGTAACTTTCACAGCTGCGGATCTGTCAATATTCTGTCCGAAAATAAAATTACCCAGACTGTAAAACACGGGTTTTCCGTCAATATATTCGATTCCTTCCAGACAATGTGTGTGCGCTCCGACAACCAGATCTGCACCTGCATCCATGCACTGTTTTGCCAGTTCACGCTGCACGGCATTCGGCTGTTCGCTGTACTCTGTCCCCCAGTGTGGAAATACCGTCACAAAATCACAGGTCTGTTTTGCTTCTTTGATCACTTCGATCAGTGCTGTGGCATCATAACAGGTAAACATTCCCGGCGCAGCACTCTCGATCTTCCAATCAGCAGACGGTACCACGCGCGATACAGCGATAAATCCATATTTTTTTCCATTTACTTCCATAATCTGCACTTCTTTTGCACGCTCCACCGAATCTCCGGCACCACCGTACAGGATTCCTGCTCCGTCTAATGCACTGAAAGTGTCTGACAGCGCCGCTCTTCCATAATCTAAGGTGTGATTGTTTGCAAGTGATACAATATCCACACCCATTTCATTTAATGCCTTTACATAGGAAGGACTGCACCGGAATGTGAACTGCTTATCTGCCATCGGTTCCCCGCGGTCACTGAATGGAAACTCATTGTTTACCATCAGGATATCGGCTGCCTTTAACTGTTCTAACAGTTCCGGTGAGACGACACGCTCGATCCCGCCGGCATCGTAGGCTGCCTTGAAAGCATTTGCAAAAAGAACATCACCGGTCAGGATGATGGTTGTATCGCCGGAGTCTTTTTGATTATCCTTGTTTGCTGTTTCATCTGATGCACTCCCAGTTCCAGCTGCTGTGGTTGTATCATCTGATTGATTCGCAGTTTCGCCTGCTGTGGCTGCATCATCTGATATGCTTCCATTTTCACCTGCTGTGGCTGCATTCTCTGATATGCTTCCGTCTTCACCTGCCGTTTCTGCACCATCCGTCGATATTCCACTTCCATCCGCTGTGGCTGCTCCATCCAGAGTGGTTTGCGCATCAGACATATCCGCCTGCTCCTCTTCTGCCGTCGCCCCCGGCGCAGACGCCGGTTTTGCCTGGCCGCCGGTTAAAATTGCCGCTGCGATCACGCCCGCCACAGTCAGTATGGAAAGTACATAAAGTACGATTCTGATTGTTTTATTCATAGATCCCCCATTTTTGCATTGTTTTGTTTTTCTTTGGTCTGAGAAACACTACAAAAATGACGCCGATGTACAACGATTGTACGCCGACGTCATTTTTATCATAATGATTTGCACCTTAATTGTCAACTGACACAGGATCTTAGTCTACTCAAAATCCACTTCAATACTTCCCATGCCACAGTCAAGTTCCATATTTTTCTCTGCCCCTTCATTTTTGACTTCTTTATCTCCGCTGATGTTTGAGTAAGTTTCACCATCCACATCAATCGAACCAAGTCCGCAGGAAAGCTTGTAGTTATACTCTTTTTCCTCGCCGTTTAAATCGAGTGTCATGCTTCCCATGCCGCAGTCTGCTTTCAGGTTCCCCTCAACACTTCCCTCCATGGAAAAATTGCCAACCCCACAGTCTAACGCAACATCACCATAAACTACACCGTCTGTAATCTCCACATTTCCAACGCCTACGGATACATCCATCTTTCCGTATACCTGAAACTGCTCTGCTTCAAAATTACCAGCACCGACATCCACGATCAGTCTGTTACAAGTGCTGTCAAAATCTTTCCAGCTCATGTCTGCAGCACCGATATCAAAATTCAGCTCATCAAAATAACTTCCCTTGGGCAGATACAGAATGATCTGCGGCGATCTTTTATAATAGTGGTTTTTTGCATCGTATTTAATTTTTAATGTATCACCATCTAATCTGCAGGAATAATATTTCTCCTTACCGTGTTTTAATACAGCGCGGATCTTCGTACTGTCATCCGGTTCTTTGACTGTAATTTCCGCTGCATCAATATCCAGCTTGATATTTCGAATGGAAGAGACATCAAAGCTGCTGTCTGCTCCACCTGCAGGTACCTCAGTAGAAAACTCCATATCACCGATATCTGTTATCATATCATCGTCATCACTATCATCGTCATCGCTATCATCGTCATCTTCATCAAAATCATCCATATCATCATCTTCTTCGTCATCTCCATCAGCACTGCTATAATAAAGTCCCACCGGACCAATATGCCAGTTTCCATACCGGAGTTCTCCATTCTTTGCCATACGCCATACAGAAGCCCCCATCGCAGTACTGACACCGCAGAAGATCAGTCCTGCACCAAGCAATGACACTGCAATGATTAACATAATTTTTGTGAATTTTTTCATGCTGCCACCCCACTTTCTTTCTTCTTTTCAAACGGTTTTTTACACAAACCGATGATTCCCCTGACTGCCCATGGAAGGAATACGCCAGACACCCACACAACCAGAAGTACTGCAAGGATTCCAAGTCCCAATACCAAAAGTCCTGCTCCGGTCAGTCCAAGTCCGACAGCCACTCCACCGGTAAATAAAGTGCTGCATCCAAAACCAATCAAAAGGAAACCTGCAAACACAAGTGATGCCATCACTGCAACCACTGCAACCGCAATGCCAAACAAAGTCGCAACAACCGCAAGAAGAAGTGATGCCACGACTAAAAGCAATGTCAGCCAGAACGGTGATGTAAGAACCACCAATACGATTGCTGCTGCACTCCATCCACCTTTCTTTTCTTTTGGCACCTCTTCGCTTTTCACAAACATATCATCGTTCTTATTCCACTCCGGATTTTGATCCGCCGGCATGCCATAAGATCCATTCTCTTTTTCCATGCCAAGATTCTTTTTGATGCTCTGGGCAACCTTCTCCGGTGACTCAAGCTCCGCTATCACAGATTCTTCATTTTCCTCGCCCGCATCTTCAAAATAACTGCGGTAAAACGCAAGCGCATCCGCTTTTTCTTCTTCTGATATTCCATCCAGAAGCTGTTCTAACTGTTTTAAAAATTCTTCTCTTTTCATAACCTCTAAAGCTCCTCTCCTGAAAATAATGCTGATATTTTCATGGAATAATCTTCCCATTCTCTCCGGTATTCAACTAACTTATCCTGCCCCGGTTCCGTGATCTTATAATAACGCCTGTTCCTGCCTCCGCACTCTCTGTCATATACCTCAAGGCATCCGTCTTTCTGCAGTCTCCTGAGCACCGGATACAAAGTGGACTCTGATACATCAATGGCTTTTCGTACATCCTGTGTGATCTTATAGCCATAGGTGCCTTCCTCCTCTTTCGACACAACAGCTAACACGATCGCGTCTAAGAGAGCGGCTCCTGTATTAAATACCATACGCTCATCTCCTTTTCTTTATAATATTCTATCTGTTTTAATATTATTTTCTTATTAATACTATATTTCGTATAATATAATTTGTCAACATTTATTTTATGGAAAATATTATTAAGGAATTCTAAAGATTACAAGATATTGAGATTTCATTGAATTTATATGAAACAAATAAAGCAATAAAAATACCGGCCTCCAATCGTTAGATTTTTAGGTCTAACTTTTGGGGTCGGTACACTTTTCGATATCATATCTCTTTTTTCATATACAAAAAATTATAACTGCCTTACTATTTCGCACCAAACAGATACACGCCGCGCTCTGTCACACGGATCTCCGGTATTACCGTAAGTGCCATAAAGGAAAGCGTGATAAATGGATCGATGTCCTCGGAAATGCCAAGTTTCTTTGCTTCCTCCAACATGTCCGCCACTTTTTCCGTGATCTCATCACAGGATTTTTCGCTCATCAGACCGCAGATTGGAAGCGGAAGCACATCCACGACTTTTCCACCGGAAGCGATAACATATCCGCCCTGATTTTCTTCCACACCTTTGATTGCTGCAAGGATATCCTCATCATTATCGCCCGCAACGATCAGGTTATGGGAATCATGTGCAACGGAAGTCGCCACTGCGCCGCCTTTGACGCCAAACCCTTTCAGCGGCGCAACACCGATCTCCCCTGTCTTTCCATGACGCTCTACCACGCAGATCTTGTTGTATACACCATCCGATTTGAAATATCCGTTTTCTGCCGGCACTTCCTCCACCAGATGCGTGGTCACGATCTGGTGCGGATTCATCTGTATCACATCCGTTTTTCCATCACAGGAAAGCCTGATTTTCTCTTTGGTGACCTCTCCCACATGAACGGTATGAAGCAGCTCATCCGGAACCGGAACGGAATAATCTTTCGCATAATCTTCCTCTGTCAGAATACGTCCGTCCTTCATGACATCAAGCGGTCTGACCTGCTCTAAATCATCTAAAAATACGATGTCTGCACGGTAACCCGCACCGATCGCGCCATAATTTTTCAATCCATAAAACTCTGCCGCCTGATAACTTCCCATCTTATAGGCTTTTGCAACCGGCACGCCAAGTGCAATCGCCTTGCGGATGCAGGTACTGATATGTCCCTCTTTGCGGATCTCCTCCACATGCTTGTCATCCGTACAGAAAGCACAGCGGTCTAAGCATACACCTGCATCTAACATTGTTTTGATCAGTGTCTCTAAATTCTTTGCACCACTTCCCTCTCGCACATAGATATGCAGTCCGGCACGGAGTTTATCGAGCACTTCCTCAGCGGTAGAACACTCATGATCGTTTTCCACACCGGCAAGACGGTATGCCTGCACTTCTTTTCCTCGGATTCCAGGCGCATGCCCATCAATATGTTTCTTGGCAAACAGCTCTAACTTGTCTGCCATTCTCTTTTCACCCTCACAGCACTCCATAAAACGCATGGTCTCACCGAGTCCAAGTACTCTTGCATTATCCACATATTTCATCATGTCAGAGGCAAGAAATTCACCACAGCCGTTTGTCTCCACATCCGTTGCAGGAACTGCGGAAGGCACCATAAAAAATACGTTTACCAGAAGTTTTGCAGCACATTTTAAGAAATAGTCCATTCCTTTTGTTCCGCTGACATTCACGATCTCGTGCGGATCGGCAATGATCGTCGTTGTTCCCGCCTTCGCAAGGACTTTGGCAAGTTCTCCCGGTGCTGCCATACAGGATTCAATATGCATATGCGCATCGATAAAGCCCGGCACCAGATATTTCCCGGTACAGTCGATTTCTTCTTTTCCCTCGTATTCACCTACGCCTACGATCGTGTCCCCGCAGATCGCAACATCCGCTTTTAACACTTCCTCCGTAAAGACATTCAGCACATTTCCGTTTTTCAATACGAGATCTGCTTTTTCACGTCCATTTGCACAGTCTAACTTTCTTTTTCTCTCTAACATACGCTTCCTCTTTTCGTTATATATTTATTATGAAAATAACTTTTTAAAGAAATCTCCCACAGAAGAAATGATCGATTTAAAAAATCCACCGACAGCCGCTGCTATACCGCTATTTGAACTTCCATCTCCGTTTTTAAACGAATTGTACAAAGACTCCGCATAATCCACAAGTCCGTTTAAATCAATTCCGAGTGAATTGATCTTCTTGATCAGATCTATGATCTGCTGACGCTCATCATCCGATAACGTCACACCATATTTTTCACACGCCTCATCGATTGCGCCGTTGATTCCCGCATCATCTGTCAGATCATCTTTAGCGATCAGTGCCTTGATATACGCAATAAACTCTTCCACTTCTGCGTCGGAGACACCTTTTAAGGAATCTTCTAACTGACCGGTCAGCACAAGTTCATTGAGTGCCGTATCAACTACCGAATCACTGATCTCTTTTCCTGTCATCTCCTGATATGCTTTTAATACGCCTACTAAAGCCGCTGTTCCGGAAATTGGAGTTGGTCCTGCTACAATAATATCTGCATCTGTTACCCCTGCAGTAGTCAGCGCATTTTTATACATACCAACGGTACAATAATTAATATTTGTTGTGGAAATGTTTAATCCGCTTCCCTTATCCCTCTGTACGATCACAACAGAAGAAAGCGATCTTGTTCCAATCTGCGAGGATGAAATATAGGAATCTAAATACTGGTGTTCCTCTGCATTTGTCACATAGACCACATCATAATTTGACAGATTTGCCGCATCAATGCCCATAATAGAAAGAATCGTCGCTCTTTGAGAATCATTAAGATCTGCTCCAAGCGCAAGGTACGGTTTATCACTTGCCTTGATTGTGACATTATCGCTGTCCTCGTTTTGCACAATCGTTCCGCTGATATCCTGTGACGCCTGGTCTGATGTCGCATTTCCATCCTGCTGTGGCGTCTGATCCGACGATATATTTCCATCCTGCTGTGCATCAGAATTGTTTGTCTGAGCCGAATCATCCAAATACTGAATGGAACCTTCCAGATCGTCACTATCTGCATTCTGCGCAGAATCCTCTGCCGAAGTTTCTGCTGCATTCTGCACATCATCTGTCTGATCTGCCGTCGCTGCAACTGCCCCTGCCTGTGCTGCCTGCACACCCACACCGGAGGAAACAGGCATCGCTGCTGCAAGTATCACACATAATATTTTAACTACTTTTTTGTTTCTCATAATAATCCTCACTAACACTGTCCATCCCTGCTTTATATTTTATGCAGGTAAATCTATCTTATATTTTATATCTGCGCAATTCTGACACTCATCCATGCACAGATATCCGCATAAACCTGATCGCGGTCTGTCTCATTTAATATCTCATGACGGTCTGTCTCATACAAACGGTAGGTCAGATCATCCACACCCGCATCTTTGTACATATGATAAACTTTTTTTACCCCTTCACCGAGGTCACCAACCGGGTCATCTGCCCCGGAAACCATGAAAACCGGCAGATCTTTCGGCACTTTTTTTATATTATCCATCTGATTGTCAAAATATACCGCTTCCATCAGCCCATAGTACCCGTTTAATGTAAACAGAAACGTGCAGCGTGGATCACTGTAATATTTTTTGACATGCTCCACATCCTTTGTCAGCCAGCTGTTGGTATAATCTTTTCCATAAAGGTCAAATTTGTGGTATGGCTTGCTGTAGGAAAGTTTCTGCACCAGTTTACTTCTGTAATTCCAGCCACGGAAAAAGGCTAAAAATTTACACAGCGTCATACCAAATTTCATGGTGCCATCCGGCACACACCCAGTTCCCATAATGACCGCTCCACTTAAATTTTCACCATGCAGACACAGATATTTTCGCAGCATATAAGAACCCATGCTGTGTCCCATCATAAAATACGGTATCCCCGGATTCTCTCCCTGAACTGTTGTTCGCAGGCTATGCATATCCGCAACAAGCGTATCACTCGGATTTTCTGCAAAATATCCCCACTCTGTTTCATCTTTTACCGAAGCGCCATGCCCTAAATGATCGTGGCCAACAACCATAAATCCGCGCTCTGTCAGGTACTCTGCGAACTCATGATATCTTTCAATATATTCGATCATGCCGTGCGTGATCTGTAAAATTGCCTTATACTTTCCATCCTCCGGCATCCATTTTACCGCATGGATCTTTGTCGTTCCATTCGCAGATAAATACGTCATCTGTTCTTCTTTTGCCATATAAGTTCTTCCCTCATTTCTATACTGCTCTTTACTATGCCGCTGACTGTTTTGCATGCAGATATTTCATTACAGATTACTTACTCCATATCCAAAAGTGCTTTACATCCATTATAGATCTTTTCCAATTCATCCTCAGCAGATTTTTTTGCATTGATTTCTTCACGCAGTGCTGTAACCTGCACTTTTGCCTCATCCCCGAGTTTTAAGAAATCCTCCCCGGCCTGTTTTATAAAATCCGCAGCCGGTACTGCGTTGCCGGACATGTGCTCCCTTAAAGAAGTCTGTCCATTTTCATATATGGAAAGTTTCTGTGCACTGTCACTGTACAGTTTCATTACCATCGATGTAATACCCGCTTGCATTTCATTGATCTGTGCAGTCTGTTCTTTGATTTCTTTTTGCGCCTCTTCCATCGCGTCGATCTGTTCTGATAATGCCTTTAGTCTTTCTTCATACCGCTGTGCCACATTTTTGATCTCCTCCGCAGCATGAAGGAATTTTTCTCCATTCTCTCCCATTCTTGCTGCTTCGATTGCCGCATTCAATGCAAGCACTCCCATATTTTTTGCATCATCTTCCAGTTCAGCTGTCACATTTCCAAGACCATCCTGCTCTTTCGAAGCACGGTAAAGACTTTCTTCTAACTGTGCACACGGTTCTTTTAACGCCTTGTGCTGTTCAAAAACTTCTTTGATCTTTTCATTCTGCTCTGCCACCTGTCCAATAAAAATGGAATGATTTGCCTCAAAAGATTCCACAGCATTATGTACTTCAACGAATGTACTGTACAGTTCTTTTCCTGTTCTGCAGCTCTCTTCTGCCAGTTCACCCACACATTCTAACTTTTCCTCAAGAATTTCTATATTTTCTTCCATCTGGACACGGGATGCTGTCATCTGCACAGAATCTTCTTTTAATTCATCACTGTATTCTGCAATCTGTTTCTTGATCGTATAGAGTTCGTCCTGCAGTGCCTTCTCTTTCTTTCCACCAAACATATATGTCCTCCATTTACTGATAATTCTTTATCACAATCTGTATGCTTTCATTTCCCTGATACCTGTTTATCTCGGGATAATATACCACAGACATCCGGATTCCATTTGTCCTGCCAAGGAATGCCTGCTGCACTTCATTTTCCCCATATTTTCTTCCATAATATTCCCGGAATTCCTCCACATCCCCAAAATAAACAGCAGATATGGATTTTCCACGTTCAGTCTTAAGTGTCAGTTTTAATACATTCTGATTTTTCCCGACTACAACCGCACGATCGATTCCAAGATTCTTATCCGCAAACTGAGGTTTTACATTTGCTTTCCCGAATGGTTCTAACAACAACAGTTCATTTACCAGCGGAATGTCCGGATAATCGACTGGCATGGGAATATCTATTTTTATCTTAGGAATAAAATCTTCTTCTGTCAACCCACAGCAGGCGTTTATTTTCTCCCTGAAAATCTCTACATTTGCTTCCGGCAGGGAAAGTCCTGCTGCCATCGGATGACCGCCAAATTTTGTAAATAATTCCTGACATTTGCACAGTTCCTCATACATCGAATATGCCTCGATTGAGCGCCCGGAGCCTTTAACCCCATCCTCACTCTTTGTCAGCACAAAAGTCGGTTTATGACACGTCTCCCGGATTCTTCCTGCAATGATTCCTGCAAGACTTTCATGCACATCCGGCAGATAGACAACCAGGACTTTTTCACCCGTATTTCCCTCTTCCACCTGCTGCATGGCAAGTTCTACGCCCTCTGCAGTCATGTCTTTTCGCTGCGCATTCAGATCGACCAGTTCCGCTGCGATCTCCGATGCTTTTTTTACGTCCTCCTGCAGGAAAAGATTTAAGGCAATTTTCGCTGTCTCTAATCGTCCGCTTGCATTGATGCATGGTCCTAACACAAATCCGAAATGATAGGAACTGATCTGTTCCGGCTCTAATTTATTCTGTAAAATCAATGCGCGCATCCCCGGATTCATGGTCGTATGGATCCGCTTTAATCCTTCCCTTACCAGGATTCTGTTCTCATCCGTCAGATCCATCACATCCCCGACCGTCGCAAATGCCACATTTTCCAAAAAATCGTAGGACTCCTCCACCGCAATGTCACATTTTTCATAGAGGATCTGTATCACTTTCCAGGCAACTGCAGCACCGCAGAGATTTTTATACGGATATGTACACTCCATCTGCTTTGGATTTACAATGGCATCCGCCTCACTTCTTTTATAATGGCGTTCTCCCCTCTCCTCCGTATATGGTATTTCATGATGGTCTGTGACAAGAACTGTCATTCCAAGACTTTTAGCGTGCGCGATCTCGCCTATCGCTGCAATTCCATTATCACAGGTAATGATCGTATCAATTCCCGCCTCATCTGCCTGCTCAATCAGATGATCGTTGATTCCGTAACCATCTTTCATCCGGTCCGGTATCTGAAAATCCACACTGCCACCGC
>ERZ1673752.4799-NODE-4799-length-10803-cov-4.906494_pt1 | contig 10803 bp, 8 predicted proteins | sample MGYA00580195_ERZ1673752 | MGnify/ENA primary metagenome ERZ1673752 (study PRJEB41218, sample SAMN15661744) | gut metagenome | host: Homo sapiens | place: Canada: London | collected 2015-08-20/2019-03-30 | study: EMG produced TPA metagenomics assembly of...
TGCTTGGGGGGTGCAGCAAAAGCGTCTGGAATATTCCAGGTTTGCCTGAATCAGGTTGTATTCCAGTAAAAGACGGAGCGTGCAGGAGAGACATTCGGGAGATTTGGCGTGCGCTTCGCACACGTCCTTGAAAGAGTGGGACAGATTCAGAATATCCAGAGAAGAGACTGCCATGCAGATCACCTGAAACGCTCCGTTTCTATATAGTATGGCGCGCGTGCAGCCGGGGTGCGCAAACCGCTGCGGTGGATACCTCTTCTTTCCGGATAAAAACAGCGATGACCAGACTTTCCTGCTTGCATCCTGCCCTACAGATGATAAACTGAGAGTAAGAATCGAAAGGAACAGGAGGCACACAGCATGAACCTAAATCCGCTTGCGGCAGAGGAACAGTTTTTAAACCCATTGGATCGCGTCAACGGATTCGATATCCGTCCGGGGCTATATGAAATCAACGGAGCGACTTCCTTCGGAAGCTGCGTCAACTTTACAATTCATTCTCAGAATGCGGTTTCCTGTGAGCTGCTGCTGTTTCACAGAGGGGAAAAAGAGCCTTACGGGACGATTCCTTTTCCGGAAAATTACAGGATCGGGCGGGTATATTCGATGATCGTGTTCGGTCTGGATATTTACGATTTTGAGTACGCCTATCGGATGGACGGGCCGAACGTCCCGGAAAAAGGGCTGATTTATGATAAAACAAAAGTGCTTTTGGATCCGTATGCGCGGGCGGTGACGCAGCAGAGCATCTGGGGAAAAGAGCCCGACCGGGAGAAGGGTTATCATGGGCGGGTGGTGTTCAACGATTTCGACTGGGGTGACGCCAGAGAGCCGAAAAAGCCGATGCAGGAGCTGATTATTTATGAGATGCATGTGCGCGGTTTTACAAAGCATGCCTCCTCGGGCGTGCAGTTTCCGGGAACGTTTGAGGGTATCCGGGAAAAAATCCCCTACCTGAAGGCGCTTGGCATCACTGCGGTTGAGCTGATGCCGGTGTTTGAATTCGACGAGACGATGGGAAAACGTGAAATCGGCGGCAGGACGCTTCTGGATTACTGGGGCTACAACACGGTTGGATTTTTTGCACCGAACACAGGATACACGGCGCGTCAGGAGTATAACCGGGAAGGGACGGAGTTTAAAAATCTCATCCGGGAGCTTCACCAGAACGGAATCGAAGTTATTTTAGACGTGGTGTTCAATCATACCGCGGAGGGAAACGAGCAGGGACCTTTTTTTGAATTTAAGGGAATCGACAACCGGATTTATTATATGCTGACGCCGGAGGGAGACTATTATAATTTCAGCGGATGCGGAAATACGTTAAATTGCAATCATCCAGTCGTGCAGCAGATGATTCTGGAATGCCTGCGGCATTGGGTAATTCATTATCGGGTGGACGGTTTTCGCTTTGACCTTGCGAGTATTTTGGGACGAAACGAGGACGGGACGCCGCTGTTACAGCCGCCTCTGCTTCGGAATCTGGCGGAAGATCCGGTGCTGAAGGACGTCAACCTGATTGCGGAGGCATGGGATGCGGGCGGTTTGTATCAGGTCGGAAATTTCCCGGCGTGGAACCGGTGGGCGGAGTGGAACGGCAAATACCGGGACGAGCTGCGCAGCTTTTTAAAAGGAGAGTACTGGTTCGCTGCACAGGCAGCAAAGCGGATTACCGGCTCTCCGGATCTGTACGGCGGGCAGTATCGGGGCTACAATTCGTCAATCAATTTTCTGACCTGTCACGACGGCTTTACGCTGTACGACCTGTATTCTTATAATGAAAAACATAACGAGGAAAACGGCTGGAATAATACTGATGGTGCAGATGATAACCGGAGCTGGAACTGTGGGTACGAGGGAAAATCCGACAACCCCGGAATAGAAGCGCTTCGGAAAAGAATGATCAAAAATGCCTGTGCGGTGTTGCTGTGCAGCCGCGGAACGCCGATGTTTCTGGCGGGAGACGAATTTTGCAATACGCAGTTTGGCAACAACAACGCCTACTGCCAGGACAATGAAATTTCCTGGCTGGACTGGTCGCTGTTGGAAAAAAATAGAGAAATTTACGAATTTTTCCGGTATATGATTGCATTCCGCAAAAAACACTCTGCAATCCGCGGAGAATGCAGTTCGTCCGGGCTTGGGTTCCCGACGGTCAGCGTCCATACGAATCAGCCCTGGGACAATAATGTGACCCAGGAAAGTAAATTCCTGGGCGTGATGTTTGCGGGGGCGGTTCCGGCCGGAAGCAGTCAGAAAACAGGACGAAATCAGGAAAACGCGTGGAGTCAGGAAGCAGAGAGACGCCGGGAATCTGTGTGGAGCTTGGAAATGGAGCGAACCCGGGAATTGGAAACGGAAGATCTCGTGTACCTGGCGGTCAATGTTTTCTGGGAGGATCAGCAGTTTTTTCTGCCGAAGCTTCCAAACGGCTTTGTATGGAGGCTTGCGGTCAATACGGACCAGCCGGAAATGCCTGAAAAGGAGTCACAGATGACTGTCATTGACAGTGAATTTATCCTGAAACCGCGCAGCGTCGCCGTTTTTGTGGGAGGCCCATCCTTTTAACAAAATGCCGCGAAATGGAAAGAAAAGCTGATGATGTCTCCACATTATAAGCCAAACATTTCGCGGCAGATTTTTTTCCCGGTCTCTGTGCGGAAAATGTTGTCATAGGTCGCTCGGATATGGGCTGTGTCCGTGTTTCCTTCAAAGAGGTTGACCAGAAAATCCGCCTCCACCAGAATCTGATAATCGAGACCGTCGATGCCGGTATAAGTATGATGATGACCGACTAAAAAGCTGACGCGCTCTATCACATCTTTTTCAAATCCCAGCTCGGAGAGCATCTGCTCTGCCAGGGCAGGACCTTCTTTTTCCTGCAATTTTCCGTTTCCGTCTCCGTATTTTTCCAGACACAGCCGGATGCCGATATCGTGCACGATGGCGGCAGCTTCCGTAATGAACAGTGTTTTTTCATCGAGATGCTCGGAAACAGCGATCGTCTTTGCAAAGCTGTACACCTTCAGAAAATGCTGAATGCGCCCCGGGCAGCCGTGATCGTAGGAAATCATTTTTAAAATAAGCGGTTCTAAAGTCATACAAATTTCCCTCCTTTGTGTGATACATAAGTCAGTTAAAAACATCATAGCGCGGTTTTCCTGATAATTCAAGCGCAGGAAAACGGTTGACAGTTCTCTGCAGATAAACTAGGATGAAAAAAGATGTAGGTACATCCATTTTGAAAAACTATCGTGCAGGAAAGTCCCTGCAACTTAAATTCAGGAGGACGCTTGCGATGGACCCAACCGAACGGAAAATGACGAAAATTGCGCGGGAGTTAAATAAGCTGACGGTACAGACGATGAAGGAGGAAGGAATCGGGACGGCGGAGTTCGATTTTATCCATCTGGTGCGGCACCATCCCGGCATCACACAGGCGCAGCTGCGGGAAGAATTAAAAATCGATAAGGGAGCTGCGGCGCGCCGGGCGGCAAGCCTGGAAGCGAAGGGCTACCTGATTCGCCGGGACAATCCGGAGGACAAAAGAAGTCAGCTTTTGTATGCGACAAAAAAGGCGGAAGGGCTGAAAAACTCCAAGGTCAGCATTGAATCGACGTTTTATGAGTGGCTGATGGAGGAACTGGACGAATCAGAAACCGAGCACTTTTGCGAAATGCTGGATCGACTGTATCTGAGATCGAAAAAAGAAAGCCGGTCTGGATTTTTGCAGGTAAAGGAACGGATGGACAGAGGAGAAAAGGATGGCTGAAGGGACGACGATGTGCGACAGGAAAGAATCGGGAATCCGGACTGCTGGGAAAAAACCGGATCAGATCGGAAGCTACTTTGTGACGGAGTGGAAGCCGCTGCTTGCGGTGACGGTTTCCGGCCTGATTTATAACATCGGGCTGCTCGCGGGACCGTGGTTTGAAGGACGGCTTGCACAGTGCCTGCTGGATGTATTTGCAGGGAAAAAATTTTTTACCGATATGCTGCTTTTGGTGTGCGCGTATGTGGCAGTGATCGGATTCGTGCAGGGCGCGCGCTACATCAAGCGGTTTTATGTGCGCCGGTTTGCGAACGATATCAATCGAAACATGAAGCAGGTACTTTACGGGAATCTGGTACATAAAAGTGTAGGGGAGCTGGAAAAAGAGGGTGCCGGAAGCCTTCTGACAAAAGCGGTGTCTGACGTGGATGCGTGCGTAGAGGGAATCCGGAAGTTCACGACGGAGATTTTTGATACCGGTATTGCGCTGCTTGCCTATGCTGCGATGCTGTTGTGGTACGACTGGCGGCTTGCACTGCTGTGTCTGTTGTTCCCGCCGTTTTCCTATTTGATGGCGGAAAAGATGAAAACTGTGGTAGAGCGCAGCAATGCCGCATATAAGGAGAGCGCCGGACGCTTGAATACAGCGACGCTGGACCGCGCGGGCAACGCGGTGACTTATCGGATTTACGGCTGTGAAAAACAGCGCAGCGGCATGTATGAAAAACAGCTGGACGATTACGAAAAAACAGCAGTCCGTGCAGGAATGCAGGTCGTAGCGATGCCTCCGCTGTATCAGGTGATTTCCATGGGAAGCACCGTGCTGATTTTGTATTTCGGTTCGAAAAATGTGTTAAACAGCGGATGGGCGGTTTGGAACATCGCAGCGTTTACGACATTTTTATCCTGCTATGGAAAGCTTGCGGTCAAGTCCTCGAAGGCGGCGAAGCTGTTTAACTCCGTACAGAAAGCGAACGTTTCGTGGAAAAGAATCCGTCCGCTGCTGACAGAGCCTCCGGAAGAAACAGAAGAAAAGACAGCCGGGGCGGTCAGCCTGAAGCTGGATCAGGCGGGCGGCGCATATCCGGGCGGAAAGCAGATTTTTGACGGATTGACGATAAGTGCAAAGCCTGGACAGATCATCGGGATCACGGGTCCTGTTGCGTGCGGCAAATCGACGCTTGGTAAAATTTTTCTGGGAGAAGTGCCTTATACCGGGCATGTTTTGTTAAACGGGAAAGAATTATCTGAATATTCAGACAAAGAGCGCAGGAGCATGGTCGGATGGCAGGGACACGATCCGGAGCTTTTGGCAGACAGTGTCCGAAACAATGTCGCACTCGGAGAGGAGCAGATCGATGTCGGCAGGGAGCTTTCGCGCGTCTGCCTGGACCGGGAAGTGTCCGAAATGGAAAACGGCATCGATACACTGGTCGGCAGCCGCGGCGTGCGGCTTTCCGGCGGGCAGCAGGCGAGAACGGCGCTTGCACGGACGCTGTCCCATGCAAAGCCGTTGATCGTTCTGGATGACCCGTTTGCGGCGCTGGATCGGAATACGGAGGAGGAGATTTTCCGGGAATTAAAAGCGATGTCAAAGGATCGGATTATCCTGCTGATTTCGCACCGCCTGTATTTGTTTGATCAGACGGATCAGGTCATCTGGATGGAAAACGGACAGACGCAGACAGGAACGCACGAAAAAATGCTGCAGATAGTTCCGGAATATGCAAATTTGTGCAAGGTATGGAAGGAGGGAGCAGACCATGCGTGAGCGTTTGAAAAAAACGATGCCGTCAAAGGCGCATCATGAAATTCTCACTGCGGTGGGATTGATCTGCACACAGAATCTTCTGCTTCCGATTGCATTGGTCATCACCGTAGTCGGCGCAGTCGTCACTGCACTTGTGCCGCCGCTGATTCTGGAAAAAATCGTGGACGGGCTGACTGCGGGAAACTCGATGCCGATTGTACAGGCATTTTCCTATTTCGGCGTGGTAGCACTGGCGGGATTGCTGGAATCTACGCGGGAAAGCCTTTTGATCGTATTCGGACAGAAGCTGACCCACGGTCTGCGCAGTCAGATGTGCGAAAAGCTGTCGCAGCTGTCCGCAGATACGTTGAGTAAAATGGACGCAGGAACGATCGCATCCCGGTTCGTCGGAGATGTTGATACGCTGGAAACGCTGTTTACCTCCGGTATCATCAGCATGTTTGCAGACGCTTGCACGATGATCGGTATTTACGCAGTGCTCTGGCAGAAAAACCGCGGACTCGCGATTACTTTGCTGGCGATTCTGCCGCTGATCGCACTGTTTACAAGACATGTTCAGAAAAAAATGCTGGCTGCGCAGATGGACAGCAGAAAGGCTGCTGCGCGGACGTCGGGTCTTGTGCCGGAGACGATTCATTGCATTCGGATGATCCATGTTTTTGGAAAAGAAGGCTTTATGCGCAAACGTTATGACCGTACGCTGCAGGAGGGATATGCTGCGATGGAGCGTACAAATTTTTACGATGCACTGTATTCTCCGGTTATTTTGATTACAGATGCGCTGGTGACGGGCGTTGTTATGCTGCTGTCGGCTTCGTCCGGCCCGGAAGTCAGAATGTTTTTCGGCATGTCAGTCGGTACGGCGGTTGCGGTAATTTCCTATATTTCGAGAATCTTTTCCCCAATCGAAAGCATTGGCATGGAAATCCAGACGATCCAGGAGGCGCTGGCAGGTGCGAAGCGTGTCGGAGAATTTCTGGAGCTGCCGACGCGGCTGGAAACCTCCGGGGAGGCGGGAGAAAAAGCGATGGTAGAACTTGGCAGAGCCGGCGCGGCCTCTGGTTCGGATTATGCTGCGGCCGCTGGTTCGGATCGCGCTGCGGTCGCTGAGCCGGCAAAATCGCCTGCGGTCGCATGCATTTCCCTGGAAGACGTCAGCTTCGGCTATGAAGAGGAAAAGATGGTTCTGAAGCATTTGAGCTTCGAGATAAAAACCGGCGAGCAGGTAACGATGACCGGGCGCACCGGCGCAGGAAAGAGCACAGTTTTTAAATTGCTTTTGGGGCTGTATCGTCCGCAGAAGGGCTGTGTAAAAATATATGGACAGGACGCTTATCTGCTTCCGGACAGTATCAGACGGCGTCTGTTTGGCTGCGTGGAGCAGAGCTTTAAGCGGGTTCCCGGAACCGTTCTGGAGCAGATTGCGCTTTCTGATCCGATGATTTCCAGAGAGGATGCAGTCGAAGCGGCGAAGCTGGCAGGACTGCATGAAGTGATTGACGGAATGGAGCAGGGGTATGATACGCCCTGCACGGATGCACTGTTTTCACAGGGACAGTGGCAGCTTTTGTCCATTGCCCGGGCGGTTGCAGCGAAGCCGTCGATTCTGCTGCTGGATGAAATCACGGCGAACCTCGATGTAGGCACAGAGCAGGAGGTTTTATATGCGCTCAGGCGCGCCGGAGAAAACCGGACGGTGGTTTCCATTTCCCACCGTTTGTATGAAAAAATGGGCGGCAGGGAGCTTGTAATCGGGTAACCAGACATCGTCGCAAAATACAATATGCCGCGCAAAGCCACAACTGGTCGCCTCTGCGCGGCATATTTCTCCTCCTTTCTGCGCACGTTTTTTGCGCATGTCGAGTTTGTGTCAAGTGAGTACAGACACAAATCTCACGATTGAAAAATTTTATTTTTCAATCTTTGCCCTCTATGCAGCGGAAACCTTCTTGTCTTTTGCTACAAGAATGATATACTGGGACTGAAATGATGTCGGGATCAAAAAGGTCTTTTGTCTCCTATGATACCGGATCAGGCATAAAAGCGATGACAGACAGGAGTGGTATACGATGGACATGCAGGAGAAATACAGACAGCAGTTGGATATTTCCTATTCCTATCATCTGGCGAAACGGATGGAAAAACACCGCACCAACGAAGAACTCGGCTATCGGACGGCGGGGTCGAAGGCAGAGCTTGCAACCGGGGAAATGCTGGAGCAGGAGATGCACACAATCGGTTTTCCGATTATCCATAAGGATGCGATTACAGTAGATGCGTGGGAATTTGAACGCGCGAAAATGACTTTTTTAAACGAAAAAGGCGAAGAGGAAACGATACAGCTTGGCGCGTATCAGACGAATTTTGTGACGGACGGACCGGAGTGCTATTCGGTTGTGTATGCAGGCAGAGGAACTCTGCAGGATTATGAAGGAATGGATGTGACCGGAAAGCTCGTATTAGTGGATATCAACCAGCGGGATGAGTGGTGGATCAATTATCCGGTTTATCAGGCGCATTTAAAAGGCGCGGCAGCTGTCATTGCCGCACAGACGGGCGGCTACGGAGAGGTAGACGAACGCGCACTGAACGCACAGGATATCGCGGGACCGTCGAATGCACCGGCATTTTCGATTGCCCGGCACGATGCAGATCAATTGAAAAAAATGCTGCAGGGCCGCAGTGAGGTAAAGGTGCTGTTTGACGCTTCGACAAAGGTGATCCCGGCGCAGACGACCTATAACATCGTCGGGGAGATTCCCGGAAAAACGCACCCGGAGCGCAGAATTATGCTTTCCGCACATTACGATTCCTATTTTGACGGTTTTCAGGATGATAACACCGCGATTTCGATGATGCTTTCGATGGGAAAAACGCTGCTGGAAATTGGATATCAGCCCGAAAATACGCTGATGTTCTGCTGCATGGCGTCCGAGGAATGGGGCGTGGCGGATTCGCAGTTCGACTGGTCGACGGGCGCGTATGAACAGGTATTTACGGTGCATCCGGAGTGGCGGGGAAGCGTGATTGCCGACCTGAATTTTGAGCTCCCTGCGCTGGCACACGGGACGCGGGCGAGGATTCGGAGCACGTTCGAATACGTTACTTTTCTGGAAGAATTTCTGGAAGAGCTGCCGAGCCTGACCGGCGCATATCCGGAGGAAACGAGGATTACCGCGCCGATTGAAACCTGGTCGGACGATTTTTCCATTGCGATTGCCGGAATCCCGTCGATGGTAAATGATTTTACGGGCGGAAGCTTTATGGAAACGAACTATCATTCACAGTTCGACAACGACGGCTTTTACGATGAGGATGTTTATCGGATGCACCATGAGCTGTTTGGACTTTTGCTGATGGCGATTGACCGTACGGTTGTTGTTCCGCTGGATTTTTCCAGAGTATTCCGAAAAGCAAGGGAGCGGCTGGACAGTGAATGGTGTGAAAAGACCGGCGCGGACGGACAACGGTTGCTGCGGGTGTTGGAGCAGGCAACGGCGACGGCGCAACAGCTGTATGCAAAGGTAGAGAAAACGAACCGGAACGCGAGGCACGCTGACGCATCGGCGGCTGGTGTGGAAAATGCATCTGGACTGTGCGTAGCGGAGACTGGCGATGCCGGGGCGGTGAACGGAGATTTTATCACATGTGTGCAGGGAACGAACACTGCTGCAGAAGTACCTGCGGCAGACACCCGGAAGCTGGAACGATCGCTTTTACAGGTTTTTCAGCAGGAGCAGGACGCCTATGTCCGGATCGACTGGTATGGAAACGTGTTGTTTCCGCATGGAATTTTGCAGGATCGTTTGCAGCTTCTGGAAGGTGCGGTGCGCAATCTGAAAGAGGGAAGGCTCTCGGCGGCACTGCGCAAGCTGTATGAGATCGACAGCAACCGGTACGCATTTTTGTTTGAAGAAGAGGTTTATCGACATTTTACATCGTATGCATTGGATCAGAGCGCAGATCGGCTGAAATGGGGAACCGGAAGAATTATCGGGTTTGAAAACTTTTTCCCGGTTGTGACCGGACTTCTGGAAAAAGAAAAGACGGACTGCAGTGATTTTACGGAAGAAATTGCACAGCTGGAGGCTGCATATGAGCGCCAGAGCGATTTATACCGGAAAGAAATCGATACGCTGTGCGTGCAGACGGAAAGGATGGAGCGGCTTTTGAGAGAAGCCGGAGTGGAATTTTATGGACAGTGAAAAACTGTATCGAGTACAGGAAGAGGATTTGTCGAAGCTTGAGGAGCTGTTGTGCCGTTCGTTTGCGGCGGACCCGTTGTATGTGGAGCTGATTCCGGATGAAGAGGTGCGGAAACGACTGATGCCGGAGCTGTTTCAATGCGACCTGACGGAATTTTATGAGACGTGTGAAATTTTTGCAGACAGTAAGGAATTAAACGGCATATTGGTCGTTTCGGACGAAACGGAGCCGTACCATCTGCTGCATCGTTATTTTACGGAGGTGCAGGCGACGCTGCGCACGGAGGGCTATCTGATCCGGGAGGATCACAGCCTGAAGACATTTTTTAATTTCGTGCTCGGCAGGGATTATCTGAATTCCAGCTGGACGGATCAGCTGCATCAGGATCGGAGACTGCATATCATTTATCTGGCGGTTGATCCGGAAATGCAGCATCACGGAATCGCGGCGACGCTGGTGGAAGAGGCAGTTGCATACGCGGAACGCAACGATCTGATGATTTCGCTGGAAACGCACAACCCGCGTAACGTTGCGTTTTATCAGCAGTTCGGGTTTAAGGTGTACGGAGTCGTGGAAAAGCATTTTTCCCTGAAACAATATTGCCTGGTGCGGGAAATCCAGGCGTAATATTCTAACAGTTCACCGCGCCATTTCATTCGCAAAAGCGCATCTTCGATGCTTTCCGCTGCTTCGCAGCTCCTTTTGCTCATGAAATGGCGCTCCCTTCGTAGTTTCCTGGGAGCAGATTTTCCCGCAAGCGCGAAATCTGCTCCCAGGAAGCTACGAGTGAACTGTAGTACCATATTTGGATCGGCTTGAAAGTCATACCGTTTACGGTATTCCCTTTCAAGCCGATTGTGCTATATAATGAGCACGAAAGAAAAACAAGCGACGCTGAAAGCGGCATTTGTTTTTCTCGTGCCATTAGAGAACGAGCAGCCTGCGGAAGCAGGCGATAGAGCGCGCCAGCGCGGGCTCGTGATCGAAGGAGAGAAGCGCGAGCACGAAAGAAAAACAAGCGACGCTGAAAGCGGCATTTGTTTTTCTCGTGCCA
>ERZ1673752.4800-NODE-4800-length-10801-cov-4.339754_pt1 | contig 10801 bp, 7 predicted proteins | sample MGYA00580195_ERZ1673752 | MGnify/ENA primary metagenome ERZ1673752 (study PRJEB41218, sample SAMN15661744) | gut metagenome | host: Homo sapiens | place: Canada: London | collected 2015-08-20/2019-03-30 | study: EMG produced TPA metagenomics assembly of...
GGGAAAGAGATAAAGGCACAAAATATGGAGATAAGGGAAATGACCACAATTTTGATTAATGGTGTGATATAATCCACGCTGTAACAAAAATTTACACAAAAGAATGGAGGATTATTATGAAGAAGAACAACAAACTTGGATGGCATGATATTTGTAATTACGTTGGATATATTGGAGTATAAAGATGAAAGCACGAAATTATATAGGCTTAATGATTGTGACATCGTTGTTATTATCCGGTTGTCAGGCTACACCGGATCAGGATATTGTTGCCAACAAAAACGATCAGCAGACGGAACAATCGAAAGCAGAATCAGCTGCTGAATCAACGGAAGATACCGATGCGGAAAAGGTTGTTTCAGAAGGATATTCTGAATCCTTTGCTTCTGACAGCGGTGATGTGACAATCAATATTCAGGTTGACCAGGTGAAGGCACGTCCTATACCGGTTATGCAGGCGGAAGCGCAGGATATTTCAGTGGATGATGTGAAGCGATGGTCCAAGGCTTTCTTTGGTACGACAGAAGATGTCTATGAGGGAACCAGTCAGATGACGAAGTCAGAAATTCAGGAAGCCATTCTTTGGCGGCAGCAGTGGATCAATGATAAAGATCGATTGATCACAGAAGAGGGATATACAGAAGAAGCGGCAGAGGCGGTGATCCAGTCCTATCAGGAGGAAATAGATAATCTCAAAGCCAATTATGAAAGTGCACCTGAAGATGATGAGAGACAAAAGACAGACTGGACATTCCATCCTGCTTCCCATTATAGGGAAATGGCTGAAGATGGCGAAGATGAAGATTGGAGCAATCTGGATAAAACAGACAAGTTAAAGGTTATCGGTGATTGCGACGGCAAGATGGCTTATGTGAGTGCCAGCAACAGATCAACGCCTGATTATCAACTGCACAGTATTATGTTTTACTGGGATGATGAACAAGCTGGTTTGAATAGCAATGGGAAGTCCTCCATCAGTCAGGAGGAGGCTGTGAAGTTGACGGATCAGAAGCTGAAGGAATTGACAGATGGTGAATGGGTGGTGAATGCTGTCTGGGCAATAGGCAATCAATGGCGCATCCAGTATGTTCCGAGCATTGATCAGATACCTTGTGTTTACAGTACTATTGATTATGCATCGGATGATTCGTATGCATCAAATCTGGATTATGAGCAGATTGATTTTTCAGTGACAGATGATCAAATTGTATCTGCGGAGTGGGATACACCGATGAAGGTGACAGCTGCAGACAGTCAGACGTCAGAGCTGAAATCCTTTGATGAGCTGTATGATGCTTTTAAAACTTATATGAAGGTGAGCACCAGCATCAGTTCACTGGGGTTGATGGAAGATGATTCCGAAGATGCAGCTGTGAATATCACAAAAATCCAGCAGATGTATTGCCGTGTGAAGGAGAAAAATACGGATAATACATATCAGTATGTACCTGTGTATGCATTCCTTGGGAAGATCAGTGTAAGCGGAACCGAAGATACCAATGACAGTATCTTCTGCTTAATTAATGCAATAGATGGCACGATCATTAATGCTGGTTTAGGGTATTGACAATGTGAATTGAAAAACGATGTCAGCAGGAAATACCTGATTGGCATCGTTTTTTAGAATATTTTTCGAGGTTGTCAGATTTGCTTTCTTTTTTGCTAATACAAAGATAGGATGATGCATTTTTTATGCCTGTGAATTTTATAATACAGTCAGAAAATGTTAAAGCAAGGCAGGAGGAAAGCACGATGAAGATAAGAAAATATGCATGTATAGCCATCTCAGCGGCACTATTGATGACAGGCTGTCAGGCCACGCCGGATCAGGATATTGTGGCCAACAAGAATGATAATCAGGCCAGTCAGAATGAAACGAGCCAGTCCGTTGATGATACCATTGCCATTGACGAAAACGCAGATGGAAAGGTTGTATCTGAAGCAATTTCTGATTCCTTTGATTCCACGGAAGGTGATGTAACAATTAAGGTTCAGGCAGATCAGGTGAGAGCAAAGAATGTACCGGTTCTGCAGGCGGAGGCGCAGTCTGTATCTGCGGATGATGTAAAGCGGTGGTGTAATGTTTTCTTTGGCACAGAGGATGTTTATGAATATCGGGATGAGATGACGAAATCGGATATCGAGGAAGCCATTCTCTGGCGTCAGCAGAAGATCAGTGACAGGGATGGTTTACTGGCAGAAGGGTACACGGAGGATGAGATAGATAGTACTATTGAGTTGTATCAGGAGGAGATTAATAATTTGAAATCAAATTATGATTCAGCACCAGAAAAAGATGAAGGAACAAAGACGGACTGGGAGTTTCATCCAGCATCCTACTGGATGAAAGACGAGACGAATGGTGATGATGAGGACTGGAGTAAAGAGGACAAAACGGAATCTCTGGAGGTAAGAGGAGATTATGAAGGCAAAGGGGCACATATCAGTGCCAGCAATCGGCAGGATGCAGACTATCAGGTGCATGATATGTTTTTTGTACTGAATGATGAAGTGGATATCAATTACAATGCTGATCCTGTCATCAGCCGGGAGGAAGCCATTCAAATGACCAGTGAGAAGCTGAAGGCACTGACGGATAAGGAATGGCAGGTAGATTCAGCTGACAATAATGGCAATCAGTGGCGAATCAAATATGTGCCTGTCATCAATAACCTTCCGTGTCTTTTAACAGATCTATCCTATGACAGTACGGATGCCTATGCGGCAAATCTGACCTATGAAATGCTGGAGTTTGAAATAATAGATGGTCAGATTACATCTGTGGAGTGGGATTCTCCGATGAAAATAACTTCAGCGGATAATCAGCCAGCAGAAATGTTGCCTTTTGATGATATTTATACGGCCTTTAAAAATTATATGCAGGTGAAATGTACCATGACATCACTTGGTATGGCTTCAGATGATGAGATGGAGGATGAAACGACAGCAGAGACAGAAAAAGTCTGTGCGAATGTGAATGATATTCGTCAGATGTATTGCCGTGTGAAGGTTAAAAATTCGGATCAGGCCTTTGAATATGTGCCAGTTTATGTTTTCAGTGGTTACGCAAGCCAGGGAGATTATAAAGAAGATTGGTGGGTCAACCATTTTTGTGTGGTAAATGCGACAGATGGCACAATTATCAATACCTGGTTAGGTTATTAAAAGAAACAGATAGGAAGAAAATGTTAGCATATGATAAAAAACAAATCGGCCGGATTCACCGGATTCTGATTCCGGCTGTGATTTTTACGGCGGCTGTGCTGTTGGGAAGGATGGATACCATCATGGCAGACTTGGGTCAGTCAGAACCCCTGGCAGCGGGAAAGGCCCTGAGCTTTGCCTTTGAATCCCTGACAACCGGCAATGCGCTGCTGGTGGCACCGGTGATCTGTGCTTTCCCATATGGCGCTGCCTGTATTGATGAGGTCAAATCCGGTATGTTCAAAAATGTCCTTTACAGGACGGATAAAGCAAGTTATATTCATTCGAAGGCAGCAGCCTGCATGCTGTCCGGCGCAGTGACTCTGATGGGGGCTGCGCTTTTGGTGATTCTTATAAGTGCGGTTTTGCTGATGCCATTGGAAACAGCTTCAGGGACTGCGAATGCGGCACAGGCAGCAGATATTGCAGATACTGCAGGTGCTGCCGGGGAGATTGCCCAGAGCTATGAGATTCAGCAGTTGATAGGCCTTGTTTTCCGGTATGGCTGTTTTGGGGCGGTGTGGTCACTGGTGGGGATGCTGCTGTCCTTATGGACATTTAACCGGATGATGGCCTGGATTGGACCTTTTATAGTGGATTATCTGTTGGAAATTGTATATGAGCGTTATTTTGATGCTTTGAAATTATTGTATCCAAAGGAATGGCTGGTGATGAGCTGGAGCTGGCCCCTGAAGGACTGGGGGATTTGTCTGTGGCTGCTGCTTCTGGCAGGAATGATTGGTCTTATAGTGAGAAGAACAGGGATGAGGTGTCTGGAACGTGTGGTATAAAGGAAAAATGGTGCTGTCGGTGGCTTCCTATAATTTCCTCCGATGGCACAAAAATGCAAGGGTTGTAACCGCCTTTCTGCTGGATTTTATTCTCTGTTACCTTCTGACAGACAAAGCAGTACAGTTTGCTGTGGAGCGGGATACAACCATGCAGATTTTTGAAGCTTTCATATGGACATTTGGAGACAGCAATGCGATTCTCCTTGTGTCGCTGCTGTTGTTGATTTTATTTGCAGATATGCCCTTTATCACCACGGCAACGCCATTTTATCTGATGCGCACCACAAGGCGTGTGTGGGTTGTGGGGCAGATGGTGTATGTGGCGCTGGCCACTATGCTTTTCATGGTATTTACACTTTTTTCCACGGTGGTGCTGACTATGCAGAATGCTTTCACAGGCAACCGGTGGAGCCGGACAGCGGCAGCGCTGGCTTATTCCGGCAGCGGCAAAGAACTCAATCTGCCGTCAGCGGTGAAAGCTATCGAGATGAGCCGGCCATGGCAGAGTATGCTCTGGGTATTGGCACTGATGCTTTTGTATACACTGGTGATGGTTCTGGTAATGCTGCTGTTTAATATATGGAAAGGACAGATAGCGGGGATTGCAGCGGTGATTTCCTTCAGCTGTTACGGTCTGCTGCTGAATCCGGACAATATTAAGAAGGTGCTGCATCTGCCGGATCAGTTAAGCTACAAGGCCAGAGTGCTGGTGGGGTGGATATCGCCCCTGAATCAGGCAACCTTTTATATGCATAATTTTGGCTATGATAAGCTGCCAACATTGGGACAGACTGTGGCAATCGGCCTTGCTTTACTGGCAGTATTGTTGATATTAACCATATGTGCTATTCGTCGGTATGCATTTTCATTCAGCGGAACGGAGGGAAAATAATGCGTGATGTGATCAGGGTCATGGATGTGAGCAAAAGTTTTGGCGAGGAGACCGTGCTGCATCATATCAGTTATGATTTTAAGGAAGGCAGAATTTACGGCATTGTGGGCAACAACGGCAGCGGCAAGACCGTGCTGATGAAATGTATCTGTGGATTTCTGATTCCGGATTCCGGTGAAATTACCGTGAATTATAAGCGAATCGGCAAAGATATGGATTTTCCTCCGGATACGGGAATTATTATTGAGACACCGGGATTTCTGCCGAATCTTACAGGCATGAGAAATCTTGAACTGCTGGCATCTCTGCGCAAAAAAATTGACAAAAAGGCAGTGGCAGAGGCCATCCGGGCAGTAGGATTGGATCCGGAGATGAAGAAGCCTGTCAGCAAGTATTCTCTTGGCATGAGGCAGCGTCTTGGCATTGCACAGGCACTGATGGAGGATCCATCCCTGCTGATTCTGGATGAGCCTTTTAATGGTCTGGACAAGCATGGCGTCAGTCAGATGCATGAACTGATACTGGCCCAGAAGAAAAAGGGGAAGACGATTTTACTTTCCAGTCACAGCCAGAAGGATATCGATGTGCTCTGTGATGTGGTCTGCGAGATGGATGGCGGTGTGATGCATTGCATCAGGGACAGGATGGAAGAGTAATAAATGATATCAGAAATTGTATAGAGGATACATATGGGAATCATTGTGAGGATCAGACAGGAGAACTGGATGCAGGAAACAGGATGGGAGGATACATATGCAGGATGATCGTGAAGATAAGGCAGGAGTGCAGGTTGCCGATAACTGTCTCTGCAGGTTAAAGGATATTGTCAAATGGTATCCGCCGGATCGCCTGGTGCTGGATCAGTTTTCACTGGAAATTGGCCGGGGCGAACGGGTCATGATCAGAGGAAATGCCGGCAGCGGACGGACAACCCTGATCAGGATTTTAGATCAGAAAATAAAGCCCAATGAGGGAACTTTATTATGCAGAGGCAGTATAGCGGCCATCTATGAAACAACGGGAATTCTGGAATCCATGACACTGAGAGAGCAGATTGCCCTGCCCCTTTTGTGTCAGGGATACAGCAGACGGGAAGCCATGGATCATGCTTCAGAGTGGCTGAAAAAGATTGGTGAGGAAATTCGGGAATATCATAAGGAAGACCGGATCACAGCCTACGACCGGGCATTGATCGCTGTGGGACAGGCTGTTTTGCAGAACCCGGATCTGATTGCGGCAGATACTTTTATGACGGACCTGAACCGGGCTGAACAGGCACGTATTCTGAAAATACTGGATGAAGCGTCAAAGGACAGGGCCTGTCTGCTGATGGCGGATGAGATACCCTGCGGTTTTCCATGCGACAGGATACTGGAGCTTCGAAAACCTATGGATAGACAGCCGGCAGACAACATGAGTTGGACTTGAATGGATGAAAAGGAGCGTTAGATAAAAGATGAGGAAAAGGTTATTGGCTTTTTTGATGGTCTTATGCCTGTGTCAGATGCCGCAGATGGTGTGGGCCGCAGAAGTGACAGAGAAAATGCCGCAGGGCACAGAAGCAGAGAAATTAACAGAGGCAGAAACGGTGCCGGAATCTGAAAAACAGACGGAGACTGAAATGAATCAGGGGGAATCTGATCAGACAGAATCCGAGCAGGCAGCTGTCAAATTTCAGATTGATGATACGCATATTTATGAGGGGATGGAAAAAGCCTATAAAGATGGATATGAACCAACAGTGGCCGATGACAAGGTACAGATGGTGCTGCCTCTTGTGGCGGAGGATATGAAAGCGGTCTCTTCTGTCACAGTGACACCGAATCTGGGTGATACCGGTACGGCGCCTTTTGTCTACAAAAATTACCAGAAAACATTTAAGGCAACGGAGGAGAAGGTGAATGGAACAAAGGATAAGAAGCAGGTTTTTCTTGTCAGTTATACATTTCCGTTGAAATCTGATCGGAAGAATGGGACTTATCCGGTTGTTTTTGATGTATCAGCGAAGGCCGATGGTCAGGAAATCCAGCAAAGCTTTACCCTTTATGTGACCATTAAGGATGAGAAGAAAAAGGATTCTGTGAAAAAGGACAGCAAATCGGATGTATCTGTGAGCAATGATGGGGAGAACAGTTCTGATGAGTCAGAAAAGCCCACATCCGAACCGAAGCTGATCATTACAAAATGCCAGTCTGATCCTGAGCGATTGGAGGCGGGCAAAGATTTTACACTGAATGTGGAAATCAAGAATACAAGCAAGATTAAATACGTCCAGAACATGACCATTGATGTGACCTGTGCAGAGACGAATCTGACATTAAAGGCAGACAGCAATACATTTTTCTTTGATCGTCTCGGAAGTAATGAGACATTAAAACTGCCTCTGACATTTTCCGCGTCAGCGGGGATACAGGAAGGGCGTTATGATATCCAGCTGAGCATGTCCTATGACAATCCGGATGCATCTTCACTTTCTTCATCGGGAACGATTTCAGTGGATATACATCAGCCGCTTAGAGTGGAACTGGAAGCGGATGAGCTGCCGGATAGCATCAATGCCGGTGATACTATGAACATCAATGTGCAGGCACTGAATCTGGGCAAAGGGGCCATTTACAATGCCCGCTGCGTGGTGGATGCGCCGGGATTGTCAACGGGCACCAGTGCCTATATCGGCAGTGTGGAAGCCGGCAGTGCAGCAAATGGTACTTTGAAAATATTTGCCGGCATGAAGGAGTCATCAGCAGATGGTGAGATGTACGGGGAGACTTCCGGCAAACTTATTCTTTCTTATGAAGATGAGGATGGTCAGACTTACACGGCGGAGAAAGAAATCAGCACAGTGATCAATCCGCTGGATCTCAGTACGGACAGCAGCCAGACAGAGGAGAAAAAGCAAGGCGTTAGTCTGCAGTGGTATATCGGTGTCATTGCCGCTGTTGTTATTCTCGGCACGGCAGGAGTGATTATTTACAGAAGAAAGGCAAAACAGCATGAGCAGGAATAAGAAAGGCCGATGGTGGTATCTTGCTTTCAAAACTTTGAGTCTGAGAGAAATTCTACTGCCGGTCATTGGTTTTGCGATTTCCTTTGTATGGATCTGGAATGCCGCAGGGCAGTATCTGAATCTGTTTAAAGAACTTCAAAAACCTGTTGTTATCCAGGCGGAAATGTCTCAGAATCTATCTTCAGATATGCGGACATCTATCCTGTCCATGCAGGGGGTGGAGGCTTTGACACCTTATTCAGAGCAGACAGCAGTGATGCAGTGGGAAGATTACAGCGGTGAAGTCAGCGTTTATTATGTGGAAAGTGATTATATGAAATGGCTGTCCGGTCAGGCCGTGACAGCGGGAGTACCTTTTTCAGGGGGCATGCCCTATGGTATTGTATCCGAGAAAGCCCTTGAAAACCTGAAAAAGAAAACAGAAGAGCAATCCCGTATCACATCCATGCAGTCGGAAAGTGAGTCGGCAGCAGATGAAAACAGGGTGACAGACAGAAGTAGTCAGAAAGATAAGAAAAAGCAGGGGCTGGCACTGGAAAAGGCAGATTTACTGAAGGACTTTACCCTGGATGACAGTCAGTCTGTGCGCTTATACGGCATTGATCAGAACGAACAGCTGCCGGGAATTTATCTGTCAGATCAGTGGGCAATTACCTCGGATGAGATGGGCTTTACAGTGAGCGGCGGAGGAATGTCAGCGGATCCGGAGGGGAGTGATATGCCGGCTGATCCTGGAGACTTAGATATGTCTGCTGAAAGTGCCGGAAAGGACAGTATGAATTCGAAAAAATCTGCAAGCACTTCCAATAATTCAAACAGTAGCAAAATAACGGAGCGCACAGGAACAGATCGGTCTAGCACTGCAGTTGATGAGGGGCAGCAGGTGTCTGTGAAGCTGATGATCGCTGTGAAGAATGGTTTTAATGTATCCCCGGTGATAAAGGAACTGGAACAATTTCAGATCAGTGCCCAAAGTGATGTGACAGATGTTATCAGGCAGACAAACGATAAAAATATTTCCCGTCTGGAGACAGGTGCTATGATCCTTATCTGTGCCATCTTTATGATGCAAATGAGTGAACGTGTCTGGAAAATTCTGCATGTCAGGTGGCTGGAGGATATCCGGCGATTTGGTGCAGAAAAGAAAGGTGATCGAAAACTCCTGCACAGGCGCCGGCTGATGATTGCCGGTCTGGGATTGATCGGAAGTTTTGCATGGCAATGGATCTCAATGTTGTATGGATGGCTGTAAAGGGCTGTCAATAAAATCATGTAGATGCAGGCGGCGGGTTGGCAATTGTAAAAATTCATATTTCAGAGTTAAAAACTTCTATGGACGAGATCACTTTAGCGGTGTGACATTCTGTAGGAGTTTTTTTGATGGAGCGGATGTTTTGACTTTAAGCGAAAAAAAGGATGTGTTTATTCTGGTTTCTTATGTTTTTTGAGACGAAAAATGTCGATTGAATAGGAAATTTGGTTTTATAAAAACTTAAGAAAAAAGGGTGTCGAAAGCACTTGGCGATTCGGGGAAAGTAGAGTATAATAGCGTCAATATTTCACTTCTGATAAAGCTGTCTGACGATTCTTGTCCAGACAGAGAAATCCATTATACGAAAGATAAATTGAATAGAGAGAGCATTGAGAAGATATTGGTTTTAATCAGGTCATGATAAGTTCAAGGATGGTGGTGACAATTGCCGGAACAGTTCGTGGGTATTCATAATGGCTATGAGGTGAAGGATATTCTTGGCATAGGCGGATTAGGTCAGGTGTATCTTGTCAGATGTCTTGAAGACAATCGGTTCTATGCATTGAAAGTTTCTGGTGCAGATGAGTTGTCGGCTGCGATACTGCATAGGGAAGCGCAGCTGCTGTCGGTGGTGGAACATCCTGCATTTCCTGATGTCAGGGAGATATGGGAAGAGGATGAGCATGTATATCTGGTGATGACTTATATTGAGGGCCGGACATTGGCTGAGATCATAGAAGAGCAGCTGCATCCTACGGGGAGAGGATTTGAAGCTGATGATGTATTGCCATGGATGATACAATTGGCAGAGTGTCTTGAATATCTGGCTGCACAGCGAATCGTTTACAGGGATCTGAAACTGTCGAATGTGATGATTGATGAGAATGGGCAGGTGTATCTGGTTGATTTCGGATCGGCCTGTTATCTTGGGGAAGATATTACTGTAAAGGGAATGGGAACACCGGGATTTGCTCCGCCGGAACAGTATAGCCATAGCTGCGGGCCGGGTCCCTGGACAGATATTTACAGCTTTGGGGCACTGCTTCATTTCCTTTTAACAGGGGATGATCCTTCAGAGAATTTATTCCATTTTAGGAAATTAAGCAGCTCTGACTGGTGGGATGAGAAATCTCAGAGGAGAAGGATGTGCTGTCGGAAGATGCAGATCAGGCGGCTGGATCGATTGATCGAAAGGTGTACACAGTCGGATCCGAAGAAACGGAGTGATTGGGAGGAGGTCAGGAAGGTACTTTGCTTTTCAGGCAGTGAAGAGATCAGCACATCTTTCCGGAGGATCAGGAGATTGGCATTGGGAGGAATGACCGTTTTCTTTCTGGTGTATGGGGTGATGACAGTCTTTTACAGCAGGTTGGATGCTGCCGCTTATGAAAGACATTTGAGCATGGCAGAGACCGGAGAGCAGGAGGAGGCGGATCGGGTGCTTTTGAAGGCAATCGAACAGGCACCGGAGAATCCGAAAGCCTATCTGTTATTGTATGATTCCTTTATGCAGGATGGGATTTTATCTGCGGAGGAATGGCAGAAGGTACAGCATTTGTTATTAGAGAACAGGAATTGTAAATCCGGGCGTCATGCGGCGGAGTGGATCGTATTGGATTATAAGATAGCAATGGCACTGTATTTGCAGTCTGAAG
>ERZ1673752.4802-NODE-4802-length-10799-cov-4.194248_pt1 | contig 10799 bp, 4 predicted proteins | sample MGYA00580195_ERZ1673752 | MGnify/ENA primary metagenome ERZ1673752 (study PRJEB41218, sample SAMN15661744) | gut metagenome | host: Homo sapiens | place: Canada: London | collected 2015-08-20/2019-03-30 | study: EMG produced TPA metagenomics assembly of...
ATTTTGTCTACTGAGTCACTTACTACGCCAGTTATTGTACTTACATCCTTGTTATCTAACTTATACTGTGCAGAATTTACCTTTTCTTTTAGTTTTTCATAGGCATCCTCCATAGTATCCAATTGCATATCCTCTGCAAATAGGGATGTATTTAAATCCTGGAATTCACTCTCAACCCTATCAATTAAGTTGGTGATTTCTTGGTTACTCGTACTTTTTGAAGTTGACTCTTTATTCAAAGTTGATGAAATTTCTAGATTTTCTCTACTTTTATCAGATTTTCTTTCCTCTACAAGACCTTTTGCTTGTTCTAAAAGACCATCTAAATCTAATTTTTTATCTTCTTTTGAAGTCCCATTATTTATTTGAGATTCTTCTAATTCTTGATCAAGATCTGATACGTCTATAGCAGTTTCAATCACTGAAGTTGGTTTTTGTATCGGTTCTGTAATCTTGTCTGATTTCTCTTGTGATGAACTTGCAAGCAATTCCTCTATTGATATGGATTTAGCTTCTTCTTTTGGTTTTTGCGGTTCATCATCAATTTCAATCTCAAGTGTGATTGGTTCTACTGGCATTTCATCTTTAGTATAGTATTCATCAAGTAACTTATCAGAACCTCTAGCTTCTAGTATGGTTTTATATCTACTTCTTTGTTCTCCAATATGTAGATTAGCATCTTTATCTGATTTTGACTCAGAAATTGCATCTTCTTCTACTAAATTTTGGAAGTCGTCAATGGTTATTTCATCACGTCCAACCTCATGCCTGACTTCCCCACCCAAATCTAACCCTAAATCAACTTTTGTAATAGTGTCTACTGTCATAGGGTTACTGTCTTGGACATCCAAATCAACATCAAGCTTTAAACTTCTATTTTCTACTGGTTTATATCCCTTATTTAAATTTAGATTGCCATTCTCCAGTCCCATCGAACTTATACTATCCATCTTAATTTCTTGTTTTAAATTTTCTGGTATCATATCTGAAGACCTTGGTATATCTGGATATCCTATTTGATTCTTCTCTACTTTAGTGCCTACCGATATAGGATCTGGTACGTCTTCTAAATCATCGAAATATTTAACATGAATATCTGTAGTTCTTGGAATATCATTATAGCTATCTGGGTTTAATTCTTGGTCTAGTTCAGCTAATGATATATCATCGAGCTTTGAGTCGTCTGTGATAGTTTGACCTTCAACTAAATCTAATTGTCCATGCAATATTTCCTTTTCAATTTGCTCTTGTGTTCGAGTTTCAATCCCAAATCTTTTTTGGAAATCCTCTAACTCTTTTTCTTCATCTTCTGAAGATTTAACTCGACTTACTGAACTTTTCAAGAGGTCTCCATTTATAGAAACCTCTTGTGATTTATTATATGCTTTTATTTCTTCTTCATGCTTCAGTTGTTTTCTCAATTTTTGGATTAAATCTAGGTTTAATTTCTCTTCACTCATAGAAATAACCTCCTTTTATCCCAATTCAGTTAATCTTATATCTTCTTTAACTTGTTTAGATTTCATTTTGATTAAGATAGGTTGAATCAAGCTCGGAACCGCAAAAATAACTATCGACACTATTGGTACATTCAAGAATGATATTCTAATACGTAGTATTGCTGTGAATACTAAGAACAGTACCCATAAGAGTAACAAAAATACTGATAGATATACATTGTATTTAGTTCCGTTAACATAAGTCATATCCCCAGTTGAAGCTAATATAAGAGAAGTGGATAAATTCCTTAACGATACATATACTGTATATGCCAGTACCGCAAATAGGAAGCCATATGTAACTTCATCAGTTGAATAGAAGATTCCATACTTTGCCACTAATCTCACTAAGTTCAATGAGAACAATAGCGATACAACCCCTCCAATTATTGGTAGTAATCCTACTATACCAGGCATTTTACCTTCTGATATGTCAGTTCTAAATCTTGAGTATATTGAAGCTTGTTCAATATCAGAAACTACTGGTAAAAATAACTTCAATCCCTTAAACTGTAATCCAGTAATTAAACACATATCAGCCAGTGATTTCATATTTGCTCCCTTTGCAATAAGCATTGTTATCAGTGGGAACATAGCTACAGTCATCATAGCTTTAGTTGCATTGTCAGTGCTGTTGACAATTACTTTTGTAATTATAATCCCTGCAACTATAATCAATGCAATCACGCATATGATTGGGATTAAATCTTTCAAAGTCGTATTCTTATTCATCTTGACTATCTCCTTTATTATTACTTTTATCATCTATTATCTCATATTTTAACTGGAATTTCGATTTCTCTGTATCCTTTATCCAAGTCTCGACTGCTTCTCTAGGAATTCTCGTTACTGATGACTCTACAAACTCTACAATTTCTTTAGGTAGTTGTTCTTTTAGGTCTGATACTTTCTGCTCAATTAATAGGATCAATGCCACATAGTCTATTTGAGCATCGGCTCCTTCCCCTTCAATGAAGTATCCCCTATCATCATCTAGGTTGTACTTCTCAATTAAAGTCTGTGGTGAGTATTCCCCTGCAGTACCCTTGTTAAGAGTATTTTCATAAGTGAGGAGAGAGAAAGGAACATAATCTCTGTCCACTTCTTTCAGATAATTTGCATTTCCAGTTTTCAAATATGCCTTATATATTATACTATTATATTCTATCAGTTTTGTATCTGTCCTACGCGATGTTTCGTGGTTGTTGAGCTTTATATCATTGAATTCTTGGAGCATACTGTTATCTTCTTGGGTGAAGTCTGGGCTATACCCAATCATAGATACCATTATAAGCTTGTCCAAGTCTATATTAGCTTTTTCTGGATCATTTCCAGCTTTATCCAAAACTTTAGTGATATTTTCACGTATTACACCTAGTTCATTTAAGAAAATATTAATGTATGGATTCTTAAACTCAGGTTCAATGCTTGAAGATATTAATTCTACCATATTAACTACAAAGTTTCCTAGTTTATTTTGGTAATTTGGCATCATTGGTTCGATGGTATAGGAGTCTCTTGCTTTTAAGAAGTTTTTAGTAGATCTACCATCTTTAACTCTAGAAATATATACTGGGTTAACCATAGTATCCACCATTTTACCCAGTAAGTAAGCAGAACCAGATTCTCCTTTTAATGCCATACCCATTATTGTAATGAAATCTAATTCATTTATTGAGTAATCTTTATTTATATCTAGAATACGAGTAGCAAGTTCACCATTTTCCACCCAATCTTTGAATTCATCTGACGGTTTCAGTAAGATTTTATATAAATCTCCCATACTATTGAATCCTTTTCTGAATTGCAACCTATCCTTACTTAGGTCAAATCCCTTTTCAGTAAAGAACTCTTTGATATCTTTTATGACTATCTCATAATATTGTTCCGCTGTAAGTTTATTGAGATTTCTTCTTACATAGAAATCAATTACATCCCCTAAATTAGTAATATTTATGTCGGTTGGCATTTCATATTCTATTTCAACCTTATTACCATAGAATAGTTCTTGGTCTAAATCTAATTTCTTCAGATCTTCTATGTTTGCCATAAATTCTCCCATTTTCTTAGTAAGTTCTCCTGACTTAGATGGTAACAAATCAATTCTAATTAAGTCTAAGTAGGTGACGGAGTCTAATCCACCCATATTTTCCTTCAAAAAGAACTTTCTGAATTCCCCTGGAAGGATATTGTTACCCATAACCTTTCTTACTATGGAATCTGGTCTACAAATATATGCAATCTCTTCGTTATTTACTTTGTTTAGGATGTTATAATTAACTACAAGAGGGATCAGACCCTTAAATACCCTTGAAACTACAAAATACTTATCAATTTCAAATATATCTTTCAATGTTTTACTTGTCTGATTTGTCTTATTATACTCTTTCACTATATTGTTGAAAATTGAACTCAAATTGGATTGTGTTAAATTCTCTCTTATAGTGCCTTTTCTTCTTATTAGATTAGAACTCCTATCAGACCCTACATCTATATTAAATATCTCACCTATATGAACAAGTTCTTTCCTACCCAATATTAAATCTCTAAGTTCTGTTGCTGTATAGGTTTTGTATGTTTGGCTCGGGGAAGTATACTCATTCTTAAATAGATATGGTAAGTTTTCAGGGTCTGCTTGGTATTTCAAGAATACTATGCTGCTTGATTGTCCTGTATTATTTGCCAACTCATTTACATTATTCACGAGTTCTTCTCTAAAGGTATCATATAAAATCTTTTCAGGTAATATAATCAAAGCATTGCCTTCCATAAAATAGAAAGGTTTATAAACTACTGTTCTACCACCTGCAGTGTCCACATCTAATTTCAACCCATCGCATAGCTTCTTATATTCTTTTTGTATGGTGGTATTAGCGATAACAAACCCATACATGGAATATTCTTTATCTTCAGGTGAGAAGACTAATATCTTTTTCTCAGGATATTTCTCTTCAAAGTCTACTGGTAAATCTTTATTGATAATTAATCCTCTCGTACATTCAAGTTTAATTAAGTCAGGTTCAGTAGTGCTATTATCCTCTGCGAATATTTGGGTAATGTACTTTACGGTGTATATTACATCAACTGAGTTTTGTTTGACAACTATTGGTGGGTCACTTAGTTTATTTACCTTAAAAGAGAACCTTTTACTAAATTTCATATCATTATTAGCAGTATTTTGTTCACAAAGTTTTACCACTTTGTCTAAATAATCTCTAACTGCTGCTTTTTGTGTGTCATTTAGTGTTTGGTCTTGGTGCAATATTCCCAAATCAATAGATAGTCTGGATAAACCCTCTTTAAATTGAGTTGGAATACTGGATGTTATATTTCTTATATACGCATGATTGACTACTCCAGAGTAAGCACGTTCAAATTCTCTTTTAGCTGCATTCACTGCAACTAAATCAGATTTAACTATAGATGATGTTCTTATTGCCCTACTTTGGTTGGCTAAATCTTCTGTGACTCCTTTGAATAGGCTTCTTGCTTTTGATTCTAGATATGAGTAATAACTTTTTATCATGCAGTATATCTTTAGTGAATCTTCTTCTACCATCTTCAATACTTCCATTTGGGATTCGTCACTAGCCTGCGATGTTGACTCTACATCTATATCCCCTATGTCAGGTAAAGTGAATGTAAAGTCATCTGAAGAAGAATCTCCACCTAAATCCCACTCATCCATGAAATCATTGTCAGTGTCTTCACCCTTATCTTCTCCTCCCAAATCATATAGGAGCTCATCCTCTACCCCATCAGACTCCTTGAATTTCTTTTCATTATCTGTCATCATCAGTTCCCCCTTTTAGTATATCATACAATTGCTTAGAAGTTACTACTTCTATTCCTTTGCTCTTAGCCATCTTATATTTCCTATTATTTGTCATATCAGTATCCATAACAAGATACTGTATATGTTTTTCTGATAAACCTTGACTAACTACATTGATTTTTAGCTTGTCAGATAGGTATTCACATAACCTTTCTCTTGGTTTAAATGGTTTTCCATCATCGTCCTTTAGTTCTTTGATTTCTCCAGTTAAGGTAACATAAACTGTTTCCCCAAAGGATTCTTTAAACTTGAAATACTTTGAAAACTTTAGTAAATCTTCCCTATAATCTAAAAGATCATTTACAATATTAGATACGGTATCCGAATATTTGTCTACTTTAATATATTTAGCTACCAAACTAGCGATGGCTAATCTATCTTCGTACAATAATTCCTCTTCAAAGTCTATTTTTAGTGAGTCATAAAATTCTTCTATGGTTGAATAGTTAGAAAATATTAGATTCGATCTAGTAGTACCTAATGATGGTATCTGCATTGCATCTATAAACATTGGAAGAGACATTTCCTCATTTTTAACTCGGGTAGTTTCTGTTAATACATCTAACGCCCACTGGTCACCTATTCTATAAAAGACTCCATCAAGATTATCACGGAATATCTCCATAGGATTTTTAATACCCAGTCCGTATGCTAACTTCTTTGCTCTTATCTCCCCAACATTACATTTCATTCTGAAAATAGAAAAAACTTCCAAGAGTTTATAGGCTATCTGAGTTGGACATTCTTTATCTGAACACCAACAATAGGTGAAAGTGTCATTTACAAGCAGTTCCTCCCCACATTCGCAAATATGGGGAGTGCTCTCAGGTAAAAGACCTTTGCTAATCATATCTTTAACATAAAATTTGCTCATTTCTTATCACCTTTCTTAACTTCTGGTTTATACTCTGACTGAGGAGATACTTTCAATACCCTATCAGTACCCTCTTCGTAATCTATTTCTACATTAACATATCCTTTAGGTGCTTTAACATCCAGGTATGCATATACAAGTGAGCCATCTGGCATCTTTACTATGATTTGTCCATCTTCTGTTGTAGATTTTTCATACGGCAGTATTTCTTTCTTAGAATAAACTCTCATTACCGACCCTATTTGTTTCCCACCTGTTATATGCCTATTAACATCAGATAATCCCCCATCATTATTAGTTGGTGAACCCTTTAAACTTCCCCTATACATAGTGAAAAATGTTGTTGCCCACATAAATATAGCTATGGCAAAACACAATACAATTATAGTTCCTAATAGTCCAAGTTTACTAGTAGATTTTTTACTTCCTTTAGCATTTTCTTCCGCATCTTCTACTTTAATACCTAGTTTGTTAAGGAAAGGAATCTTACTTGCTAAGTTTGACTTCAATAATTTATTTATAAGATATCCACTTGCGATTGTCAACAAGATTTTCTGTCCCATTGACATTTTATTATCTGCTTCTTGATAATGATTACCACTTTGTTCACCATTTTGTGTGTTATCTGTATCATTTCCATCTTCAAATAAACTTGAATTGTCGTCAGAATCACCAAATAGGTCTTCAATTGTCTGAGAACCTGATCTAGTATTACCTCTGCTTACCTCAAACCTAGGTTCATCTTCAAATCTAGATTTATATGGGTCACTAGTATCACCCATATTGGCAAACATACCTTTGTAATCCTCATTTGACTGATTACCTCTATTACTTCCCGGATCTATATCCTCAGGTAGGTCCCCTCGTCTTGAAGTTACTCTCTTTTGTGAGTTTTGATCCATGTTTCCGCTAGATTTAAAGTCATCATCCACTCTACGAGGTCGCATGAGCAGCACCTCCTTTCATTCTATAGTTTCTTCAATTCATCTTTTATTATTTCAGCTGTTACATTTTCTTTAAGGAAGATCTTAGTCTTAAATGCATGATTTGGATTGTTCTTATCTGGAACTATTAATATTGGAATAAGTTCTTCACTATTTTCTTCTGACGTCTTTATAAATTTTGCCAATTTATTAAGAACTGTTCCAAACTCTTTATTCATATTATCTTTATTTCCATTTCCTAGTAGGAAAATATTAAATACCACTGCTTTACCTTTATCTAAGAAAAACTTTTCTATATCCAAATTCATCCTAGTATCTAAATCTTTCTTATTCACTTCTTCTAAAGATTTTCCTATAAATATCTGTTGGAGTTTCTTTCCTATATTTAAAGGAAGTGTTCTTATTTTAAGTCCTTGAATAGGTTCTGTTAATTTTCCATTTAAAACTAACCTGACATCTAAAGATCTTCTGTCATCTTCATTAAAATTATGCAGATATTCCACAAGATTCTTTACGGTTTCTTTTGGAAGATTTGTTATATCTATTGATATATAGCTTTCAGACATATATACTCTTGGATGTACTGTCTGATGGAAATATAATGGAACTTCACTATCTTCTTCGCTCACATCATCTTTTATTTCCTCTTGAACAAATTTAATCTCACTCTTATCAATTCCAGTTCCTTTCAATATAGTATCTAAAATAATATCATGCTTATACTCTGTAGTTTTTGAGTTAAACATTCCAAATAGGTCTGAACCTTGAGTCAATAAGAATGGGTATATACGTAATGCTTTTATTACTTCTGCAGTGTTATAAACTTTTGTTTCGAATACAAAATGTAATTCCTTTTGAAGTCTTTCTCTGATATACTCTACTTTTCTATGGAAGAAATAATCTTGTGCATTAGTTACATCTACAGATTTATCATATGTTCCAGTTTTCCATTCATTGACTAAGATATCTTGTAATAAAACTGGTAGTTCTGCCTTATCTGATTTTGCCTCACCCCATGAATTACCAAATCCAGCTCCTATATAAAGTGGAACCTTGTCTGGATCATTGTAATGGACTTCGCAGATACCTTTTACAACTTCTAATATTTCAAATGGGGATATACTCTTATGATAAAATATATTAACTTCGTCGTGGACTACTAAAGGGATAAACACTTTACCTCTATACCCTCTTTTGTTGAATTCATCATAGAGTTTATTGCCTAATATCATCAACAAACCCCCAGCATATGATTGAATAGGATAGTTGCCTGCTGCAGTTACTACCTTGTAACCATACATTCTTTGCCTTACTGGGTCTATAACTATTTCTGGTGGTCTCTTCCTATCTGGATCGAATACTTGATTCTCATATTCCTCTATATCTAGGAAGTCATCGTATATCATTCTGAAACCTAATTCATTTTGAACCCAAGCGGTCTCGCCAGCTTTCAATCTATACTTCACAAGAGCACTTGTCATCTTACTATATGTTCTATAGTAAGCATCGTATACTCTTTGTGCTTCTGCGAGTTGATCTTTGGTCAAGTTACCTCCACCATAGATACTACTAGCCAGAGTTCCTGCCCCTCCCCCATAAAGTAATAGGAAGTTTGCAATCTTTCCCATCTTTCTTTCTTGATGAGTGATAAGATATGGTTTCTTTCCAAATAATGAAGCAGCAACTGACCTGTGTGCGTCTGCTTCAGGTGATTTCAAAACTTCATACATTTCTAAGTCTTTACCCAAGTTACTAGCAACCCTAAGTTCTTGTGAGGAAAAGTCCATACAAAAAACTCCCCAATCATCACCATAGGGTAGAATACCATCTTTCAATTCCCCTTTTGTTGTCTGTATTCTACCAATAGTTCTCCAAGTATCTGTGCTTCCTACTCTGAAACTTTCGTAATATATTCCTTGAATAGCAGATGCCATTAAACTATCATAGTATGAAGTAATATTCTTATAAATATCTCTCCATTCTAGCAATAATCTACAGAATGGATATTTTAATGAGTTTAACTCTTCTTTACTTATATAAATTTCTGCCTTTGTTTCATCCGTATATATGTGGTCTTTGAAAAGTGTACTAGGAACTGGCAATTTTATTGCTCCGAGTTCTTTTAATACATTCTTATCTGCAGCCAATCTACCACTAGATGTTCTTTTTGTATCTTTAGTTATTGGAACACCTAGCTTAGAATATAGAAAGTTAGCAATCTCAGCAGATGAGGATAATTTCAATGTTTCCTCATCTTCTCCAACAGAAGCTAATGCAATTTTTCCGATAGTATCCAATAATTTCTTCTGTTTCTCCCTACCAACTACCATTATTTCTTCAGACAACTTCATTCCTGCCCATTCCGACATCTCTGCCATTACTTTGGAGAACTTTACCATTTCATAATATGCCCCGAGTTGAGTATTATCTAACTTTGGTGCAAATAAATTATAAAGTTTTCTCAATCTATCCGTATCAGGACAACCATAAACTATCAAGTATTCTTCTGGTAAAATTGAGAAATCAAATGGAAGACCTAGTGGCTTAAATACATATCTATTCAAGTCTATTTTGTCTTCCTTAAATGCTCTATCCAATAAAGTACTCAATTTACGGTTCAAACTACTTCTTGTTTTAGATCTAGATGAGTTTTCATCCCCTGATAGGTATGGCATTAAGTGTTTAGCCATTACCATTGTGTCTTCGCATAGGTTTAAATCTATTTTATCATATAAATTAAACCTAAAGTCAGCAGCACCATTGTGGCATAGAATTCTTCTATTTTCTAAGATTGGTTTTATATATTTTTCATTTTGTTCTAAGGTTATATTCTTTACAGTTTTCATTCTTACCGGAACAATAACTGCTTGGTCATCTGCCCATGAAAATGAATGAGTTACCAATTCACTTGCGATAGGTTGTCCCTCTATCCATTTATGAAAATTCAATCCTGTAGTTTCAGCGTCGTATGCTATTACGTGATCCATTGGAAGTGCATCTATCTGAGCTTTTAACCACTGTAAACCCTCTTCATCATCTATAATTCTATAGTCTGCTTTATCAACATAATCTAAATGTAGGAAAGATTTGAAATAATCAATTTCAGGAAAGTTTACACCCACCATATTATCTCTATTGTAAGTTAAAATTCCCTGTTTATTGACATCCTTGTATGTTACCTTTTTTGGCTTAAACCCAAATATCCTAATATATGTTTGTATTGAGTTCTTTGGACTCGTCGCAGTTGGATATACATGGACTACAACTCTAAATTCATCATTGACTAATGAAAAAGAAGTGATAACATCTTTCTTTACATCCAATGTTTGGGTGAGTTTACCCTCATCTGTGTAATATATCCTTCTGGTAACTATCTTTGACTCTCCATTTACAATTTCCAAGTCATTAGTTTCTGAATCTGGTTCTTTGTAATGCTTCAAAGCACTTAAAACTGCTTTTTGTATCTTCTCATATTGACCACGTGTTCCATAAGTCTCTACGTGTAGGTTTTTAATCTTCGTAGTTACATTTTCTTCTACTTTTTTGTGGTAATATATCACAGATTTGCCATTATGTATCCTGTTTTCACCATCTTCTTCTTCCTGAATAGTCTCCATCTTACCTATTTGTACTATACTATCTATTAA
>ERZ1673752.4803-NODE-4803-length-10798-cov-3.164665_pt1 | contig 10798 bp, 11 predicted proteins | sample MGYA00580195_ERZ1673752 | MGnify/ENA primary metagenome ERZ1673752 (study PRJEB41218, sample SAMN15661744) | gut metagenome | host: Homo sapiens | place: Canada: London | collected 2015-08-20/2019-03-30 | study: EMG produced TPA metagenomics assembly of...
AGAAAGTTTTCATAAGAGATATTACTATCTAAAACTATATTATTATAAATTGTGTCTTTAAATATGCTTTCGTTTTGACTTATATAAGAAATACTTTCTCTAAGATTTGCTAGACTATAATCATTTATATTAATTCTATTTATAAAGATATCTCCTTTATCTGGTTTATAGTATCCTAGAAGCATTTTAACTAATGTACTTTTACCACTTCCAGTGTCACCATTTATTAATATTTTAGAGCCTTCTCCTATATTTAAATTAAGTTTAGAAAATACTGGTTTAAGATTATTATATGAAAAACCTACATTTTTAAATTCTATATCTCCTTTTATTAAATCTTTTTGATATTTATAGTTTGGTTTTAAGTTTTCTTCTTTTATATCATATAACTCATTAATTCTTTTTAAACTTATCTTATATTCTTTTATTACTAAAAAGATATTACTTATTTTATCTATTGGGTTTAAGGTTAGGGCTAGCAAACTTAAAAAACTTAAAAAGAGAGTTAAGGATAATTTATCATTTATTAATAATTTACTAGCTAGATAGTATATAAGTAGATAAAAAAATCCATTTATAAGAGATTTAATTAAGTTGTTTTTGTTAATAAGATTAAGCAGATAATAAGAAGAACTACTATATTCTTTATAAATATTGTTAAACTTATATGAAACATAGTTCTCTAAGTGATTATTTTTAACTGTTTCCATATGACTTAGATTATTAAACAGAAAAGAATTAACCTTACTAGCCTTTTTCTTTTCTCTTCTAATAGCCATTTCATAAAGCGGAGCAAAAAGAAAGGACAAGAGAAAATAAAATAGCATTAGAGAAAAAGTTAAAAGTGCCAGAAGGCTATTTATTTTTGCTAAAAAGATAAAGGAAATAAATATAAAAAAGCTATCTATAAAACCAGATAATATAAGATTAACTAAATTGTTTTTAAGATTAATTAAATCATTCAAACGATTAATAATATCCCCAGTTTCTTTATCCTTATAATAGAGGTAAGGAAAATATAACAAATGATTAAAGACTTTGTTTATTAAATAACTATCTAAGTCTTTAGAAAAAATATTTAAAAAATAAATTCTTAGATAATCAGAAATTACTTCTAATGTTTTCAAAGAAAGATAAAAATATATAAAAATACCTAGGTTATTAATGCTTTTTAAATTATATACATTATCTACTAGAAACTTCAAAGAATAAGATAAAATAGCAGCTGATACGCCAAAAAGAATAGATAATAAACTAATGCTAATAATTACTTTCTTATTATTTAAGAAGTAGTTTAGAATAGTAGTTTTAATTTCTTTACTAGTCTTTATTTTAGCTAGATTCTTACTAGGATAAAGTTTAATGAAGTATGATGTTGATATCTTTTCAAATTCTACCTTACTGATAGCTCTTTTACCCCTGGCAGGATCTGCTATTAATAAATAGTCTTTAGCTTTATCTATTTTATAGATAACTAAAAAGTGTTCAAAGTTATTTTGATATTTAATGTGAGCAATAATAGGTAAATCTTTTGTGTTTAAGTTTTTAATATCACCCTTAACAACTTCGGCATCCAAGCCCACTTCTCTAGCTGCTTCCTTTAAAAGATATGCACTTGTTCCATTTTTATCAGTATGAGATAGTCTCTTTAATTCTTCTAAGGGATAATCGCCACCATAATATTTTAAAACCATTAAAAGACTGCTTGGTCCACAGTCACTTAATTCTCTTTGTTTAACTAATGGGAACTCTTTAAACATTATTTCCTTCCTCAATTAGTTATTACCAAAAATTTATATTTTTCCTAAATAAAAAAAGAACCATAAGGCTCTTTTCTATTAATATTACTTTTAATTAGCTAGCTTTGTTCCAGCATTCAATGAAGCTAGTAGCATTATCTGCTCCTAGTCCACCACCGTTACTTGATCCAGCACTATTTGATACAAACTTCATAACGAATTGTACAACAAATACTACAAGGAATACACCAATGGCATATCCAAGTCTCTTACCAAACTTCTTAAGAGCTGCTGATTGAGCTTTTTCATCTTGAGCTACTACCGCTGAAGCTAAATCAAATATTCCTAAAGCAATTAAAAGAATAGGAATCATGATTTCAACTAATCTTAATACTGCTTTTATTACCCCTATTAAAGTAAGCATTTCATCACTACACATATAAATCTCCTTCTGTTATTTATTAAGCTTAGTTTATAATATTTTTATTTCAATGTCAATCTGGGTAAACTCTTAATTTATGTTAAAATATAGAAGGAGGATGAATGAAAAATATATTTGAAAAAATAATAGATAAAGAGATACCAGCAAGGATTATTTACGAAGATGATAAAGTTATTGCTTTTCTAGATATTAATCCTGTCGCTGTTGGGCATACGCTTGTCGTCCCTAAAGACAAAAGTAAGGATTTTATAAGTAGTAATGTTGAAAACGATATCTATCTATATAAGAAAGTGCAAGATTTATCTAAATATATAATGGATAGATTAAAGGCAGATGGAATTACGATAATTACAAACAATCACTATGGGCAAGAAATTAAACACCTACATTTTCACATAATACCTAGATATAAGAATGATAATTTTGATGCTCCTAAGATAAGCGTAGAACTAGATAAAGTATTTGATAAACTGTGTAAATAATGTTAATATTTTTAAAAGAAACGAGGATATATGAAAAAGAAAAATAAATTAATTATGGCTACTGCCATAGGACTTAGTATTTTATGTCTAACATCATGTAATAAGAATAAAGATTTAGACGAAAGTAAAGTTGTATATACGATTAATGGTGGAACACTTCAAGTAGGAGAGTTTTATAACGATCTTAAAAAACAAAACGGTTTAGGAGTTATGATTAATAGTGTTGACAAAAAACTTCTTAATAATAATTTTAAACCTGATAAAGAAGAAAATGATTTTGTAAAAACTAAGAATAAAGAAATTAAAGATCAATATAAAAATAACTATCAAAATAAATTAAAAAGCTTTGGAGAATTTTTAAATAAAGCTTATGGTTTACAAAGCGAAGAAGAATTAAATAAGCTTATAAGAGAAAGTTACAGAGTAGAAAAATTAACAAATGATTATGCAGAAACTTTAGTTACAGAAGCCGATATTAATAAGAAATATGAAGAATTAAAAGGAGAAGTTGAAGCAAGTCATATATTAATTAAACCTGTTGTGAAAAAAGATGCCAGCCAAGAAGAAATTAAAAAAGCTAAAGAAGAAGCCAGGGAAAAAGCAAAGGATTTAATTAAGAGATTAGAAAAAGGCGAAAAATTTAGTGAACTTGCTAAAAAATACTCAGATGACGCTAAAGAAAAAGGTGGAGACCTTGGATGGAATGATCCTAAGTATTTTACAGAACCATTCGCTAATGCTTTAAACAAACTAAAAGTTGATGAATATAGTAAAACACCAGTTGAGACAACTTATGGATATCATATCATCTTAAAAAGAGGTGAAAAGAAGAAACCTGAACTTAATAAAGTAAAAGATAAACTTAAGAAAGAAATTGCTAAAGAAAAAGTAAATTCTGTTCAAAACATTCAAGCTAAAGCTATGGTAGAATTTAGAAAGAAAAACGGATTTAAGATAAAAGATAAAGATTTAAATAAACAGTATGAACAGTATTTAAATAATTTAAAATAAAGAAAAAAGACTTAAAATCAAGTCTTTTTTTATTATCTAAATCCCATTTCATATAATTTCTTTTTCACTAGTAATTCTTTATTTTCATGATCTTTATATTTTTGATTAAGCTTCTCTACTAACTTTTCCTTTATTTCACTATCATCAAAGTAAAAGCTTGTAATAACTTTATTAATAACTTCTGTGGTATAACCTAAGTTAAATAAATAGTTTTTATTATAGTATTTAAACATGTAAAGACTTTTATTATTACTTTTAAGTCTATCTTTTAAAATAGCTTCTATTCTTTCTTCTTCTATATCTCTAGTATAAGAATTTAAAGCCTCATCTATTACTTCTTCCTCTATCCCTTTATTAATTAAATTACGTCTTATTTTAAAAGGGCCATCACTAGTAAAACGTATTTTGTCATTTAAATAACTTTCAGCATATATTTTATCATCTATTAGTCTTTCACTAATTAACTTATTAACTATATCACTAATAGTTTTATTACTTGCACCTTGTTTAATAAGATAATCTCTTACTTCTTTTTCAGACTTAAGTCCCCGGCTAAGATAGTTATATACTTTATCAATAAGAAAAAAGATATCATTATCATTAATTATATCTTTTAAATAAATATCATCTATTTCTTTATCTTTTATTAAATTATATTTTAAAACTGTTTCTTCATGAATTCTATATTTCTTTTCATCTATATAAATTTCATAAATACCTGCTTTATTAGTTTTTTTTAGTTTTTCTAATTTCATTCGTTAACGATAATCATTCCCTTTTCAATTTCTTCTAAAGCTTTACCGATATTTTTCTTACTTTTATAAACGCCTTCTGCTAGTTGATAATTTTCTTCTCTAGTCATTTCCTTGCTTCTATCTGCTGCAACTAAAGCTAAAGAATACTTTGATTTAACAATTTTTAATAGTTTATCTATTGATGGATATATCATTTTCACCTCATTTCCATATTAGTATATCATAATCTTTATTTCTTTTTAAAAACCCATACTTTACTAAGTATATAATTTAAGACAATAACAATAATTTGTACAATTAATTTAGCCTTGGTATTACTTATTTTAATAATTTCTATGAAAATATACATGGCTAGCATATCTATTCCTAGAGTCGCTAGTCTGCTTGCAAAAAAAGAACTTACTTCTTTAATTAAATTTTCTTCTTTACTTTCAAAAACATATTTACGGTTAGTAAAATACGCGAAAGATACGGCCATTATCCAGGAAATAACATTACTTAGTTTCCACCCAAAATGTAAGAAGTGGTTAAAGAAATAAAAACTAGCTACACTAACAACAGTTGTTAATACTCCAAATATTAAATATAAAATTTGTTCATTATACTTACTAATTAATTCTTTTATTTTACTTATCATCACTACTTTCCCTTATAACATATTTAGGCCTGTTTTTAACTTCTAAATATATAATTTCTAAATATTTATTACTAACTGCTATTATTAAAAATATTAAATGCGTAATATAAGTAATTAGCATTGAAAAGAATAATATACTATTAAATCCTTTTTTAACACTTATTACTATGAAACTAATTAATAAAGCTATAAAGGCTATAAAAAATAAGATGCTAGCAAATAAGGATAGCTTTAAAGGTTTAGTAGAAAAAGAAATAATACCATCAAAGGCATAAGTAAACAAAGCCTTTAAACTCCATTTAGTTTCCCCTGCATGTCTATTTACATTAGGATAATTAATCCACTTAGTTTTAAACCCTACATAAGAAAACATACCCTTAGTAAATCTTTTGTTTTCCTGCATACTAAGAAGAGCATCTACCATAGGTCTTTTCATTAAACGATAATCTCTAGCTCCTGACTTAATATCAAGATGAGTTAATTCGTTCATAACACTATAAAACTTTTTAGATAAAAAGCTTCTTATTTTCTTTTCACCCTTACGATTACTTCTTCTAGCTGCTACTGAGTCATAATCTTCTTCTTTAAGTATCTTATACATTTTAGGAAGTAAACTAGGTGGATCTTGCAGATCAGCATCCATAAAGGTAACATAATCTCCCTTAGCATGCGTAAGTCCTGCAATCATAGCAGCCTCTTTACCAAAATTCCTAGAAAAAGATAAATATTTAACTCTCTTATCCTTTTCGGATAAATCTTTTAAGATAGAAAGTGTTTTATCACTTGAACCATCATCTACATAGATAATTTCAAGATCTACTCCTTTTATCTCCTTACTTACTTTTACCGTTTCCTCATAAAAAGGAATTATATTTTCTTCTTCATTATAAGAAGGAACTATAATACTAATTTTTTCCATATTTTTTCCTTTCATAAACTACAATTACTATTGTTAATATTAAACCAACTACTGTTACTTTAAGCCCCAATTTTTTATATGGTGCTTCATAAGTAATATCAATATCATGTTTTCCTGGACTTATTTTAAATCCAATAAATCCTCCATTAATTTTTTCATAATTAATTATTTTACCATTATCCTTTATAGTAAACCCTTCATCATAAGGAATAGATGTTGCAATATGTTTTTCATTATCTAAAGTGATAGAGCCTTTTATAACATCTCCTTTAGTTTCCCCCTTATTTATTTCAATAGGTATAACAGACTTTTTAACTTCTTCAAAATAAGTAAGAGGAATAGCATGCATCTCAGGTTTAGATATTTCAAATTCTTCGGTTAAAAAATGAAACTTAAGATTAGCATTTCTAGGGACTACTTCAAAATGAAAAGTATTATTTTGGTTGAAGTAACTAGATTTATGACAAGTAACCACATTTGTAATATTATTTATCCTAACTCTTACAAATTCTTGTGTGCAAGGAGCATCATCCATTATTTTAAAATTGATAAACACAAGCTTATCTTTATATTTGCTATCTACTGGTACATCAAGAAAACTATCTTTTTCTGTCTTGATCTTATATGTATCTAAATCTTCCTTTATTTTAACATCTTTATTACCTTGGAGTTTTAATTCTTCCTTAGTAATTTCTTTAATCTCACTACTAGTTTTAACTTTATCATTAACATATCCACCATATGTATAAATAGCTCTTAAAGGATATCCCTCTTTATCTAGGTCTTTTGAGTTATAAAGCCTATCAGTTGCATACATGATAGGTAAATAGTATTTATTTTTATAAACACCCACATCACTATATTCACCTATCTTTTCATAAAAGTCCTCTAGGTTTTCCCTTGCCATTACATACTTTTCACCCATATATGCATTAAAAATAAAGTCATTAAATACTCCAGTAACAAGATTATTAGTATATAAAGCAGAGGTATTAAACTGTTTCTTATAGCTATTATGAAAGTCATTACTAAAAGTAGAACTATACATAGCAGTTTTATATTCTCTAATATCTTCTATTCTATTTAAATGATATGAACCAAGTAAACTAGTATTAATTCTATAAAAACCTTCATCTTCTAAAATCTTCTTATATTCTGTTATATATCTACCGCTTCTTAAGTACTTATGTCTTTTACGGCTTATAAGTTTATCATTCTTATTAACGATAATTGAAAAAATAATACTAGAAATAATGATGTAATAAGTAAAGTACTTTTTATATTCCCCTTTAGTTGTAATCTTTCTAAAGTATCCTCTGGTAGCCATAAGAACTAAAGGTACAAAAGGAATTAATGCTTTACCATTAATATATAAGAAACCGTTTAAGGGATAATTAATAAGCGGAATAATACCTGTCAGAATTAAAAAGATAGCAAGTGCTTTGTCTTCTTTTTTGCCTTCAAAAGCCGTTGATATTAAACCTATTAAAACTATTAAAGTGAATCCCATACAGTAAGCAGTATATAAGAAGAAATTTCTAGGAGATAATAGTCTTAAAAGACTAATTTTATTAGCCATTCCTGTTCTTCCATTAAGAAGTACAGATGCTGAAGGAAGAAGAAGAACTGAAGTAGTTAAAACCCCTAATAACATATGAAGAATTAAAATAAGTAAATACTTTATAAAGTCTTTTTTATTATACTTCCTAAGTTTAAAATATCTATAAATACCATATATAAATAAAGAAACTAAAGCACTTACACTAAAGTAATAATTAGAAAAAATAATTAATGCTGATGATATAGTTAAAAGGAGCCCATTTTTCTTTTTGAGTAATCTATCGATTCCATAATAACCCATTATTAAGAAAGGCATATACATTACAAACATAATATGACGGTGGGTATGAAAGATAAAAGGCCCTGACGTTAAAAAGATAAGGGATAAGATAAAGCTTAAAAAAGATGTTTCCCCGTCTTTTCTTAAATATCTATAAAATAAGATGATAGATGAGATAACCACTAAGAACATATAGATATTAACTACATAAACCATAGGTATTTTAGGCATTAATAATGAAAAGAAAAAAAGCGGACTTAGTAAACCGTAATAAGAAAAATTATAAATATTAGTCCCACCACCTAGATTAAAAGCAAAGTCAGGGAAAAAGTCCCTTGTTTTTAAAAATAAAGTTCTAAAGTAATCTGGTATTGTAAAATGTTGACAATAAAAGTCTATCTTAGAACCCAAAGTATATTTACCGCCTTTTAAGATAAATAATAAAATAAAAGAATATATAATTATTAGTAAACCTACATAAATATAATCTAATCGCCTATTTTTATTTTTCATTTTATTTCATCCTGTTTTTTACCTATATCTATGATCATACATTACAGGTTTTTTGTCAATTATCAAAAAAGCCTCTTTAGCATTATTCAATAGATCTTTATCACCCTTAGAATTACCATAAGCGGTGAAAGGTTTGTCTCTATATTTTTCTTTTAGCATATTTATTTTCATAAGTCCTTTGTTGTTATCACCTATTATTTTTGCATTATCTACATCATATTTTGTACAAATAACTTCTTTAATTCCTATCGCTTTAAGAAGAGGGATTAAATAAATATCAAGTGATGCACTAATAATAATATCATCATCTTGTCTTACTTCTTGATACCAGTCCATCACTTTATCTTTATGTTTAATAGCAAAGTCTTTAGTATGTTTATCTAAGTCCTTTATCTTTTTAGCAAAAGAAAAAAGACTTTCTTTAATTTCTTTTAAAGATTTAAAACTAATAAGTTTAATAAAACCTAAAAATATAGATTTAATAACTAAAAAAGGATGCTTCTTTAAAGAATATGTAACAAAGTCTATTCCAGAATCGCCATCATATATTGTTCCATCAAAATCAAATACTCTCATATGTCTATTATATCATGTAAGTGTTCTTTATTATTTATAATTTTTTTGTTTTAATATTCTAAGAGGTAAATCATGGAAACAAATGAGAACAATAATAAGAAAAAAGGTATTCTTTTAACAATATGTAGTTCACTACTACTTATATTAATAAGTGTTATGAGTGTAATTAGTTTTGTAAATAAGGAAAAAGGAATGCAAAAACCAAAAGGTGTTAAGCCAGATAAGAAATGTCCTTTTGGATATAATGAAAAAGATAATAAATGTGTGAAAATAACAGAAGTAAGTCCAGGTACTACTTGTCACCGTGGAGGGAATCTTGCAGAAAACGACATTTGTATAGCTTATGTCTTTTCAAATCCAACTTATAAATGTGATGAAGGGAAATTAGATGGTAACCAAAACTGTATTAATAGCGTGCCTGCTAAAATAAGCTGTGATCTTGGAGAACCTGATGGAGATGTTTGTTATTTAGATAAAGGAGCTCCTACTTGTAAGGAAGGCGTACTTGAAAATGGAGAATGTGTTAAAAAGACTACTAAACCATCAACTGATCCAGAACATCCAGAAGATGAAGTAATAATTACTAAAACAAAACCTCTTTGTGATGAAAGCATTTTAAAAAATGGTAAATGTGTTATGTCAAGTGGTAAAGTTAAAAAGACTTGTCCCGAAGGTTTTACTGTAAGTGGCAATAACTGTATAAAAACATTTGGAAAAGCAAAAGGTATTTGTCCACCAGGAGCTAACCTAGAAAATGGTAGATGTATTGGTACAACAAGTTATAAAGCTTCTAAAAACCCTGACCCTAAAGTAAGATGTCCTAAAAACTTTGAAGATCTTGGTGATAAGTGCCGTGAAACAAAAGAAAAAGAACATATATTAATATGTCCTAAAGGTACTAAATTAAACGATCAAGATAAACTTTGTTATAAATATTAGTTTTCTTTAATTTCTACTAACTCTCCTGACATTTCTCTATAAGCTTTAATATTACTTATTTGTTTTTGATTAAAATACTTTCTAATAGTTTTATTTATATTATCATAAAGAATAATACCAAAGGATCCTTCACGGTAAGTAATAACATTAGTGTTTCTAACCTTATCGCTTAATAATTCACCAAGCTTATTTTTATAAATCTCGCTATCTATGTTAGACCCTAGAAGAAGTTCTAAGTTAAAGTCAGCAAAAACATTAAAATAAGTAGTTAATGTATCATCTTTTATCACACTTATATTCATATAGTCTCCAAGACTATCTTTTGTTCTTTCTATCATAATGGGTTCTAAATGTTTAATTTCTATTAAATAACTTATACCATCCGCATCTATCATTTCAAAAGAACTTTTTCTAACTTGATCTAGTATCTGGTAATCTTCTTTATCCTTTTCTAGATTAATTTCCTTATAATTTAAAGGGATATTTTCTTCTTCTCTAAGCACCTTAGTATCACTTCCGTCATTATCGTATGAAAACTTATCAATTTTATGTTTTGTTAAATTATAACGATACTCCCCAAGGTTGCCATTTCTTAAGTCCATAATTCTTTCGTTTCTTTCAAGATCAAGAAGTATTTTACAAAGTTCTTTAGTATAAGAATCATATATCTCATTCTTTTTAGCTAGAGCATCATTATCAAGTTTAATAAAAACATGTTCATATTTTTTTATTTGCTTCCTATTATTAGTAATATAAATATTAGCAAGATTACCAAAGTATTCTGGTATATCTATAGTAAATAACTCAATACTTACATAGTTATTATCGTAATAAAATTTATAAAATGTTCTCCCTTTCATTATCTCCCTCTATTCTTTTATATTTTAAATAACGCCTCATGGCTTCTTTTTTATTTTCTTCTAATATTTTATTAGCATCTTCACT
>ERZ1673752.4806-NODE-4806-length-10792-cov-5.434293_pt1 | contig 10792 bp, 8 predicted proteins | sample MGYA00580195_ERZ1673752 | MGnify/ENA primary metagenome ERZ1673752 (study PRJEB41218, sample SAMN15661744) | gut metagenome | host: Homo sapiens | place: Canada: London | collected 2015-08-20/2019-03-30 | study: EMG produced TPA metagenomics assembly of...
ATTGGTGCAGCTGCAAAGGATTGTACCTTTTACCATGGTCAAAATAAATGTTATGGTTTTGGACAAACTAAATCCAGCACCTTGGAAAGAGAATTGATGAATAGAATAACGGTCTCCTTTACTGATATCAATAAGTCTTACACCAATGAAGAAACTAGTAACAATAGTCAATATTGTGTCGTGTGGACAGACAGTTTAGAGGGCCACAGCGGAAGCCATATTGTTCATTATTATGTCAATGGCTCGTTAGCGCATAATTCAACAGCACCCTGGCCGTTCGATTGCAGATAAGGCCAAGAAGGTTAGAAAAGCTATATGGCATAAGGCTCTCCACATTTTAGTTAGCGTTGGAACTGGGCAAGTATGCTCTGATTAAATATGATAAAAAGGCTAAAAATATGATTAGGTTAGAGAAGATAAATGTCGCCTATGATGGTTCGAGGATGATCTTGCATGAAGTCAACCTGGATTTTGATCATTCAGAATTGGTCATCCTAACGGGAAAGAGCGGTTCCGGCAAGAGTACTTTGTTAAAATGCTTAAATGGCCTACTGGCACCGGTAAGTGGTTCCTACTTTTTCCAGGGGAAAGAAGTCTATCAACTCTCTGAAGGAGACCGTAAAAAAGAATGCACGCAAAAAATTGGCTTTATGTGGCAGAATTACCGACTTTTGCCGGAGCTAACAGTCCAGAACAATATCCTCTTACCGAGCCTTATTGCTCATTCCCAAGCAGATCAGGAGTATTTATACGAATTGCTTGAATTACTTGATATTAAGGAGTATTTGCAGCAATATCCAGATAAACTATCTGGGGGTGAACAACAGAGGGTAGCCCTTGCAAGAGCCTTAATTTTAAAGCCAGAACTAGTGCTGGCAGATGAACCAACGGGTGCTCTAGATAGTAAGAACTCTCAGAGACTCATGGAATTGATTGAGAATACGAGAGAAAGACTGAATACGCTCTTTATCATTGCAACGCATGATCAGGAGATGGCTAGGATTGCAACAAGGCAAATTGAACTGCGTGATGGAAGGGTAGTTAGGGATGAAAGATAAGCTTACATTAGCATCTCTTGTATGCTCCAAGAAAAATCATGCCTTTTGGTATTCTACCATCCTATTAACTTTTATGATTGCTGCCTTATTCTCTGTAATCAGCATTCTTCGCCTTCACCAGAATCAACTTCTTGAATCTCGTGGCAATGTTTATGGCTATTTTCATAGCATTATTTATCAATTAAAAGATGAGATAGACGAGTCGACACCTAAAGATTTAACGGAGTCAGCAGCGAGTATTCAAGTCAAGCAGATCAAGGACAAAGGTTTTGATGTAAGAATTGGCTACCCTTCTTCAGCTGCTGAGTCTTACGTTTATCGAATACATAGTAAAGCATTTTTACCATCTTTAGAGCATGATGAATGTGCTATTTCTGAGTCCGTTGCAGATCATTTTCAAAAACAGGTAGATGATGCCCTTGACATACTGGGAAAGAAATTAACCATTAAAAAGATTGTACCGGATATTGGCTTGTTATGGGTTAGAGGAGAACGTGAAGATAAGTTAGGCATGTCCGCACCCAATGTATGGATCAATGCTAAGACTTTTGAGGAATGTCAGCAAAATGCCTCGGTCATATCGTATCGGATGCTATTCCTGAACCTTAGCCAGGCAACGGATCTCCAAGATAGAGCTGTCACGAACAAAATTTCTGGAAACCTCTATGAGAATCGAGCAGTGACAAGAGATGTCAATCTCTTTATTTTTCGCTTTAGAAATAATTTCTACGTAGGTCTCATGATTGTTTTTGGGCTTCTGTTTATTTCTATCTTTGTCGCCTTTCACCTTTATTCTGTGAATAGATATTTTATTTATCGAGATCTAGGTATGGATGACAAGACACTAGCTACGGTTACCAAATTAGAATATCTATTTGTATCAGTGCCAGGGTTAGGAATTGGCTCACTCATAGCGGCTTTACTTACCTTTTTCTATGGTAAGATGAATTATTCTGAATCTTCCGTGTTTTCCTTAAAAGAACATTTTACTTACACTTATCCATATGCTCTTATCTATGCTTTGGCTGTTTTACTGTGTATCTTATTCTATTCCAAGCCTAAACAGGCACCGAGAACAAAAATAAAGACCAAGGACGAGATGAATAGATTGCCTGTCAAGGGGAAAAGCCTGCTTGCGTTAACTTGTTTTCTATTTCTCTTGATAACCTATATGATTTTTTCTTTTATAACATCAGTTGCGGGTGCCAATAATCTGGGTAAATCGACAACTTTTTTTGGACAGATTCGACAAAACTACGATTTTGAATTAAAATATGTTCCTACAAATTTTCCACCACACTATTATTTATCAGGTGAAGATTTTTTGCCTAACGACACTGATGATGGTCGCTTTTACTTCGATTATGAGTGTAATCACCATAACTTAGATTCCATGATCCCAGCTATCCAAAAGATAAAAGGCGTTCATGAGGTGATGCCCTTTTATGAGAATTATCATGGCTTAATCAAAATAAGTGAAGATGTCATATCAAGTCCTTTTTTATCGAAGGTACAGAGTATGGGTATATTAATTGTTGAAGATGGTCCTTTTAAGGATCGTTATATTGGCAAGGATTTGAAATTTTTGGTAAATTGTGACATTTTTTCCTTACCTGATAGTTATCTACGAGATATTGGAAGGCAGATAGGGGTAACAGAGTCTCATTTACAGGCCCTTCTTGAAGGAGAGGGCGTACTATTGATCTCCCCTTCCATTCGAATTATTAGGATTGATAAACATAAAGGTGGGGAAGGGATTTACTGGGAATGTAGTAGCACAGGGGACCATTTGTTAAAAGATGAGAAGCTGATGGATTACAAAGATGCTACGATCTATGTGCCACAGGCAAAGAAAACCTTGAAAGGTATCGTCCCACAAAAGGCTTTATTGGAACAAGGTGCAGAATTAGTAAGGTTTTCTGCTCCCATCTTAGGAAGTTCATATGATAATATTGGTTGGTTTCCTTCCTACGATTATATCCGGGCTCCCTATCGCATCTTAACTAGTAGAAGTTATTTAGAAAAACAAAATATAAAAGTCGAATCATCCCGCCTACATGTATTCTTAGAAGAGAAAGCTGATCCCGCTCAAGTATCGAATGAAATCCATAAGTTAACGAGAAAAATATCGAATATTGAAGTAACTGACCAGTATTATCAGGTTAAGTCATGGCATGCTTATAAATTCATGGAAAAGGTGGTCATTGCCTTATACGTGCTGCTATTTGCATCCATTATTTTATCTTTCATAAAAACCATCAGTCAGTCGTTCTGCCTATTAAATGAGCGTTTCTTCACTTTATACCGGGACTTAGGCATTACCCAAGGGAAGTTATTCTTAACGGCTTGTAAGCCTTTTATGATAACGTTCTTCCTTAGCTATATCATTCAACTTTTCATAGATAGACTCATTTTAGTAAGATTCCTAGCCCTGTGGGGTGAGGTCCCGGTTTTCCAGAGAATGCTTGGCCAATTCGCTATTTTTACTTTTTATTTCTTACTTTTTGCCCTGATGCTATTTTTACAGCTTAGGAAGCTTATGATGAAACAAGAGTACGTAGAATAAAATACGTAAAGACGGTCACGATATACCAGAGGGGGGCTAGCACAAATAGTTTATTTGTGTCGTTTTGATGTAGCGTTCACCTATCAATTCTTCCAAGCTACGATCCATTAACCTGCTTGCTTATGGCTTCTATCCTTGTTTTTTCGACCTGGATCCTTATAATAAAATGGTTAACGGAGATTTAGAAAGACCTATGGAGGTGAACATATGGCTCAACATAGTCTGTCCTCAGTAGACCTGCTTCTTCAGGGGGGCCTTTATTACAATTGCTCTCTTAAAAGTTTTAGGCCGGCAGATATCTGGATTCACCAGGGAAAGATCCTCTATGTCGATGAGAAGAAAGATGGTGGGGCAAGTCTGACCGCATGTGAAGTGGTGGATATCACTGGCAAGTGGATAGTTCCGGGTTTTATTGACAGTCATATGCATATTGAAAGTTCCATGCTTACGCCGGCCCGGTTTGGTGAGCGCGTGGCTCAGTGTGGTGTGACAACCTTAGTGGCAGAACCTCATGAAATGGCCAATGTTGCCGGTGTTGATGGTATTCGTGCCATGATTGCAGCCGGAAAAGAGGCTCCCGTTGATATTTTATTTGGCATTCCATCTTGTGTTCCGGCTAGCAATTCAAAATTGGAGACAACGGGTGGCGTCATTACAGCTGATGACATGAAGTCTCTTTTGAATGAGGATGAGGTTGTCTGTGTCGGTGAAGTTATGAATTACAGGGAGATTATCCGTCCAAACAACCTGGAAATTAGTAAATTTATTAACTACCTTCACGAGGTTCGGCCGCATTTCCCGATAGAGGGCCATTGTCCGCAATTAGAAGATTTAGACCTTGCTAAGTTTTTGGCTGTAGGCATCGGTTCCGACCATACCGAACACGATATCGAGGGCTTTCGCCAGCGTTTTATCATGGGTATGTTCGTTCAAATTCAAGAGAAGACCTTATCACGAGAACTTTTGGACCTTATTGAAGAGCTTGATGTTTACGAACAATTTGCCTTTGTCACCGATGATGTCATGCCGGATACCTTGTATCGAATAGGCCACTTGGACCATATTGTCAGAAGTGCCATCCATATGGGCTTAAAGCCGGAACAAGCATTTTATAACGTATCTTTGACACCGGCCCGCCGAATGAATCTTACCGACCGTGGAGCTATCGCACCGGGTAAGTTAGCCGACCTTGTTGTTTTAACGAACCCTGAGACAGTCGCTATTGATAGGGTGTATAAAAATGGTAAGTGTATCCATAAGCAAGGGGATCAGAGCCTTTCTGATAAGAAAGAAGGAAAAAAATCTACTTTCCCCAATTGCTTGAACCATAGCATTCACCTGCAAGCGGTGACTCCTTCCATCTTCGAAAATGCAGGTATTGCTACCAGCGACTTGGCTGGGAGAAGCCAGGTTCAAGTTCGGGCCATGCAAATTAACAACGGCACTACGAAGACTACTGAAATCCATCGAACCTTGCCTGTAGTAGACGGCAACATTCAGTGGGAAGATTCAGACCTCCTTCTGGTTGCCAGCTTGGAGCGTTATGGCAGAGAGGGAAGTATCGGTTTTGGCTTTGTTACAGGCAATTGTCATAAGCAGGGTGCTATAGCTTCTAGCTATGCCCATGATAACCATAATGTTTTAGTCGCTGGTAAGAGCCTAGAAGCCATGGCTTTGGCGGTCAATAGGTTGATTGAGCTTCAAGGGGGCTGGATTGTGACGGATCCTAGCGGAGAAAAAATTGCTGCTGAATTACCCCTGCCTATCGGTGGCATTATTACAGATGAACCAGTTTCAGAAGTGGGGGAGAGGACCGAACAAGTTCGGAACGCCATCGAAGAATTGGGCTATCAACATTATAACCCCTTTATGTCTTTTGGAACCTTATCTTTAACCGTAAGTCCATCTCTAAAACTTACCAACAAGGGTTTAATCGATGTTAAGAAAGGGCTTATTGTACCGCTCATTGTTGAGTGATCGTTGCGTAAGTTTGAATAAGAGTTGAATAAGAGCTGATTAAGAGCTGAATAAAAGCTGATTAAGCAAGGAGAATGATTATGACCAAGGAAAAACAGAGCAAAGGGAAAGGTCTGGAAGACTTTTTTCAGTTACAGCAGCATGGGACCACTGTCAAGACTGAGATCTTAGCTGGTCTTACGACCTTTTTGACCATGGCCTATGTCCTGGGAACGATCCCTAACATGATGTCGGCGACAGGTATGGTGCCAGGTGCCATCCTGACTTCTATGATTTTGTTGATTATCGTAACATCGGTCGCCATGGGACTAGTTACGAACAGACCCTTTGCTCTGGCCCCAGGACTTGGAAGTGTGGCTATTGTGTCGGGCATGGTGGCCCATGAAGGAGTAACGTTGGAAATTACGAGTGCCATCATTATCATTTCCGGTGTGATCTTTCTGCTTATTTCGTACCTAGGCCTTCGCGATAAAGTTGTTAATGCCATTCCTAAGAGCCTCAAGCAATCGGTGAGTGCAGGTGTTGGCCTTTTCATTGCCATGTTAGGAGCTCGCAATGCAGGTTTAATCATAGCCCAAGAAGGTCGTAACCGTCTCACTTTTGGTGATCTTACGGCCCCATCGGTTGTCTTATGCCTCATCGGTTTTATCCTGATCCTTGTTTTTCGTCAACTCCGCGTTCAGGGCTATATGATTGTTGCTATCCTCCTTGCAACGATCATCGGCATTCCCATGGGCCTTACAACTCTGCCGGAAAAGTGGTTCGTTTTACCTGAAAACCCCTGCACACATTTAGGCAAAATGGACTTTGTTGGGGCCTTGAATGTGGCTTATATTCCCTTCCTCATTGCCCTATTTGTGCGGGTTTTTTTCTCTACTTTGGGAACAGCCTTGGGTGTTGGAGGTAAGGCTGGATTTTTAGATGAAAATGGCAACCTCCCTGACATTGATCGTGTTTTTAAAGTGGATGCGACCGCTACCGTTTTGGGTGGCTTCTTTGGTATGCCTTGTGTGACGACTTACTTAGAATCTTCGGCAGGTGTTGAAGCAGGAGGGAAGACGGGCCTAACATCGATTTCAACTGCTTTCTTCTTTGCCCTGACCTTACTTTTTACACCGATAGCCCTCATGATACCGGGTGCAGCGACAGCTCCCGCCCTCATCATTATTGGTGTGGGCATGCTAAACTCGATGTCAAAGATTGACTATGATGATTACACGGAGTCTTTCCCGGCTTTCCTGTGTATAGCCTTTACGGTCTTTGCCAATAATATTGCCAATGGTATCTGTGTAGCGATTCCTACCTATGTAATCTTGAAGCTGGCTAAGGGAGATTTCAAAAAGATCCCTGTATCTATGTATGTTTTGTGCGGGGTTTGCTTCCTATATTTTGCCTCGATCATCATGAAGTAGGCAGGCTAGCGGACTTCCATCTTGATTGCGATCAACCCAGTTCCCTTCATAGTGGTGTCACCGCCATATACTCTTTCAAGATCAATCGCCTCGCCACTATCCACGATATACATAAGATAGTTCATAGATTTTAGAGCACGTTGGTTTCCTAAAAGCGAAACCCTTCGCTCCGTCGCATTTTGAAAATATGGGGGGACGGTTAGGGTGACCTTCTCCCCATTCAGACAGACAGAGATGCGATCTCCCTCGTCTAATTGGTCGTATGAAAGATTAAGGTAATTAAGCTCCTGATCGTCAAGAGTCATTTCAGAAGAGGCACCTTCCTCCATCTTTCCGTCTCTTAAGAAATCAATGGAAAAAAAGGCCTTTGTTTGCCCTTTATTCGTTTTGATCTCTAAAATCTGACGATCGTCCTTGAGCACAGCAGAGAGATTATTCTGCGGAAACTCTTTCCATTCGTAGAGTTTAATATAACCTTTATGATACGGCCTGCCCTTTTTCTTTCCTTCATTAGAACTCCTTGACGAGCATGCTGTTAAAATGAATGGGATCATTACTAAGAAGACCAACAAGACACTCATAAACGGCTTCATCTTGTGATCTAAACAATTCTTTTTTGGGATCATATCGACTAGCTCCTTTCTCCTCTTCCTTCTTATTCCGATGTGGGCAGAGCCTGACCAGTCTTTTCCAACCCTTCTTGGACCCGATCTGGCTGGCTTCGCCTTAGCCCCATTTTAGCCCATTTAGAGCCAATAATTTTTAACTCCATCTTACTCCATGAATGCCAAAATATCCTTATAAACGTCCAGGTGGCCTTGTTCATTGAGCAATTCATGGCGCTTCTTTTTATATAGCTGGGTCCTAGTATGAACATAGCCCAGATCGTTCAAAAATTTTTCCAAGGCATAGAACTTCGCCTCGCTCTGAATCACAGGGTCTTCAGCCCCAGCGATCAAAAGGATTGGAAGTTGCCTATTTTGGGGGATCCAGTCCTTGCTCTCAAAAGCTGACCTTTGCAATTGAAACAGGTTGATGAAGGCATTGGTTGTAAAGACAAAACCACACAAGGGGTCTGAATTATAGGCGGCCACAGCCTCTTTATCACTAGAAATCCACCCATTTTTCTCTGCAAATCCCTTGTTATAGGGCCCTAAGGCGAGGGCATTCAAAAATGGGTTGGGGGCATCCTCTCTGTAGCAGACCTTGGATGCCCGAGCCAAAATCTGAGCCAGCTTGACCATCCCATTTTTGGTAGGCGGCCCGCATAAGACCAGGCGATCAATGTGATCATCATATTTTTTTAGGTAATTCCTGGCAACCAGGGTGCCCATACTGTGACTAAACAAACAAAGCTGAAGCGCTCCGTAGCGATCCTTGATATACTCCGTCACTTGAAAGGCATCGTCGACAATCATCGATCCATCTTCGGTGTAAAAATACCCCAGTTGCTCCGGCTCCCTCACGCTAGCCCCATGGCCCCGGTGGTCATGAATCACACAGATATAGCCCTTATCTGCCAAATACTCCATAAAATCATAATATCGTTCTTTATGTTCCGCCATTCCATGGAGGATTTGTACGATCCCTATCGCAGGTCCCTCAGGTTCGATCACAGCCAGTTCAAGCGGCAGTTGGTCCCTTTGGGATATGATTTTTTCAGTAAACATCAGTAAGCTCCTTTTCTTCCGGGCTTGTTTCCAACTTTTGCCCTTCTGTCTTCACTTTTCTAGCCGCCTCACCTTTCGCAGCTCTTGTCCTTATTTTTTCCTTCTTCTAGTGTCCCGATGGTTTCTGCTCCAAATATTCCTTCCCTCTTACCTTATCCTCATGGATCATCAGGCCAAAGAGATAGGTCAGGGGGAGGGCTGTGACCCAGATGGCCCTACCTTGGATCAGCCGACAACAGATGGTACCGATGATGGCCCCCAAGAGGAAGCAAGAGAGCATAATAAAGTGCTTGCCCAGTTTGACCCTATGGCCCTTGTCCTCTTTTTTCCAGTGGAGCATTTCTTTAGCAAGGCCGACCCCAATCTGGCGGATATGGTTGGTAGCAAAGGTCGTTGCCATGGGCGTACCTTGGGCCTGCCGGAAGGTATTATATTGCATGGACGCAATAAAATTGATGGCAATCTGTGAAATCTGTACTGGATAGGAATCCGGAATAAAGCCAAGCAGAATGACCACGATAATTTCTACACCGATCAGCAGGGTATCCCAGCGGATCATCAAACGGTGTTTGACCGGATTGGGTAAAATTTCGGAGAGAAAGGCCCCTGCCACATAGGCCGACATGGGGATCAAATACCGAACCGCCTGGTCCATCTGCCCCGCCCCGATCGCTAGGCCAAGCAAGACGACATTACCACTTTGCGCATTACAAAAAACATGGCCCCGAAGCAGGTAAGTGAAGGCCCCCCAAAAGCCCGAAACAAGAATCAAAATATAATAAACTCGATTTTGTTCGCAGAGTAAGTATTGACCTGTCTCAACTTGATCCATTTTGTCCATCATGATCGCCTTTTCTCTTCCTAAGTTTCAGTCCTTAGTATACCAGGAAGTTCGAAATGACTCATCTCTTTTTAGACTTCTTTAGAGATTTTTGTCTCTTCCTTTTTACACCACTTTATTTGACAGAATCACTTTAGCAAGCGTATACTACGGAATGACGGTACAAATAATAAGTAAAACAAGATAATGACAAATTAGAACCATTATGCGGAGGTTTTTATGAAAAAAGTTGCAAGAAATATACTTTTTGGTCTTCTTATCTTATTGATTATAGGAGCAATCGGGATTTCAATCTTTATTGGCAAGGCCGTTTTTGATGGCTATACAAATGTGGTAAGCAGAGAAGAAACCATAAAAAATTCTCAAGAATTTAAAAAAGACTATGATGATTTGCTTAAAAACTATAAGCTAGAAAAAATTGAGATAGAAGATCAAGATTTGGACCACAAGCTTCCTGCAATTTTTGCCAAAAAACCTGGCAATAAGAATATAGCTGTTTTAGTTCACGGAATGGGCGGCACAAAAGAAACTGTAGCACCAATTATGATAACTTTCTTAGAATCAGGCTATGACGCAATCGCCTATGATCAGAGAAATTCTGGAGAAAATATGGCAGATTACAACACATCCGGTCTTTTAGAATCCGAAGATACAAGAGCAGTTATCGACTATATTCGTGAAAAATACCAAGACGGAGAGTTAATTCTTTGGGGAGAATCTTATGGAGGACTTACGAGTGTAATTGCTGCAGGGAAAGATGATACAAATATTGACTATCTAATACTTGAAAGCCCAGTTTCTAATGGCTTTGACATGATAGAAAATGTGATGAAAGATATTTCTAAAAAACAAGGTGTTCCTCTTGATTTTATGATAAAAACTGGCGATTTATATTCAAAAGTCAAACTCGGCATAAGTTTTTCTGATATGGACGGAAGGGAATATATGAAAAATGTTGATATTCCAGTGTTAATTACTCATTCTAAGATAGACAAAGTGACCCCACCATATATGGCAGAAGACTTATATACGGCAAAATCTGATGACAAAAAAGAACTAATCACAGTTGATGGCTACAAACACGCATCCTATCCTTATAAGGATAGGGATGGCTATAAGAAAATAGTAAAAGACTTCTTAGAAAAATATTCTGCTGATAAGGCTGATTAAAAAAGATTCAAATGGGAATTATCTTCTAAAAGGAGAAAAAATGCATCATGATCGCCTTTTCTCTTCCTAAGTTTCAGTCCTTAGTATACCAGGAAGTT
>ERZ1673752.4810-NODE-4810-length-10786-cov-3.480943_pt1 | contig 10786 bp, 8 predicted proteins | sample MGYA00580195_ERZ1673752 | MGnify/ENA primary metagenome ERZ1673752 (study PRJEB41218, sample SAMN15661744) | gut metagenome | host: Homo sapiens | place: Canada: London | collected 2015-08-20/2019-03-30 | study: EMG produced TPA metagenomics assembly of...
GCCCGTAGTTAAGTCTTCTACATAAAGGGTAAAAGACGCAAAGATGGCTAGTCCTCCATCAAAAGCACTATAGAAAGAGCAGTACAATGGTTTGTCAGAGCTGATTTCTGGAGTGGCTATCCACTCGTCTTGAGCTACTTTGTCATCATAATATATGACTAGAGAGGCCTTGCTCTTTGGGTTTACAGAGGAAAAAGGTTTTAGGTTGGCTTTCTTTATATCCCCGACCATCCAGGTGTTGGAGCTATTGGATGAGGATATGCTCCAAGTGCTGATTTCTTGCTTGCTGTCAAAAGAGTTTGCAAGCACTAGTTGATAGTGTCTATCTGTTGAAAAAGTGGGTTGCAAACTCTTTTCTTGAGCTGAAAGGGAAGAAATAATGAAAGTCACTCCAAGTAGGTGAAGAAGAAAAAGGATATTTTTTTTCATTGTACTTGTTGTTCTAGCGTATAGTTTTTTTAGAAACCGGCATTCTTGTTTTTTTGCCATGTCAAAAGTAGTCATTTTTTTTGAATCAATGAAATTCGGTGCAAGAATAGGATTTTTTTATTCTGCAAGATGGAGACGAAATACTCTTTTTGGCAGAGTAGAAGGAGTGTAGAAAGAGGGGGAGACTATTTCAATAGTCTCCCCCTCTTTACAGATAGATAATCTACTGGGTAACGAGATGTTTTACCAGCTAAAATTTTACTTCAAGGGTTTAATATGATGAAGATTTACGGGCTTGATCATATTTTCGGCACTCAGTATAGTATCCAAGTCTTCTTTTGATAGGATACCATGTTCAAGTACCAATTCGTATACACCCTTTCCAGTCTTCATCGCTTCCTTAGCGATTTTAGTAGAGTTTTTGTAGCCTATGATAGGATTGAGTGCTGTAACAATACCGATGCTATTGCGTACATAGCCTTGGCATACCTCTTTATTGGCTTCAATACCTTCGATGCAGCGGATTCTAAAGGTATCTATTCCATTGGCAAGAAGGTCTATACTTTCAAAGCAGCATTGTGCCATTACAGGCTCCATGGCGTTGAGTTCCATCTGGGCAGCATCGCCAGCGAGTGTTACTGTAAGGTCATTGCCCATTACTTTGTAGCACACTTGGCTCATTACTTCAGGGATTACGGGGTTTACCTTACCTGGCATAATAGAGCTACCTGGCTGACGAGCAGGGATATTGATTTCGTTGAGTCCGGTGCGAGGACCACTAGAGAGTAAACGGATGTCGTTTGCAATCTTATTGAGTTTCACGGCAAGTCGTCTTAAGGCAGAGCTATAACCAATCATTTGGCTAGTATCGCTAGTAGCACCTACCATGTCTTCGGTTAGGGTAATGTGCCATCCTGTAATTTCACCGATTGCCTTAGTGACAAGTTGTGCGTAGTTAGGTTCACTGCAGATACCGGTACCGATAGCTGTTGCACCCATATTGATTGTCAGGAATTGCTCAGCAGCGTATTGCAGATGAGGAAGTTCTTCTTTTAAGATGCTAGCAAATCCATTGAAAGTTTGCCCGAGGGTCATGGGCACAGCATCTTGTAGCTGCGTTCTACCCATCTTCACGACATCCTTAAATTCGGTTCCCTTCTTTTCGAGGGCTTCAATAAGCTTTTGGATATAGGGAAGGAGTTTAAGATGCGAAGCGTAAATCCCCAAGTGTATTGCTGTAGGGTATGCATCGTTGGTAGATTGGCTACAATTGACGTGGTCATTGGGAGAGAGGTGCTTGTGGTCTCCTGCTTCGTAGCCCATCAATTCAAGGGCTCTATTAGCGATTACCTCATTGGCATTCATATTGGTTGTGGTGCCAGCTCCCCCCTGTATCATATCTACAGGAAATTGGTCGTGATGTTTCCCTTCGATAATCTCTTTGCAGGTAGCTACAATAGCTTCGTATTGTTTCTTGGTAAGAAGTTCTTGCTTGTAGTTAGCAATGGCAGCTCCCCATTTTGTATAGGCTAGTCCCTCAATGAAACGTGGGTATTCGCTGAGATGAAAGTTGCTAATGGGAAAGTTTTCAATACCACGAAGGGTTTGTACACCATAAAGTTTTCCTGCGGGGATCTCTCTTTCTCCTAAGAGGTCGCTTTCAATACGGGTTTTCTTTGTTTTTTCCATGTTTGGATATAGCTTTTTGATACAGATGTTATTTGTCCATTACTTAGAAGAGGAGCTGGAATATTTCCCTTATTAAAGGGAAGGTCACCCTCGCAAGTATGCAATTTGCACTTGCTGGAGCAACCTTATTGCTATAGGGGGTCTTCTAACTCTCTTCGTTTCACCCACAAAGATACACTTTTTTAGTGATATTGTAGCCCCACACTCACGCTTCTACAGCTTAGTGCTTATGGTGCGTGATGCTGTCGTCTACTCAAAAGTGTGTTGTGCCCGTTACGCGCATAACAAGCAATAGCATGTAGGCAATGTAAGCTAGAAGAAGAATGAGCCCTGAGAAACGGGTGAGAATCCCCTTTTTGGGGAACCATGAAAAAAGCACTAGCAGCAAGGCACTGCCCAGCATAAAGAGGTAGTCTATACCCATGATCTCTCCACGTTCTAGTGGACTAACCGTAGCCGTAAGGCCAAGTATTAGGAAAATGTTGAATATATTGCTCCCGACAACATTGTTTACGGCAATGTCAATTTGTCCTTTTCTTACAGCCACAACGGAGGTGATTAATTCTGGAAGGGAGGTACCCAGTGCAGCTAGCGTAACTCCAATTACCGCTTCACTGATGCCAATGCTTCTTGCAATTTCGGACGATCCTCGAACAAAAAGTCTTGAGCCTATGACGAGCATAGCCAAGCCTCCTATGATCATCAAAATAGAGAGGTAGCCCTTTTTGGGGGTCGCTTTGTTGCTCTCTAAGGAAGTTGGCTCTCTTTCTTCAATTGCAGGTTCGCTTTTCTTAGCAGTCGCTAAGGAGTATGCCATAAAGATCGCAAAGAAGAGCAACAGTAGAAGACCATCGGCTCGAGAGATCTTGTCTACTACATTCTCTTCAAAGAGATAGTCGAGAGAAACTAAGCAAAGTGCGAGGGTCGCCACTAGCATAAAAGGCATCTCATAGCGAAGAGAGGATTTGCCTACGATAAGCGGTCGTATGAGGGCAGATACCCCAAGAATGGCGAGTATATTGAAAATGTTACTCCCCACAATATTGCCTAACGAAATACCAGTTTGTCCTTGAATAGCTCCAGTTAAACTAACGGCAAGCTCTGGCGCAGAAGTACCAAAGGCAACGATCGTGAGTCCTACAATAGCAGTGGAGACATTGAGTCTATAGGCTATAGCGACAGCACCATCCACAAGGAAATTGGCTCCATAGAGGATGAGAAAAGCTCCCACAAGAACGAAAATAATAAATAGTACAATCTCCATAACTAAAAGGACAATAAGATTACTTGTAGCAAAGGTAGAAAAAAAACTACGGAGGGGTCAAAATCATCAGTAGTTTTCAATTGAAAAGTCTCTGAACATTTATTGAAAAGTCTCTGAACATTTAACAGGAGCTATAAGTACCCGATAGATGGGGCTATCCATAGAGAGGAATGGAGAATTGCGAGAAAGCGTATGTAGAATGAAAAGAAGGTCGGACTCTTAACCAAAAGAGTCCGACCTTCTTTGTTGCAACATCTCAAATTTGCAGAATACGGCTAGGGTGTCCAAGCAAGAAAGAATCCTTGTGAGCTTGCTTAAAACTATCAATAATTATCAGTGGAGTAGGAAGTCCTTTGGCTTTTCTTCTCTTTTCGTGGAAATAGTCTTAATGAATCTCTTCTTTTTTGCTGATACATTTGTGCCACTTTGTGCGATTGAATCGGATGTTGTGTAAGAAAATCTTGCATTTCAATTGGATATCGGATTGACATCTCGGCGAGTAGCCAGGCAAGTGCCATCTGTACATAGTAGTTTTCATCTTTTTCAAGAAGTTGGCAGTGCTTAAACGCTTCTACAGGAGTTGCCATTCGCTTGCTTAAAAGATTGTGCCAAGCTACAATTGTAAGTCTGCGTGCATAGGGATTAGGAGAAGAGACCTGCTCGCGGAGAGAAGTGAGGATATACTCCTTTGCCCCCTTTTCTGCATAGGTACAGAGCACCTCCTTGTAATAATCGGGAACCGCCCAACCATCACATAGTGAAAATAGTAGTGGCACAGATCGCTGAGGGGTTGACACTCGTTCTACCACTCCTCTAAAAACAATCTTGTACTCATAGTACTTCTTTGCAAGGGGATAAAGCAGAGTATGGGCTTCCTCTTCATGGAGTACTTTTGCCAACTTCTTACTGGCTGTGCGAAGAACACCCATCCGGATTCCTAGAATGCTTTCTGGATGAGAGGAGGCTTTTATGCTATTTGTTAAGAAGTGAGCATAGGAAAGATCCCTTTCCTCCTCAAGGGAGGAAAGGATTTGCTTTGCTTTTTGTAGAGAGCTATACAAGAATTATGAAAAAGGATTGAAGGTCTATACAGGCAGTGAATTAGTAGGATAACTCTTGCTCCGTACGAGCATGGAGAGGGTTTATCCTGATCACACCTTCCAGAGTTTTGTACTCCTTTAAGGGGGTAAGATCGTTGGTTATTTCCTGCTCACCAGTCGCACCAAATTCATTGATCTTAAGAGGCGCTTTGAACTGGTATTCATTACCTCGCACAATGCCATATCGACCATATGAATCCCTTTGGGGAGCTTGCGTATCGTCAAAGTGTCGTATAGGAAAGAAAAAGAAGTTGTAACTATTCTTGTAAAAACGAATGTCTTCTTCAGTAAAAGCCTTATTCAGTACTTTTGCTGGATCATTTCCTGCTTTAGCAAGGAGCTTTTGGGACGCAACAAAGAAAGAGGAAGGAAATTTCTGTGCTGCAACAACATTTATAGCTGTGCCATTTTTCTGTGCAAGCAGTACATTTCGGAAGTCACTTTCTAGCATAAAATAGTGCTTTTGGTAGCTAATCCACCCTTCCCCCTCTGCAGGAGATAAGCTCTTTGGGCATAGCTTGTAAACAAGAACAAGGTGAGGTGTTAGAGCAGTTATTAAATTCTTAGAAGAGATGGTATGCTCCAATCGATAGGCTCCAGGATAGTTTCTCTTAGCATTTATGTCGGCATCTTTTGATAGCCAGTTTTCCTCAAATGGAAGTAAGGTCGACTTTTGATCAAATATATTGGATGTGAGAAAAGGACGAAGAGATTCTGGAGTAGTGGCAGCTTCAATTTCCTTATATAAAGGCGAGTATGCGTAGCGTTCCCTAGCGGTAGAGCCATCTCCTTGTTGCTCTTCTTGACCAGAGCTAAGTATAGCCATATGTCGCATCAGATACTCTTTTAGCGTATTTTTTACAGTGTAGATTGCATACTTGCCGAGGAGGTCTTTCATAGAGGGTCCAAAGGTGGGGTATCCTGTCACTATAATTCGTGCAAATGCTAGCTCTAATTCCACAGAGAGGGGGCTGGAGGGCGCCTCTCCGAAGTGGTCTTCCTTTACAGCTACAAGACCTTGTGCGTTGAGCATGGCTATAGGAAAGATAGATTTTACGCGATTGGTTCCTTCTTTTAAGGTGCGTGTGTAGAAAAATGGTTTATAATAAGGGGTACTAAGCTCTTCTAATGTCGTCCCGGGAACTAAAAGATTTTTCATCTTCTCATTGGGATTTGCAACTGCTAGGAGAAAGTATTTGTCTTTCTTTAGTCTAAGGTGAAACTTTCCTGCTGAGATTTCATCTGGATTGCTTGACTCAATCACTTTTACAATGGCCGAGGAGGGGGTATCACCATCAAGAAATACAAAGAGTACTGAATTTACTTGAATGGCTGGATCTACTTGCGGTGTACGCAAGGCTTGTCTCGAGAATGGAATCCCCACAGTGAGAAGCTCTGTTGACCCTTCTTGACGAGGATCTTGCCAATATTTATCGCCAGAGCATGAAGAAATTGTAAATGCACCTAGCAGAGTGACAAAAAGTACAACTAGAAGTGAGTTTGTTTTCATAATAAAATAGAATAGGCTTTTTGATTCGTAGGGTTGTATAAATCTTATATAGAATTTTAGTTTTGGAAGATTAAAGCATTGTGAAGTATAATCTTCTGGTTTGTAGTTTCAATTACATATGCAAAGATAATGAAAAAGCATTATGAATAAAGGACATGCTGAAACTACTCAACATGCCCTTTATTATTTTAAGGATTAAATTTATTTCCCTCTTTTCCTAGAGGGAAGGGAAGGAATTACATCATTCCACCCATGCCTCCGCCCATAGCGGCAGCACTTGCAGCAGCTGCTAGATCAGCTTTGTCATCTTTCTTATCGGCAATTACGCACATTGTCGTAAGGAACATGCCGGCAATTGATGCAGCATTTTCAAGAGCTACACGAGACACTTTGGCGGGATCTATAACGCCATTCTCTGAAAGATGCTCAAGTTTGTCGGCATGAGCATTGTAACCCATATCACCTTCGCTATCTTTCACACGCTGTACAATGACAGCACCTTCCTTACCTGCATTGTAAGCAATCTGACGAAGTGGCTCTTCTATTGCGCGCTTAATGATTTCAATCCCTGTTGTTTCGTCATCGTTGTCTCCTCGAAGGTTTTCAAGGGCTGTGATAGCACGTATATAAGCAGTACCGCCACCTGCTACAGTTCCTTCTTCTATAGCAGCACGAGTTGCACTAAGAGCATCTTCTACGCGGTCCTTCTTTTCCTTCATTTCTACTTCGCTAGGAGCTCCTACATAGAGTACAGCTACTCCACCTGCAAGCTTAGCAAGCCTTTCTTGTAGTTTTTCCTTGTCGTAGTCACTTGTTGTATTGGCAATTTGTGCTTTGATCTGCTTAACTCTTTCGCTGATGGCATCTTTGTCACCTTCACCATTGAGTATTGTGGTATTGTCTTTGTCGACAGTTACCTTTTTTGCACGACCTAACATATCAAGATCTGCAGACTCTAGTGAAAGACCAGTTTCTTCGCTGATGACAGTACCACCAGTGAGGATAGCAATGTCTTGTAGCATTTCCTTTCTTCTGTCTCCAAAGCCAGGAGCCTTTACAGCACAAACCTTCAGACCACCACGTAGACGGTTTACAACGAGTGTAGCTAGGGCTTCGCTATCAAGGTCTTCAGCTATGATAACTAGTGGACGACCAGTTTGAAGTGTTTTTTCAAGAAGGGGAAGAATGTCTTTGATGGCAGAGATCTTCTTGTCGTAAAGAAGGATATAAGGTTCATCCATCTGGCATTCCATCTTTTCTGTATCGGTTACAAAATAAGGAGAAATGTAGCCTCTGTCGAACTGCATTCCTTCTACAATCTCGACGGTTGTTTCTGTACCCTTAGCCTCTTCTACGGTGATGACTCCTTCGGTATGTACCTTGCCCATAGCTTCTGCAATGAGTTTTCCAATTTCAAGGTCATTGTTGGCAGATATGCGAGCTACATGCTCAATGCGTTTAAGGTCTTCACCTACGGCTGTACTCTGCTTAGCGATATCTTCTACAACAACCTTTACAGCTTTGTCGATACCTCTCTTGATGTCCATTGGATTGGCACCAGCAGTAACGTTTTTGAGCCCAACATTAATGATGCTTTGTGCAAGAACGGTGGCAGTCGTTGTACCATCACCAGCATCGTCATTGGTTTTGGAAGCTACTTCTTTCACGAGTTGAGCCCCCATGTTTTCAAAGTTGTCTTCAAGTTCTACGCTTTTCGCTACAGTTACTCCGTCTTTTGTAATTTGAGGAGCGCCATAGCTTTTTTGGATGATTACGTTTCTTCCCTTAGGCCCTAGCGTTACTTTTACAGCATCAGCCAATTGGTTGACCCCTTTTTTGAGGAGGTCTCGAGCATCTATATCAAACTTTATTTCTTTTGCCATAACTGTCGTTTCTTTTTACTAAACAATTTTACTCTAAAAAACGATTATTCAATGATTGCAAGGACATCGCTTTGACGCATCATCATGTACTTTACATGATCCACTTCTACTTCTGTGCCTGCATATTTTCCATAAAGCACCATGTCGCCTTCTGTGAGCTCCATCTTTTCATCTTTGGTGCCCTTGCCTACGGCAATTACTTTTCCTCTAAGGGGTTTTTCTTTTGCACTGTCTGGGATAATAATGCCTCCAGCACTCTTTTCTTCAGCCTTTGCAGGCTCAATGAGTACTCTGTCTGCTAATGGTTTCAACTTCATAGTTATCTCTTTTATTTCTATTCTTTTTTTACTTCTGTTGAGTATATTGCAAAAGCTGTGCCAAAATCAGAAAAGGACTAATTTGAGCTAACGTGTGACAATATGACAGAAAAGAAGTCTCATCCTCAGAGTAGATTATGGGAGTAAAACTTCTTTGTATGGTGCAAAGTAAAAGTTGTTGGTCAATTGTTGGAAAGAAAATGTCGGAGTTTTTGTAATTAGAGATCGTAGATCCCTTTATGATCTTCTTTACCTTTCCAAAGGTATACCTATAGCAAATGTAATTTTGGGCTGTATTTACCCTCTATACAGGAGCTATTTCGAAGGCGACTGCTATGAAAGAGTGGAAGTCCCTTTGATTTTTTGACGTAGTTGACGAAAAAAAGCTCGTTCGAAAAGACGCTTCTGAATAGAATAGCATATATTCTGATAGCGAAAAGCACCAGTAGCTATAGGGATATTGCATTGCAAAAGAGTGTTTGTAAGTTGTTCCAATACCCGATCTCGCTCTTCGCCTTCAGGAGCCTTGCGGATAGTGTGGTACAGCTTGAACATCCTTTTTATGGGCCATACGAGTAGCCTGTTTTTTACTTCTGCGGAGAGGAAGGGAACTGCCTTAATTTGTTCAATACGAAGAGCTGCTGCCAAGAAGAAGTCTTGTAGGTTTTTGAGAGAAGAGGTATGAGTAATACCTGAAGAGGTTTGGCGATAGAAGTAAGAGGCTTCTCCTGTATGAACGAGTTGATTTACCCTAGACATCACCTCTAGCATGATGGCAAAGTCTTCATAGGTCTTTCCTTCTGGAAATACTATCCCAGAGAAGAGCTCTCTGCGATACAGTTTATTCCATAGGTGAGAGGATAATATTTTATCCATGACCGTCAATGCATAGAGATCGGACTGCATCAGTATAGTGCCTTTGGGCAAAAGCGACCTTTTGCATTCGTGTCTTCCATTATGGTGACATCTTGTCATCCCACACATTGCAATAGACGCACCGCTTTGGGTCAAGCTTTTCATAAGACTCTCAAGGTGGTTGGGGGCGAGGGAGTCATCGCTATCTAGAAATGTAAGAAAAGGAGAGTGTGCATGTTTTAATCCTTCGTTACGAGCGGCAGAAACCCCTTTATTGGTGGAAAAGTGAATCACTTCAATACGAGAGTCTTTTTTCTTCCAAGCATTGCACAAATCTTCGGTTTTCCCATCGGTTGATCCATCATTGATGAGGATTGCCTTCCAAGCTGTGTAGGTTTGCTTGACAAGGCTGTCAAGACAATTGTCCAGGAAGTCACTACAATTGTAAGCGGGAATGATTATATCAATGGTTTCCATCAAATGATTCGCTATTGTCTAATAAGTGATTTATGAAATTCTGCCAAAGGTCTATCACTCTTTCTGGGAGAAAATCTTCAGAGCGAGCTTTGGCATTCATACCCATTTCAAGACGAAGAGTACGATTGCCAATGAGTTTTTTCAAAGCAGTGGCATAAGCTTCTATATTTCCCTCTTCTACCATAATTCCACACGACGAAGTGTCCATGATCTCACGAGGACCTCTCGGTACATCAAAGGCTACTGCTGGAAGTCCGGCTGCAAAAGCTTCAATAAGCACTAATCCGAATCCTTCATAGCGTGATGATAATGCAAAAATATCAGCTTTTGCGAAGTAGGGCTTTACATCGGCTTGATGAGGAATCATCTCCACGGATTCGTCTAGTCCGAGTTGTGAACAAAGTGCTTTGAGAGACTTCTCTTCCGATCCTGAGCCAACGATCCTAAGTCTCCATGAAGGAAATGAGAGATGGACCTTTTGCCATGCTCGCAAGAGGCGGTCAAACCCTTTCGCTTTTTGCAATCTACCTACAGCTAAAACGCATTTATGCTCCTTCTCCTCGCGATAGAGACCTTTTATGGTCAGGGGGTTGGGGATTGTTACCACTCTTTTTGCTTTCCATCTCTTTCTATAAGAAGAGGCATCCTCTTCTGTTAGCGTAATAATCCAACCTCTCTTGGAGGCTAAACAACGCGACAGTTGATGAAAAGGGTGTGAGCATACAGCCGTGTTAAAGTGTTCCCAACTTACTAAGGGGTAACCTTTGGATGCAAACAGATGGAGGTGCGAGCGATTGGTGCCAACTGCAAAAATGAGGTCGGGCTTAATACGCTTATAGATTGCCTTTAATTCGTGGATTTTATTCCAGCAAAAAGATTTCCTGAGGTAGTAAACCTTCACTTTTTCAGACAGTGGAAAGTAAGTGCCTCTCCCTCTTTGTAGGCAAACGATAGAGACGAGGTATCCTCTCTCCGCCAATGAAGACGCAACGAAAGAGGTTACTCGCTCGGTACCTCCCCCATCATGCAGACCGCGCGTAACAAAAACCAAGTGGGGACTACTCATAAGTTAAACAAGGGGAGACTCTTCTTATTAAAAGGTAATTTGTCTAAATCGTTTGGGAATCTCGATAACTATAGGAGGAGTGGGCATAAGTGGCTTGTTGAGGGCATAAATAGGACGAAAAATCTGTTGTAAGTAGCGACTTATACGGAGCAACTTATCGCCTTGTTTAGCTTTCTTTTTTGTCACGTAGAGGATT
>ERZ1673752.4824-NODE-4824-length-10768-cov-7.339401_pt1 | contig 10768 bp, 9 predicted proteins | sample MGYA00580195_ERZ1673752 | MGnify/ENA primary metagenome ERZ1673752 (study PRJEB41218, sample SAMN15661744) | gut metagenome | host: Homo sapiens | place: Canada: London | collected 2015-08-20/2019-03-30 | study: EMG produced TPA metagenomics assembly of...
AATAATAATTATAATAATATAAAAAGAGACGAGAAAAAATCTTATGGACAATATCAAAATGTTTTTCTAAGTGAAATTGAATATCAAGACTTATTAAAAACTTTAGGTGATAAGTTTAATGAATATGTAGAAAGACTTTCAACATATATGAAGTCAAACAATAGAACTTATGAAGATCATAAAGCAACAATAATTAATTGGTATTTGAATGATAATAAATATAAAAGCAAATCACAAATAAAAACATTTTCTAAAGATTTTGCAGAAAGAAAATACCCTGATAATTATCTTACAGAAAAATATGCAAACAACTGGAAACATAAAGTTAAGGAGGTGGATAGATAATGGTCAATGAAGAAGCTTCTAAAGCGTCTTTAAATATACAAGTTAAACTAGCTAAAGCAACTGCTCAAGGGGTTTTAAATGTAATTAAGTGGTTACAATCTCTTGGATCAAATCCAAAGGGTTTTGAAGAAGCTATTGACACAAAGGGCAAGGAAGTTAAACTAAAAGATTTAGTTGCAAAGGGACAAGTTGAAGAAATGCCAATAAAAGATGCAGAATTGAAAAAGTTAAAAAAAGAACTAAAAAAGGATGGAGTCAATTTTTCAATAACAAAAGACAAAGAAACAAAGACATATACTATATTTTTTCAAGCTAAAGATGCTAAAGTAATGTATCGTGCATTTGATGTAGCCGTCAAAAAAGCTGAAAAACAAGCTGATAGAAAAGAGTCTATCCATAAAAAGATAGAAAATTTTAAGCAAAAGGCAAAAGAAAGCATTTCTAAAGACAAAGTTAAAAACATGCACAAGGAGCAAACCTTGTGATTATGATTAAGTTAATTCTAATGAAGTATTTTTAATAATATTTATGAGATTAATTCTTTTGCCGCTTAATTCTAAAGGTGATGGCGATGAACAATAAAATATTAAATGGCATTTTAGCCGATTTAAAAAGCTTGATTAAAATACAAGATAAAAAGAAATTTTTTAAACAAAATATACCTTATCTTGTATTTTTTTATTTGGGAAATATTTTTTCGAAGCACGTTAACACTTATGTAGGTGGAGACATAATAGACAAAATAATCGTAGCTATAGGCGATTTAAAGACTATTTCTTATGTACCAAGCTTCAAATTAAAAAACATTTTAGCTGGATTTATTTTTGCTGCTCTCATTAAGCTAATTGTTTATGAAAAAGGCAAGAATAGAAAAAAATTCAGACAAGGCAAAGAGTATGGTTCAGCAAGGTGGGGAAACCCACATGACATAGAACCATATATTGACCCACAGTTTGAAAACAATGTATTGATAACTAATACAGAAAGAATAACAATGAATAATAGACCTAAAAATCCTAAATATGCAAGGAATAAAAACGTTCTTGTTATTGGCGGGTCAGGCTCAGGAAAAACAAGGTTTTATGTTAAGCCTAATTTAATGCAAATGCATTCCTCGTATGTTGTTACAGATCCTAAGGGTACGCTGATCAATGAGTGTGGTAAGATGCTTTATGATAATGGTTATGAAATAAAAGTTTTAAATACTATAAACTTTAAGAAGTCTATGAAGTACAATCCATTTGCATATATCAAAAGCGAAAAAGACATACTTAAACTTGTACAAACTATCATTGCTAATACTAAAGGCGAGGGCGAAAAAGCTGGAGAAGACTTTTGGGTTAAGGCTGAAAGGCTATATTATACAGCCCTTATTGCATATATTTATTATGAGGCACCTATTGAAGAACAAAACTTTGCGACGCTTTTAGACATGATAGATGCGAGTGAAGTTAGAGAAGAAGATGAAACATATATGAATCCTGTTGACAGGCTTTTTGAAGCACTTGAAAAGAAAGATCCAAATCATTTTGCAGTAAGACAATATAAAAAATATAAGCTCGCTGCTGGCAAAACTGCTAAATCAATTCTTATTTCTTGTGGAGCAAGGCTTGCACCATTTGACATAAAAGAATTAAGAAACTTAATGAGTGAAGACGAGTTGGAACTTGATAAAACTGGTGATAAAAAAACAGCTTTGTTTGTTATCATTTCTGATACTGATGATACGTTTAATTTTGTAGTATCAATAATGTATTCACAGCTATTCAATTTACTTTGTGATAAAGCTGACGATGAATATGGCGGGAGACTTCCAATACATGTAAGGTGTTTGCTTGATGAGTTCGCAAATATAGGTTTAATACCTAAGTTTGAAAAACTTATAGCCACTATTCGTTCAAGAGAAATATCTGCAAGTATAATACTTCAAGCACAATCTCAATTAAAAGCTATATATAAAGATAACGCAGATACAATTGTTGGTAACTGTGATAGTACATTGTTTTTAGGCGGAAAAGAAAAAACTACTCTAAAAGAATTATCTGAATCACTTGGCAAAGAAACTATTGATCTTTTTAATCAATCAGAAACAAGATCCAATCAAAAATCCTATGGACTTAATTATCAAAAACTTGGCAAAGAGTTAATGAGCCAAGATGAGATAACAGTTATGGACGGAGGAAAGTGTATATATCAGCTAAGGGGTGTAAGACCTTTTTATTCTGATAAATTTGATATTACTAAACATAAGAACTATAAGCTACTTGAAGATTATGATAAAAAGAACTTGTTTGATGTTGAAAAATATTTAAAGAATAAAGACAAGTTAAGATTAAAGGGAAATGACAAAATTATAACATTTGCAGATGAAAATAGTTTTAAAAACTAGATAGTAATATAAAAGGGAGTGAAAATATGATTAAACAAGAACTTTATCTAGTTAAAGAAAGTTCAGATTTAAAAAATGTATATACAAGAGAATATATAGAATATTTTAATCAAGAAGACAGAGAGTTTATCAAAAAGGTAAGGGATTTGGGTTATAAGTTTTTATTAATAAAAACAGAAATTGAAGTTGAAGATATATATAATCCACCAGAGTCAAAATTATTTATGGAAATAAGCGAAGATATAATAGATCCAGACGATTTATTAAGCGAGGATTTTAAAACAAATATTGAGCCTGGTATAAAATATAATTAAAGCAATATGTGATTTTAAAGGAGGTATAGAGATGAGAATTAGAGATCGGACATAAAATTTAATAGTAAATATATTTTCAAGCAATTGACAAACGTCAGTTGCTTTTTTTAAAGAAAAATAGAAAAGGAGAGAAATATAAATGGAACACGAGTTAATAAATATTAATGCAAACTTAGTTAGAGAGCCAAGATTTGCACAATTTGAGAAGAATGAAAAGACCGTAAGAGTTGCTAATTTTACTTTAGTAAGAGTTAATGATGGTGTTAAATCTTATACAGATTGCTCTGTATTTGGTGAAAAATCTGAGGTCGTCGAAGACTTTAAAAAAGGTGATTTAATACATGTATATGGTTATTTTAAAGAAAATCAAAAGAATGACAAAACATATACAAATTTTATAGTAGTTTCGTTAAACAAAATAGAAAATGAAGAAAATCAAAATGAGGAGGAATAAATTATGGAGTTTTTTACAGAAGGAATAAATACCTTAAAAATTCTAGTAACTGCAATAGGTGCAGGTCTAGGAGCTTGGGGAGTTATTAACTTAATGGAGGGTTATGGTAATGACAACCCTGGAGCTAAGTCACAAGGAATTAAACAGCTGATGGCTGGTGGAGGAATTGTTCTCATTGGCATGAAGTTAATACCATTATTAAACAACGTATTTAGTAGCTAATTGGAGATAACAAATGTTTTTGTTATTTGGTATCGTCGACAAGATAAAAGATATGCTAAAAGAAATTCTAATTGGAAATATAACAGCAAATTTTGAATCTATGTTTGGCGAAATAAACAACAAGATTGGCTCTATTGCAACAGATGTTGGACAGACACCTATGGGGTGGAATAAAGAAGTTTATAATTTTATTAAAAACATAAATGACGATGTAATAATACCAATTGCTGGGCTTATTATAACGGCGGTGCTCTGTATAGAACTTATACAGATGGTTATGGAAAGAAACAATATGCAAGATGCAGACTCTTTTGAGTTATATAAATATGTTATAAAAGCTTTTGTAGCTGTATATTTAGCAAGTCATGCTTTTGAGTTTTCAATGGCAGTATTTGATGTAGCACAGACTTTAGTTAATAAAGCGGCTGGAGTTGTTGGTGCGTCTACAACATTTACTTCTGAAGAATTACTTGCTTCAATTGAAACTCTTAAAGAGCTTGACCTCGGAAAACTCTTTGGATTAGTGATAGAAACCACAATATTTAAAGGCGTTTTGTGGGTTGTTGGCATTTTGATAAATATAATCATAGCAGGACGTATGTTTGAAATATATGTATATTCTTCAATATCATCAATTCCATTTGCTACTATGGGAAATAAAGAGTGGGGTCAAATTGGAACTAATTATATTAAAGGGCTTTTTGCCTTAGGATTGCAAGGTTTATTTTTAATGATTTGCCTTGGAATATATAATGTTTTAATTAAAACTGTTGTTTTATCAAGTGCCGATTTTATGGCTGCACTAAGTAGCATTGTAGGTTTTGCATTACTTCTAGGTGTAATGATGTTTAAGAGTGGATCAATTTCAAAGAGTGTAATGAATGCAAATTAAAGGAGGTTTAAATGAATAAAAAAGATATAAGTATTATTATAGGAGTTGGGGCTTTGTTTACAAGTGCATATAGTGCATATATGCTAAAGAAAGAAAGAGAAAGTCAAGATAGATTAAATAAAAGAATAAAAAGATTAGCTATATGTCACAATAATTTTGTTAAATTTCAAGGAGCACATAATGAATTAACATCAGAAAATGTTGAAGAAATTAATGATAGAATGGACTATCTAGAGGACGAAAGCGTTTCAAATTATAATCACATTGTAGAGCTTGAAAGTTCGCTTAATGATGGTTGCGTGAAAGATGATTTTAGTGCTGAAAAAGAGGAAAGAGTGAATTAATATGGCGTATGTACCAGTGCCAAAAGATCTTGACAAAATTAAAACAAAAGTAGCCTTTAATCTTACTAAAAGGCAGCTTATAGGTTTTGCAGTTGCTGCTTTAATAGGAATACCAGTATATTTGACTGTAAAAAAATATTTGCCTAATGATATTTCGCTTATATTTTTACTAATTTTTACATTTCCTGTTTTTTATATAACCTTTTTTGATAAAGACGGCTTAACTTTTGAAAAATATTTTAAGTATTTTTATTTACACAAGTTTTATCAGCCACAAAAAAGAGTAAGAAAGGAGGTATATCTTGAAGAAAAGAGAAAAGCAAATGCAAAGTTTAAATCAGATTCAAAAACAACTAAAAAAGGACAGCAAAGACTTAAGAGGAGTAAAAACAAATAAGAATGGTAGAAGTAATCTTTTAAGTGTTTTGCTAAAAAAAGAAAAAAAGTTGTATACAGTTGAGGACACTATCCCATACTTAAGAATGTTTTCAGATGGAATTTGTCAACTTGATGAAAATCACTATTCTAAAACTATAGCTTTTCAGGATATCAACTATCAGCTAGCTCTCGAAGAAGATAGAGACTTAATCTTTAATCAGTTTGCAAACTTTTTAAATTCTTTTGATCCTAGTGTTCATATTGAACTTAATTATATAAATCAAATGGGAAGAAATAAAGATTTGCAAGATGCAATTAAAATTGCAGATAAAAATGATGGTTATGATGAAGTCAGAAAGGAATTTAGAGAGATGCTAAAAATGCAGCTAAATAAGGGAAATAACGGACTGAAGAAAATGAAGTTTGTTACTTTTACAATAAAAGCTGATAATTTAGATCAAGCAAAAGCCAATCTTAATAGGCTTGAAGTTGATATTTTATCAAACTTTAAGTCTATGGGAGTAAGGGCAGAAAGTCTTGATGGAGAAGAAAGGTTAAGGCTTATTCACGATATGCTTAATCCAGATGAAGACTTTAACTTTTCTTATCAAGACTTAAAAAGAAAAGAGTCTACAAAGTCATATATTACACCTAAAGTATTCAATTTTGCACCAGCTGAAATATTTAAGTTTGGCAAATATATAGGTTCTACTACACACTTTCAAATACTAGCAAGTGAATTATCTGACAAAATGTTGTCAGAATTATTAAATATTGAAGATAATATATATATTGGGTTTCACATAGATGTAATAGAGCAGACTGAGGCTGTTAAGATTATTAAAAGAAAAAACACAGACATTGATAAGATGAAAATTGAAGAGCAAAAGAAAGCTATAAGAGCTGGATATGATATGGATATTATTCCATCAGACATTAACACTTATGGAAATGATGTCAAATCAATGCTTTCAGATTTACAAAATAGAGACGAAAGGCTTTTTTTAGTAACTATAGTTATTATGAACTATGCAAAAACTATTCAAAAGCTTGAAAATACTATTGCTCAAATTTCTTCTATTGCAAGCAAAAACAACTGTCAAATTAAAAGGTTAGGTCATATGCAAGAACAGGGTCTTGTTACGGTTTTACCTCTTGGAAGAAATGAGATTGAAATACAAAGATATTTGACTTCATCATCAACTGCTGTGTTTATGCCATTTACAACAGAAGAATTATTTATTGACTCTTCAAACTCATTATATTATGGGTTAAATGCTTTAAGTCAAAACTTAATAATGGCAGATAGAAAACTGTTAAAAAATCCAAATGGCTTAATTTTAGGAACGCCAGGCTCAGGTAAGTCTTTCTCAGCCAAAAGAGAGATGGCAAATGCTATATTAGTAACAGATGATGATGTAATTATCTGTGATCCAGAGGGCGAGTATGGAAACCTTGTTAGACAGTTTCGCGGTGAAGTTATTAAAGTTTCAGCAAAATCAAAAGACTATTTAAATCCGCTAGATATAAACATGAACTATGGAGACGGAGATGCTCCACTTAAGGATAAAGCAAACTTTATAATGTCTTTACTTGAATTAGTAGTAGGAGGCTCAGGACTAACAGCAGCAGAAAAATCAGTTATAGATAGGTGTTTGCCTAAAATTTATCAAAAGTATTTTGACAATCCTATTCCTGAGAACATGCCGATACTTGAAGATTTATACAACCAACTTTTATCACAAGACGAAGTTGTTGGCAAGAAATTAGCAACAGAGCTAGAAATTTATGTAAAAGGTAGCTTAAACGTTTTTAATAATCGTTCTAACGTAGATATGCATAAGCAACTTTTATGTTTTGACATAAAAGAACTTGGAACTCAGCTTAAAAAGATAGGTATGCTTGTCATTCAAGACCAAGTGTGGAACAAAGTTTCACTGAATAGAGGTCAAAAAGCAACAAGATACTATATAGATGAGTTTCACTTACTTTTAAAAGATGCACAAACAGCTTCCTATTCTGTTGAAATTTGGAAGAGATTTAGAAAGTGGGGAGGAATTCCAACGGGCATTACTCAAAATGTTAAAGACCTATTAACAAGTATGGAAATTGAAAATATCTTTGATAATACAGACTTCATACTTATGTTAAATCAAGCAAGTGGTGATAGAGAGATACTTGCTAAAAAACTTAAAATATCACCTTATCAACTAAACTATATTACTAACTCGAATGCTGGTGAGGGACTTTTGTTTTTTGGAAATACCATAGTTCCATTTATAGATAAATTCCCTAAGAATACTATGTTATATAAACTTATGACTACTAAACCAGAAGAAGTAAAGTAGGTGAGATATGAAAAAACTTAGAAAAGATTTTCAAAAAAATCTTAAAAATATAAACAATTCAAGAGATGCACCTAAAGATAATAGTTCTGTAGATAAAATTAAAAGCAAGCTTGTACATTCAGAAGACTATAGAAATAAAATCATTAAGACTGGTGAAAAGTTTAAAGATAAAATTGCTGAAAAAGATTCTAAACTGTCTAATGATAGCAATATAAATTTGGAGGATAAAACTAAACCTAATATTGCAAAAAGAAGAAAGGTTATGCTATCTAACAAGACTAAACCTACATCTACGAACACTGTTAAAAGTAAGCTTGTACATTCTGAAGACTATAGGAATAAAATTATCAAAGCTAAAAACAGATATAAAGATAAGTTAAAATCTAAAAATTCTAAATTAATTCAAGATGAAAGTAGTCTAAAGAATCTTGAGTATGATGGAATTAAAAATGACTACAAAAAAAGTAAATCACAATTTTATAATAAAATTGAAACTGATAAAGAATTAAAAAATGATAGTTCTAATAATTCAAGTAGTCAAAAAGACGCTTACAAAAAGTCCAAGTATAAAAGACGAAACTATGAAAATAGTCAGTATACTCGTAAAAAAATCAATGATATTAAAAAGGACGTAAACAAAGCTACTGAAGATAAAGATTTTAACTTTTCAGATAAAAGACTAAAAAAACAACAGCAAAAACAATATAAGCTAAAAAATAAGCTTGCTAAAAACACTAAGTTATCTAATTTTACTGATGAAACTTTAAAAGCAAGTGCTAAATCTTCAGAAATGGCTAGAAATTATCTAAGTCAAGGAAGAGAAAATGCAGGTATAGAATCTGCTGAAAAAATAGAAAATACTTCAGCTAGTTTACAACATGGAATTAGAAAGTATAAGCTCAATAAAAAGAAAAAATCACTTAGAAAAATTTCAAAGCTTGAAAATAAAATAAATAAGCGAAAAAGCAAACTCGAATTTAAATCAGCAGTCAAAGATTTAAAAGCTAAAGATGAATATGTAAAATCAAATGCTATAAAAAAGTTTTTTAAAAGAAGACAAATGAAAAAAATGATTGCTAAAAAATATGAAACTACATTTGTAGATAAAGTTAAAAAACGTTTTTTCAATTTAAGCAAAAAGGCTAAAGAAGTGATTATTAAAAAAGTCAAAGGATTTTTGTTTATTGTAATTATAGCAGCTTTATTAATGTCAGGTATGATTAGCCTGTTTAGTTTAGGAGGTACTGGCATTAATAGCTCTACTAGTTCAGTCTTAGCTACAAGTTATTTATCCGACGAAACTGTTCTTAATGGGATAAATGCTAACTTTACTATGCTTGAAGATGAGCTTGCCGATAAAATAGCTAATATAGAAAATGATTATCCAGATTATGATCAATACATTTATATTGATACAGAAAACATTGGACATAGTATCTACGAATTGTTTGCCTATATTACTGCTAAATGTGGAGGGCCCGAAGATCCAGCTGAAGTTCAGCCAGATTTAATAGACCTTTTTAATCAAATGTATCAACTTGAGTTTAAAGAAAAGGTTGAGATTAAAACTAGAGTAGTTAATAGAGAGTATATTGATGAACATGGCAGAATCCACACTGTACAAGAGCAAGAACCTTATGAGTATAAAACATTAATTACAACTCTTAAACACAAGACAATAGGGGAAGTTGCTCAAGAAGTTTTTCAAGGACATGAAGACAACATGCTTCATTATAACACTCTTATGGAAACTAGAGGCAACTCTGGTGCTACCTTTGGAAATTCAGAGCTTATAGAAGCCAATGGTGGAGTAGGTGGTGGACAAGATTATGAAGTATCGTCCGATGTTCAAAAGAAAATTGTTGATGCTTGTTATATAACTCCATCGCCAGGCAAAGGCTGGTGCGCAATGTGGGTTTCACAAGTTTATCAAAATGCAGGTCTTGGATATATTGGAGGTAATGCATGTGACTTATATAAAAGGTATGCATTCACTTCAGACACATCTAAGCTAGAAGTTGGTATGCTTGTAATGGTTGAAAGCTCATCAAGTGGAACAGAGGCAGGATTAAGATATGGTCACGTTGGTATTTATATTGGAGATGGCAAAGTCATTGACAATATAGGCAAGGTGAGAATTACGACTTTAGACAATTGGATTAAAACGTTTTGCAAAAACAGTCCAGTTGGCTTTGGTTATCCACCATCAGTTCAGCCATAGAAATAGTTATAGATATAACAATAGTAATAGTAATAGTTATAGTTATAGTTATAGTTATAGAATAGAAAAGATTAAAGAAATTAAAAAATATTATTTAAAGGAGTAAAAATTTATGAAAAAAATACAAAAAATATTAAGTTTGGCTTTAGCCGTTTTAGTGTTATTTGGAGCAGTTCCATTTGCTGGACTTTTAAAAAATAACACTGTTAAAGCAAGTGACGATTTTGTCGTTAGAGATTTTGGCGAGGGAGAATTAAAAGATTATAACGAATTAGATGATTCTACAGATCCAGAGTTAAATAAAAAAATAACACACCAAGGTAAAATGTGGCTATCTGCTTATTCGCTAAGATATCCAGACGGGGAATATAGACCAACTAAACAACCGTTTTATTTTTTAGAGCCATACGATCCAACTAGGTCTAGCATGAGAGGTTTTTATCTTGCTAGTGTTTCTGGCCTTATCTCTTCAAACACAGGAAGTGGTACTGAATATTATTTTGCTTCTAACGTGGATTCCGTTGTTGCATCAATAACTGAATATGTAGACCTATATGAAATATACAAAAACAATGAAGATGGAAAGAAGTATGCTGTAAGAAGCAATGATCTTTATACACCAAAATATAAAAGCTATGTGGTTACTATTTATAGGCCTGGAGCTTTAACACCGTCCGAAGAACTAGCTAAGGCAAAGGAAGAAGCTAAGAAAGAAATCGACAAGCTTGAAAACTTAACAAACGACGAAAAAGCTGACTTCGACAAAAAAGTTGATGATGCTAAGTCTGTAGACGAAGTTAATCAAGTGCTTGAAGATGCTAAGAAGAAAGATGCAGATAACAAAGCAGCTGCAGACGAAAA
>ERZ1673752.4828-NODE-4828-length-10760-cov-12.422139_pt1 | contig 10760 bp, 10 predicted proteins | sample MGYA00580195_ERZ1673752 | MGnify/ENA primary metagenome ERZ1673752 (study PRJEB41218, sample SAMN15661744) | gut metagenome | host: Homo sapiens | place: Canada: London | collected 2015-08-20/2019-03-30 | study: EMG produced TPA metagenomics assembly of...
TGCGGCGACAGCTCTCCCAGAGGGAGAGCCAAGTAGGGGCACTCTTGCCTCTCCCCTTGGGAGAGGTGGCCGAGCAAAGCGAGGACGGAGAGGGTAAATCGTGACCGCCAAGGCCCTCTCAGTCGCCTGCGGCGACAGCTCTCCCAGAGGGAGAGCCAAGTAGGGGCACTCTTGCCTCTCCCTTTGGGAGAGGTGTCTGAGCGAAGCGAGGACGGAGAGGGTAAATCGTGACCGCCAAGACCCTCTCAGTCGCCTGCGGCGACAGCTCTCCCAGAGGGAGAGCCAAGTGCCGTCGAAGACATCACAGGAAGTGCTCATAAAACGCGTCCCACTGCTCGCGCAGGCGCTCGCGGCGCTGCTCCAGCGCGCTGATGCATGTGCCGAGGGAGCGGAAATATTCGTCGGAGAACCGCCGGTGCTCCGGGTACGCGCCGGAGCGGTACGCTTCGATCACGACCTCATAGCGCTTTTGCGCGCGATGCACCGCGTCGTCCCAGGAAATATAAATCTCCTCCTGCGCCTGCCGTCCCACGCGCTTCAGAACCTCCGGCTCATGGCAGAGCTTCGCCAGCAGCGCCGCCATCGACGCCGCGTTCTCCTCGATCAGGAAGCCGTTTTTCCCGTCGGTGATGTCCTCCGCGGCGCAGCTGCCGCGCACGAGCACGCTCGCCAGCTCACAGGCCGCCGCTTCGCGCACGACAAGACCGTTCGTGTCGAACGTCGACGGGAACAAGAACAGATCCGCGCGGCAGTACCACGCCCGGATGACCGTCCGGTCGTACTTCGGCGAGGTAAAAAACACGCAGTCGTCCAGCCCAAGCTCCTTGCTGTAGGCCACGACCTCGTCCTTGTCTCCGCCGCTTCCCACAAAGACCATGCGGAACGCACGCCCCGCGTCCTTGAGCATTTTCAACGCGTCCAGCGTGATGCGCAGCCCCTTGTACCACATCATGCGGCCGACAAACAGAAATACCGGCACGCCCGCAGGCAGATCAAAGTCACGGCAAGTCTCCCGCACAATTTCCTCTTCCACGCGGCCCTTGGCAAAGTCGACGCCGTTCGGCATCACGCGCCAATCGCCCTCGTAGCCGAGGCTCCGCAAATTCTCGCCCGCGCCGTGGCTGACCGTCCAGACCTCGTCGAACGCGCTGATGTTCTCGACGAGGATTTTTTTCGCGCCCTCCTGCAAAAGCTTTGCATGGATGGCATTTGCAATGTCAATATCAAATTTCGTGTGATACGTGAACACCGTCGGCACGTGAATGCGGCTGCGCAGCTCCCGCGCAAGGACAGCCGACGTGATCGGGCAGTGGCAGTGGATGAGGTCAAACGGGTATTCCATCAGCGTCTTCACCGTTTTTTCCGAAAACGGGAAGCCCGCGTGATACCCCACGAGCTTCGTCATGTCGATGCTGGGATAGCGCACGACGGGAAAGCCGAGCGCGCTGTCATCCGCGCCGGGATAGGCCGGCGTCGCCACGACAGCGGTGCTGCCGCTTTCTGTAATGGCGCGCGCGTAATTGACGACCGCGTTTGCAACGCCGTCGGTCACAGGCGGAAAGGAATCGTTGATCAGGCAAATGGTTCTGTCAGACATGGAGGTCTCCTTTTTGAAAACACAGACATGGTTCATATGCGTACAGACGCATTATACCCGATTATCTCTGTAAAGGGAAGCTTAACCGCCGAAAATCACCAGAATCAGCCCATAGATCACGCTGGCCGCCGTCCCGTAGACAATGACCGGCCCCGCAATGAGAAACATCTTTGCCGCCATGCCGGTCACAAATCCCTCCGCCTTAAATTCGATCGCGGGCGACACGACCGCGTTGGCAAACCCCGTGATCGGCACGAGCGTGCCGGCTCCGGCAAATTTCGCGATATCGTCATACACGCTCAGCCCGGTCAGCACGGCGCTTAAGAACACCAGACTGACCGACGTGGCCGCCGCGGCGTCCTGCTCAGAAAGCCCCAGCGCCGTATATCCGTTCAAAATCAGCTGCCCCAGCGCGCAGATCAGTCCGCCCACCCAGAACGCGTTCAGAAGATTCTTCCCCGTCGGCGACGTGCCGGACAGCCGCGCAACATAGCGGTTATATTCCTTTTTGCTCATGTTCATCATCGCTTCGATCAGCTCCTTTGCCGCTTAGTCTCTGCAAAAAGCGCCGCTTCATGCACACAACGCCGCATGCCCGCATAAACTAACGGCTGAAAGACGCAAAAAGGAGGCGGTCATCATACAGCAGTACGGAACCGTTGTCGCGCAGATCGTGACCTCAACCGCGCAGATCCCCGTGCAGGGCGCGGCGATCACCATCACCCAGACACTGCCGGACGGCACGCAGCAGCTTCTGGCCGTCCGCATCTCCAATTACGACGGCTTCACCGAACCCTTCGACGTCCCGACGCCGCCGCTCTCCGACAGCCAGACGCGCCAGACCGAAGAGATTCCCTATGCGACCGTCGATCTGCGCAGCGAGCGCGTCGGATACGACCGCGTCCTTGTCCGCGGCGCGCAGGTGTTCCCCGGCACGCAGACCCTGCAGCGCATGACGCTCATCCCCACGCCGACACTGCCGGACAGCTACACCCAGACGCAGGAATTTGACATTCCTCCGCAGACGCTCTAAGGAGGTATCGCATGGCGCCGATCATCCCGTACATCCCGGAGACCATCACCGTCCACCTCGGCCCGCCGGATTCCGGCGCGGAAAACGTCACGGTCTCGTTCGCCGATTACGTCAAAAACGTCGTTTCCAGCGAAATTTTCCCGACATGGGAGCCGTCCGCCCTCCGCGCGAACGCGCTGGCCATCATCTCGTTCGCCCTCAACCGCGTCTACACCGAATACTACCGCAGCCGCGGCTACGCCTTTGACATCACCTCCTCCACCGCCATCGACCAGAAGTTCATCAACGGCCGCAATATCTATGAGAATATCTCCGAGCTGGTCGACGATCTGTTTACCGACTATCTCCGGCGGCAGGGCTTTGTAGAGCCGCTGGCCGCCAAATTCTGCGACGGTGTGCGCGTCACGTGTACCGGCCTCAGCCAGTGGGGCTCGCAGGAGCTGGCGCAGAACGGCGCGAACTCCATCCAGATCCTGCAGGCCTATTACGGGCAGGATGTGGAGCTTGTGACCGGCGCGCCGGTGCAGAACGCACAGGAATCCTATCCCGGCGCGCCCCTGCGGCAGGGCAATATCGGCAGCAACGTCTCGTTCATTCAGGTCGCCCTCAACCGCATCTCGCAGAACTATCCCGCCATCCCAAAGATCCCCGTCGACGCCGTCTTCGGCACGGCGACAGACGCGGCCGTGCGCGCGTTCCAGTCCATTTTCTCGCTGGATGTCGACGGCGTTGTCGGCCGGGCGACGTGGTATTCGATCGTCATGCTCTATACCGCCGTTCTGAAGCTGGGCGAGCTGCAGTCGCAGGGGCAGACGTTCTACGGCTACTCGTGGGAGTACCCCGAGTCCATTTCCTACGGCGAGCAGGGTGCAAAGGTCACGCACCTGCAATACATGCTCTCGGTCATCTCGCAGTTCAATTCCGCCGTGCAGCTGCCGCCCGTCTCCGGCTATTTCGGAGACGAAACACAGGCCGCCGTCCGTTCGTTCCAGCGCGCCTACGCCCTGCCGGAGACCAGCACGGTCGACCGCGCGGTGTGGGACAGCATCTACGCCCAGTTTGCCGGCATCGAAGAGACTGTCTTCGGCAACGAGGTCCTTTTCCCCTTCACGCGCCCGCCGATGGCCGTCAGCGACACAGACCTGCAAAACCAGCTCGCCGTCACCGCGGCGGCCTTCCCGGACATGGCCGCGCCGCCCAAAACCGGCCGTCTGGACACCGCCACGCGCCGGAGCGTCGCCGCCTTTCAGCGTGCGTCCGGCGATCCGCCGACCGGCATCCCGGACAGCCAGACGCGCCAGAAGCTCGCGGGCATGCAGCAGCTTCTGCGCCACGCCCATTCGACCCGCTTTGTCCAGTTTCCCGGCCGGACGCTGAAAAGCGGCATGCAGGACAGTGAGGTGAAGCGCGTATGACAGATTCTGCCAACTACATCGGCCAGCCTATCCGCAGCCTGCAGACCATGCTGCGCGCCATCGCCCATACCGACAGCCGTATCCCGCCGCTCGTGCCGGACGGCATCTACGGCGTCAACACCACCGCCGCCGTGCGGGAATTTCAGCGGCAGTATGATCTGCCCGTCACCGGCCAGACCGACAACGCCACCTGGAACCAGATCGTCGCCGTCTTTACGCTGAGCAGTCCCTCTGTTCTCCCGGCGGAGCCGCTGCACATCCGCTGGACGCCGAACCGGTCGCTTGCCGCCGGAAGCTGCAACACGCACCTGTATCTTGTGCAGGCCATGCTGCAGTCGCTGCGGCGCTATTTTACGAACGCCCCGGAGCTGTCCGTCACCGGCGTCCACGACGAATCCTCCGTCGCCGCCGTCCGCTGGTTACAGACGCTTTCCGGTCTGCCCGTGACCGGCAAGGTCGACCAGACCACATGGGCGTATCTCACCGGTCTCTACGCCCTGACCACCGGCGACGGCGATTTTTCCCCGCCGGAGGCGGTTTCGCGTTGATATCCCGCCCGCCATCTGCTACAGTATAGAAAAACGCACAAGGAGCCTGTACATGAATATCCTGATCTGCAACGTGGGCAGCACGTCCCTCAAATATCAGCTTTTCCGCATGCCGGAGGAGCTTGTCGTCGCCTCCGGCGGCGCGGAGCGCGTCGGCATGCCGTCCGGCCGCTTCTACGCCAAAACGCATGAGAACGGCGCGCTCGTCGATGAAGCCGCCGCCTTCCCCACGCACCGCGAAGCCATCGAGCGCATGCTGCGGCAGCTGCAGGATACCGTCCTGCCCGCGCTCTCGCAGCTGGACTGCGTCGGCTTCAAGGTCGTTCTGGCGAAGGGCGTCAGCGGCGTGCAGTATCTGACGGACGATGTCCTTGCCAAAATGGAAGCCTTCAGCTCCATCGCCCCGGCGCACAACCCGCCGTATCTGGCCGCCATCCGCCAGTTCCGCGCGCTCCTGCCCGATACCCCGCTCATCGGCGCGTTTGAGACCGCCTTCCACCGCACCATGCCGCCGGAGGCGTATTATTACTCCATTCCCATTGAGGTCTCCCGCAAATACGACATCCGCCGCAACGGCTTCCACGGCGCTTCCATCGAATATATGACGCAGTGGACGCGGGAACGCATGGAGCGCGAGGATCTGAAGCTCGTCGTCTGCCACCTGGGCGGCAGCGGGAGCATCTGCGCCGTCAAAAACGGCCGCTCCATCGACACCTCGCTCGGCCTGACGCTGCAGTGCGGCACGATGCACAATAACCGCTGCGGCGACATTGACCCGTATATCATCTTCTATCTTGTCGAATCCTGCGGCATGACGCTGGACGAGGTCAAAGACATGCTGCAGACGAAAAGCGGCCTGTACGGCATGTCGGGCGGCGCGGGCCGCGACCTGCGCGACGTGCAGGCGGCCGCCGAAGCCGGGAACGAGGACGCGGAGCTTGCCCTGCGCGCCTACTGCTATTCCATTAAGAAATACATCGGCTCCTACGCCGCCGCGATGGGCGGACTGGACGCCATTGTCTTTGGCGGCGGCATCGGTCTCGGCAGCGCGCTCGTGCGCGCGTGGAGCCTCGAGGGGCTGGAATTTCTCGGCGTGAAACTCGACGGCTTCAAAAACCGCATGGCGATCGCCGGTATGGATCTTTCCATGGACGACACCCCCGTGCGCGTCTTCGCCGTCCACACCGACGAAGAGATCATCGTCGCCCGCAAAGCCGCAGCGCTTCTGACAAATGCCCAATAACAATAACAGCTCCGGCTGCCATGCAGCCGGAGCGAATTTTTTACATGCCGAATTTCTGTTTCATTTCCGCCTGACGGCCGCAGGTCATCTTTCCCTCGGGGCATTTTCCCGTGCAGTAGCATGTCGGGCCATAGAGCGAGAACAGGCCGGGTACCCGCTCCCGCAGCGCCTGCAGCGCCTGACAGGCCGCCTCGCGGATCTCCCACTGCGCGCGCGTGCAGCAGCGCAGCCGGAAAAAGACATACAGCTCGCCCGCGTTCATCGTCGTAAGCACCGGCACGGTCTGCCCGCTGAGCAGCAGATAACATAGAACTTCATCCCCCGCGCCCATGGCGCGCAGCCGCGCCGCCGTCTCGCCTGTCAGCCGGAACGCCGCGCGGTAGGTCTCCTCCATCCCGGCAGCTTTCACGCTCTGCGGCAGCACGTACCGGTCATAGTGCGCATTGCTTAACAGGTGCGGCGCGATCATCGACTGCATCCTGTGCCGCGTCAGGTGTGTGAGCGCAGCCAGCGAAAGCCCGCCGAACAGGAGCGTAAAGCTCGCCTGCTCCAGCTCGCGCTTGCGCGGCTGGGCAAGCAGCGTCCTGAGAAGCTCCGCCTGCGCCTGCTTCGTCAGCGCCCGCGGCGCATGGCCGCGCGCGATCTGGTACGCATTGCAGATGAGCGTCTCCGGCTGCGCCGTCCCGGCCAGCACAGTTACCGGCGCATCCGGACGGAGCGGCGTTTCTGACGCGAAATCCAGCTCCTGCACCGGGCGATAGGTCTCCGGCTTCCGCACCGCCAGAAACGGCAGCTTTTCCTCGCACTGCGCAAACAAGCTCTCGCCCAGCGCCCGCAGCTCCGGGACCGCGCTCCCGCGGCCATACGTCAGCTCGTTCATCACATGGACCAGCTCCCGCGCATTCATCGAGCAGAAGAAGTTGCTGCAGAAGCAGTACGGCAGCACGAAGCGTGCGTCCTCCTTCGGCACGCCCGCCGCTTCCAACTCGTCATAGACCGCGAACAGCCGCCGGACTGTCCGGTCAAACAGCTCCGCCTGCACAGCATCCGCGAACACTGGTGAAACGTAGCCCGCCTTTGAAAAATCCACGTACCGGCGCGATTTGACCGTGAACGACGCCAGCCGGAACTCGATCATAAACTGCTCGGCAAGAACCGAGACGTTTTCAAACGCCAGATTCACATATCCGTGCTCCAGCACCGACGTGTGGCCGGAGGAGAGGACCTTGCCGATCAGCTTTTCGTTTTTCTCCTGCCCGGCGGAAAGCGACCTTGCGTAAATTTCATCCGCCGTGCCGTCCATCGTGGAGATGCGCCCGCCGGACGCGATGATTGCGGCCATATCCGGGCTGCAGTTCAGAATTGTCACATGCCCCTGCATCGTGATTCCTCTCTTTCTTTACCGGAAGGGGTTCCCCTGCTCGTCGTAAATTTCCAGCCGTCGGATGCGGACAAAGTCCGGCTTCAGCTCCGGCAGATACAGCTCGACCGCATTTGCCAGCAGCTGCGGGTTGCAGCTGGGGTTCTGCGCCGCGACAAGGGCGGTCATCTCCAGCTCCTGCCGGGACGGCTGCCGCAGTTCCAATTCGAAGATCATCGGCTTCAGGTCGAGTCCCGCTTCGCCGCCGCTCTTCGTCCGCTTTTTGACCAGCACCGCGTCGCGCGCAAAGAGCGCCGTGATCTGCTGCTGCGCCGTCTGCGGGACACCCGCGTCGTATTCCAGCGTGATCTGCGCCCGCAGGCGCACCAGATGCCGGATCTTCACCGCGCTCTCATACGCGCGCAGCACGCGGATCCCCGCCGGAAGCGTCCGGTTCAGAAGCTCCGGCAGCCGCTGCAAGTCGACAGAGCCGTCCTGGATCTCAAAATCCAGAATTTCGCACCCGCTCTCCACACCGACAGACAGCGGCAGCGCGATCGACACATACGCCCGCGGGCTGAAGCCCTGCGTGTGCCAGATCATGATATCCGCCCGCTTGAACGCGCGCTGGAACACGCGCATGAGATCCAGATGGGACAGCCAGACCGCGTCGCCGGTCTTTTCAAACAGCAGGCGATTCATCGCAAAGCCCCCTTTCGCTCAGCCGCCGCGCACCGCAGCCGTTGCAATGCGTGCGGCAGTCGGGCGTCGCTTCCGACCGCAGCGCCTTGTCCCGCTCGTGCGCCAGGAATTTCTCCGTCACACCGACGTCGATCGTCTGCCACGGCAGCACTTCGTCCGCGCCGAAGCCGCGCGTCGTATAGTAGTCCGGGTCAAGGCCCGCCCGCCGGAAGGCCTCGAGCCATTTTTCATAGTCAAAATATTCATCCCAGCCGTCGAGCCTGCACCCCAGCCGGTGCGCCTCCAGAAGTGCTTTGCCCACGCGGCGGTCGCCGCGCGCCATGACGGCCTCGAGCCTGCTGAGATCCGACTCGTGATAGCGGTAATCCACGCACTTGGCGTGCAGATTGGCCTGCAGCAGATGCACGCGCCGCAGATATTCCTCCGGCGTGATCTGCGCCTGCCACTGGAAGGGCGTGAAGGGCTTCGGGACAAAATAGGCCGTCGCCAGATTGATGGACAGGCCGCGCTTTTTCCCGCTCGCATTCTCCCGCCAGACCTGTAAGATCTTATAGACCAGCTCCGCGATCCCGACCACGTCCTCGTCCGTCTCGGTCGGCAGCCCCAGCATGAAATAGAGCTTCACGCTGTTCCAGCCGCCGGAAAACGCCGTGGCGCAGGTCGTCAGGATCTCTTCCTCGGTCACGTTTTTGTTGATCGCATCGCGCAGCCGCTGCGTGCCCGCCTCCGGTGCGAAGGTCAGGCCGCTCTTACGCACCTTCTGGATGCGCAGCATGAGGTCGCGCGAGAAATTATCCGCGCGCAGGCTCGGCAGCGAGAGATTGATCTTCCGCGGCTCGCAGTAATCGAGCAGACCGTCGGCCAGCGTCTCGAGCTCGCGATAATCGGAGGTCGAAAGGCTCGCCAGCGTGATCTCGCTATTGCCGGAAACCTCGAGCGATTCAATGGCCTGTCTGCACAGCGTCTGCGCGGATTTCGCGCGGATGGGCCGGTAGCAGAAGCCAGCCTGACAGAACCGGCAGCCGCGGATGCAGCCGCGGAAAATTTCAAGATTCGACCGGTCGTGGACGATCTGGGTCGACGGGACGATGGTCTTCGCCGGGAAATACGCCTTGTCCAGATCCTGCACGATGCGCTTTTTCACGCGCTCCGGCGCGCCCGGCTCCGGCACGATCGTGCGGAGCGTGCCGTCGTCATTATAGGTGTGCGTATACAGAGACGGCACATACATGCCCTCGATCTTTGCGATCTCGCGCAGAAATTCCTGCTTCGTGCTGCCGCGCTTCTTCGCCGCACGGTAGCACTCGATGATCTGAGGCGTGCTCTCCTCGCCCTCGCCGATGGAGAAAAAGTCGATAAAGTCCGCCAGCGGCTCCGGATTCACCGTGCAGACACCGCCTGCAAAGACAATATTCTCAAGCCCGTCGCGGTCCTTCGCCAGCAGCGGCATCCCGGCCAGCTCCAGCATGTTGAGAACGTTCGAATAGCACATCTCATAGCCGAGCGTGAACGCGATCAGATCAAAGTCCTTGACCGGGTCATGGCTCTCGAGCGCCCAGAGGGGGATCGCATGCGCGCGCATGGCCTCCTCCATGTCACCCCACGGAGCGAACACCCGCTCGCACCAGACGCCGGGCATCTCGTTCATCACGCCGTAGAGAATGCGCATGCCGATGTTGGACATGCCGATCTCATACGTGTCCGGGAAGCAGAACGCGACCCGCACATCCACACCGGCGCGGTCCTTTACGACCTGATTATATTCTCCGCCCACATAGCGCGCAGGCTTCTGTACGGACTGCAGGATTCTGTGAAACTGATCTGTCATAGCGGTTCCTTCTCATTCGTTAATCAATTTATTGTAACCGCTGCCGGATCAAATTGCAACTTGCTTTTTCCCTGCTTCCGCCGTAGGATAGAAGGCAAAAGGAGGATATCTATGGATCTTCAACAGCTTTCCGCGTCCTATGCCGTCCGGCGGCTCACGGAGGCGGACATCCCCGCCATTCTGGCACTGCAGACCGGCAATCCACAGTTTTTCCGCTATCATCCGCCCCTGCCGTCCGAACGCTCCGTCCGCGAGGAGCTTTCCGCGCTCCCGCCCGGAAAAACGGCGGCGGATAAATATTACGCCGGCTTTTTCTCCGGCGAGCAGCTCATCGCCGTGCTGGATCTCATTCTTGGCTATCCGGACGCACAGACGGCCTTTCTCGGCTTTTTCATGACGGCCGCAGCCGTACAGAAAAAAGGCGTCGGTTCCGCCATCGTTGCAGACATCCGCACCTGCTGCAAACGCCTCGGCTTTGCAAAACTCCGCCTCGCCATCGACGAGGGCAACCCGCAGAGCGAGGCGTTCTGGACAAAAAATGGCTTCCGCAAGACCGGCGAACGCCGCCCAAGCGGCGCGCATACCTACCTGCCGATGGAGCTGCCGCTCTGACCCTGTCATGCCTCCGGCGGCCCTGTCTTTTCTCTCGCAAGAGAAAAGACAGGGGAGAAAAGAGTGCCGAGGTGCGGGGTACATACTGCAGTGTGGTTCAGGCAGGAAGCAAATTTGAAAGCCTTTACATTCGCATTTGGTCACAATACGTGCGCTTTGGTACGCGCCGCCCGTTGGGATAGCTTCAGATTTGTTGACTGCTGCCTTTGAATAGGTGCAGTCAATAGAAACTACCATCAAAATTTGCAGGATTGTACGTATTCGCACCGCCCCTTGGCTCTCCCTCTGGGAGAGCTGTCGCCGCAGGCGACTGAGAGGGTATTGGCAGTCACGGCGTACCCTCTCCGTCTTCGCTTCGCTCAGCCACCTCTCCCAAAGATGCGAATCAATAGTAGACCCCGAAAAAAGAAGATGACAAAAGG
>ERZ1673752.4829-NODE-4829-length-10760-cov-11.421859_pt1 | contig 10760 bp, 5 predicted proteins | sample MGYA00580195_ERZ1673752 | MGnify/ENA primary metagenome ERZ1673752 (study PRJEB41218, sample SAMN15661744) | gut metagenome | host: Homo sapiens | place: Canada: London | collected 2015-08-20/2019-03-30 | study: EMG produced TPA metagenomics assembly of...
TGGGCACATAATCTCCCTGAGGATACTGCAGATGATCAGCCATTGATTTTCTCCGTCCTGTCGGTGACTATTTTGGATACTCGAGGGCGCCCTCGCTTTATCTTTTCACGCTTCGCGCCCAGATTTAGGAGTTCAGTACTGGCTCCAGCACTTCTTTACCCCCCAGATAGGGACGCAAAGCCTGGGGAACATACACGCTGCCATCTGCTTGCTGGTGGTTTTCCAGAATAGCTACCAGCCAACGAGTACAGGCTAAGGTGCCGTTCAAAGTGGCTACCGGCTGAGTTTTTCCATTCTCGTCCCGGTAGCGAATCCCCAGGCGGCGCGCCTGATAAGTAGTGCAATTGGAGGTAGAGGTTAGCTCTAGGTAGCGTTCTTGGCTGGGTAGCCAGGCTTCACAATCGAACTTGCGAGCCGCAGAAGTTCCCAAATCCCCGGCTGCGGTATCAATTACGCGATAGGGCAGCTCTACCTTGGTTAGCATTTCTTCTTCTAAAGCCAACAGACGCTGGTGTTCTTCTTGCGACACCTGGGGCAGGCAGTAAGAGAACATCTCCACCTTGTTGAACTGGTGTACCCGAATAATGCCGCGCACATCTTTACCATGCGACCCGGCCTCCCGCCGGTAGCAGGCGGACCAGCCAGAATAACGCAAAGGCTCTTCCCCTAGCTCCAAGATTTCCCCGCCATGGTAACCACCGAGGGCGACCTCGGAGGTACCTACCAGGTAGAGATCATCGGCGGGCAGGTAGTAAATCTCTTCGGAATGTTCAGTGAGGAATCCGGTTCCCCGCATGGTGTCCGGAGTGACCATGGTGGGGGTGGTCATGGGGATAAATCCGTGTTGCTCCGCTAAATCCCAGGCGCAGGTAAGCAATGCCAGTTCCAGGCGCGCCCCGATCCCTCGTAAATAGTAGAAGCGGGATCCAGAGACCTTAGCGCCCCGTTTAACGTCGATTGCCTGCAGCATCTCCCCGATTTCCAGGTGATCGCGGACTTTGATGCCCTCGGCAGCAAAATCACGGATTTTAGCGCCACGGTGGGCAAGAACTTCATAGTCGTCCTCGCCGCCGGAGGGAATCCCGGGAATAATGATATTGGGTAGTGCTGCCAGCAGCTGCTGAGCTGCTTCCCCGGCGGCTCCCGCCTCTGCCTCTGCCTCTTTAACTTTCCCGGCCAGCTCTTTTGCTTGAGCCAAAACTGCGGCTCTCTCCTCGGGAGCGGCCTTTCCAATGTTCTTAGAAAGTGCCTTTTGTTCGGCGCGCATGGCTTCAAAGTCTTGCTGCTTCTTTAGGCGGAGCGCATCGGCGGCAAGTACCTCATCAATCCGGGCGGGCTCTTCCCCCCGCGCAACGAGCGAATCTTTAGCGGGCTGCGGGTCTTCACGCAGCTGACGAATATCAATCATGTATTAATCATATCGTCACCCGACATCCGTTCTCATCTTGCCTTGACCTGGATATTTTATTTTTCTGTATTTTCCGACCCCAGTGAAGGTCGCTTTCCTTCACCCTTCAGCATTCTCCGTCGCTCCCCCCGCCGACAATCCCAATATGTTTTAGACTGAAGGCTATGACCACTGTGCTCTGGATTCTTGTAATCGTGGCGCTACTTTTAGGGATTATCGCTTTAACCTGGGCGGTTAATGCCCGCCGGATTGCCACCCGAGCAATGAAAATCGCAATTAAACAAGGATTTTCTGCTCCTACAGCTACCTGTAGCAATGAATCCTCTCGGCGGGTGGTAGTGATCTATAACCCCATGAAGATTGCAAATCTGGATGATTTTCGCAGTACCGTTACCCAGCGCGCCCAAGCCACCGGCTATGAAGAACCGATTTTTTTAAAAACCGACCAGGAATCTTTGGGGGCTCGTCAAGCCCAAGAAGCGATCAGACAGGAAGTGGGACTGGTTATTTCTGCTGGTGGCGATGGCACTTTGAGGATCATCGCGGCTACCTTGGCCGCTAGTCGGATTCCCCTGGGGATTTTGCCGCTGGGAACCGGGAATCTTTTAGCCCGCAACCTCAACATCCCGATTGATTCTTTACCCCGCGCCTGTGAAATCGCTTTTACCGGTAAAAACACCGGGGTCGATTTAGGGGTGCTTAAAACGGAAACTGGCGAAAAGTTTCCCTTCCTAGTGATGGCAGGAATTGGTTATGACGCAGAGGTCATGAACCGAGTATCTGACAAGCTGAAAGAATCAATTGGTTGGGGCGCCTACGTGCTTTCCGGGATTGCTGCCTCCAATAAACCCCCGATCACCATGGATGTATCCTTTGGGGGGCAATCGCATCCGCGCACTCGTAAGGTCAACACCCTACTATTTGCTTCTTGCGGAGAGCTGGTAGGGGGGATTCCGCTCCTGCCGGAAGCTAGTCCCCATGATGGCTGGTTAGAAGTGTTGATGCTGAGTGTCCGCGGCGGCTTAATCGGATTTTTAGAGGTAATCAGCGGAGTGTTTCGGGACACTCTGGGAGTAAAAAAGTTAACTGCGGGGTTGGTTTCTAAAACTGATGTGATCCGTACCCGCACCGCGAGCGCCAAGGTACACGGCCAGGCACGGATGATTCAGGTAGACGGGGATACCGTGGGTAGCTACCGCGAGATTTCTGCCTCTTTAGATCGCGGCGCAGTCGTGGTACGGGTCCCCTAAGACACCGACCGCAGCCTTAGTTTATTTGCGCGCACTCGTGACTATTTGCCCAAAATAGAATCCACCCAGGCTCTAGCCCGCTGAAAATCACTGTTTCCGGTACGGGGAGCATGGTCATTTCGCACTTGGTCAGCGCGAGCGTACGAACCCAAGAAACGTAAGTCCTCACTGATACGGTAGAGACCGCGCAAAGCAGATTGCACTCGTTCTTCTCCAATATGCCCATCCAGGTCAATACTGAAAACGTAACGTCCCGGTTGCCCGGCTAGCGGACGCGACTCAATGCGACTGAGGTTAATTCCACGAGCCGAGAACTGTTGCAGCATTTCTAGTAGTGCCCCGGAGCGGTAGTCATTGGGCAAACGCACTTGAATGGTGGTTTTGTCCGCCCCGCAAGCTTCCGGTACCTGACCGGGGTTGGCTACTTCCACAAAGCGGGTAACTGCGCCGGGATTATCGGCTACGTCCTGGTAGAGGGGGTGGAGCCCGTAGGTGCTTACGGCGGCTTCCGAGGCCAAAACTGCTTGAAAACCCGCCTCTCCCGTCGCCAGCATCCGGGCTGATTCGGCAGTAGAGGTGGTGGCCACGTGAATTGCCCCCGGCAGATGATCCGCCACCCAATTACGGCATTGCGCCCAAGCATGAGAGTGAGTACCGATGCGGGTAATATCGGAAAGCTTAGTGCCGGCGCACACCGCCAAAGTGAATCCGACTGGGACTAGCATTTCCGCTACAATCTGTAGACGTTTATCCCATCCCAGAGAATCCAAGGTGGCGCTAACGCCTCCTTCAATCGAGTTTTCGATGGGAACCACGGCTCGATCCGCTTTCCCTTCCCGCACCATATCCATAGCTAGGCGTTCTCCCGCACAGGGGATCATTTCCGCATCAGCCGGTGCCACTTGGAGCAGCGCCTGGTGACAGAAAGTACCCACCGGCCCTAAGAACGCATAACTTTTTATCCCAGTATTCATTTCCGTTTCCTTTTCCAACTGCTTTCACGATACTAGGAAAGATACGCTTTCCCCCTATCTAGACCGTAGAATATGGCTATGGCAAGAACGGTTAAGCACTTCCTCCGCGCGGGCTTCACCCTTCTGTTTAGCTTTTTATTTACTTTACTTACTTTACCTTTAGGCTCTGCGGGGGCTACTACCTGGGAACCTGAACCTGCGCCAAGAACGCTTACTCCAGCCCAGCAAGTCTTTTACCCTGATTTAGAGACCTACACCCCGCCACGTAAGCGCGCTCCCCTTTTAGTGGTATTGACCTCCAAGCTTTCTTGGGAAGATATTTCGGCAGAGTTCGCAAAAAACTCCAACCTAAAAAGCTACGCTACTGCGGGGCTGCTAGGAACAGTTGCCGGCGCTGACTCCAGTTGCGCAAGCCGGTCGGTTATAGCTATTCAAAATGGAGCCACTCCCACTACCTATACCTCTTGCCCCCAAACAAAAATCGCGGGTGGAAAAGTAGAGGATGCCGCAGGTTTTAGACAGTCGGGTACCTCCAACGAGCTGCTGGATTCTACTTCTCGGGGACAGTTAAGCGGGATTTTAAAAGCCTTTGGACTGAAATCTCAGGCAATCGGCCCCCAAGCGGGATTACTTTTAGCCGATAACCAGGGAAAAATAGCAAATTATCATCCCCTCCCCGCCAGCCCGAAACAGCTGCAAACCCAGGTTAAAGCGGCAACTAAACAATCAGCATTGACCGTGGTGGATCTGAGCGGTATTAAAGAATCTGCTACGGCTTTAGCAATGTTTGAGGGCGCACTGGCTGACCTGGCTCCGGAAACTGCGTTAATATCTGTTTCGCTAACCCCGGCGTCCTCGCAAAACCCTGCACCCTATCTGCTTACTTATTCTCCGATTGACGCCACCGGACTGGTTTCTTCCCCCAGCACCGACATCCCCGGTTTGGTCACTTTGGCAGACATTAATGCCCAGATACTTTACCAATTGCAACTGCCTTCCCGCGCTGCAAATGCCGGCAAAGCCTTCAAAGCCAGTAATATCCCCGGCAAAGAACAGGCACTGATAAACCTGACAGGCACTTCCTCCCGCCCAGCACAAAATAACTTACAACAGCGCCTAGACTATCTAGACCAGCAGTTTTACCGTTCGGCTTCCGCCAAGGATGCTAATAACTGGTTTTACTTGCTTTGGTGTCTTGGTCTGCTCGCAACCGTATTGGGATATTTTGCCACCCAAAGCGACAGCCGCAAACACCACTCAAAGGTAAATAAGGCGCTCAGCTTTACGGCCTTCTTTACCGCTTTGCTAGCTCCTGCCTGCTATTGCGGGTTTTATCTTTCCGGGCTTACGCTAGCTTCCTCTTTCCTGCCTGCAATCGGGGTAATTTGCCTTGGCTCCCTAGTTTTAACTGCCTTGCTATTCCTGTTCATCTGGGCTCTGCGGGAAACTTTTTGCTTAAAAGGACGCGCAGTTGCGCAAATAGCCGGGCTGGGCGCAGTCGCCCTCACCTGGGGAGTGCTTTGGTGGGTAAGTCAGAATCCCGAATTCGCTCTGATCGGTACCCCTTTCGGTTATTCACTATTACATGGTCCCTGGTTGCTGAAACTATCTGCCGAGGCCTTCGGGTTGCTGCTTAGTGGCTTAGGAGTAGCGATTGCCTGCCTGCTATTGCAACTAGCGTCACTGCGGCGGATTTTATGGCAAAACCATCGCCGCCAAGTAGCAACCCTGGTACTTTACGCCGCTTTGCTGTCTGCCGTAATTTTCTACTGCACTAACTTCGCAGCACTGCTAGCTGCCTTACTATTCCTAATCCCCCTAACCGTCGCGCTTTTCACCCTGGCTCGTCCCCCGCTTTCTCCCCGCCCTAAAGTAGTTAGCAAATCCCGTTTACGACTAGTTTCCTTTGCTTCGCTAACCGTAGTAATCGCTATGTTTTGCGCGGCGAGTGTGGGAGTTATCGGAGTGAGCCCGGATGCTGCCCCCGATAAAATAAAACCCCTGCCATCTTCCAGTAAAACCCCAGTTGCCGTAGTGTTTACCTCCGGCTTGAACTGGACGGATCTTATGGCGGCCTCCCCGCAAAACAGTGAAAGTACCGCCGCTCTAAACTCTGGCACCCTGTTTTCCCTAGCGCCTTTCCCCCTTAAAGGGATGGCCTGCCCCCAAGATGCCTGGTTAGCGTTTTCTGCGGGTAAAAATCCCAGCAAATCTTCTCTGGCGGGCAGGAACCTGTGTATCCTTCCGGAAGATTTAAGCCATAATCAGCGGGTCAAACTCTGGAGCTACTATCAGCGAGCCGCTAAACAGAGTTCCCTATCGGCTCGGCTGGGAATGCTCTCGGAACAACTCCAAGAAGACCAAGTGAGCGTGGGGGCTATCGGCAATAGTGCCGGTCTGGCCTTAGCTGACAAAAATGGAATCGTTCGCGGGGAAGTAAAAGATGTTCGCCCGACACAACCTGGGTATTCCCAGGTCGTGCGGAAGATGGTTTCTAGCCACGCCCTCACCCTAATCGATGTGCAGGCCAGCCCCTTAAACCGCAACCCTAACCGCCAAAATCAAGAAGTGCTTGCGCAGCGGGGAGAGATATTTTCTTTCCTTAACCCGTCCTCAGGAACTGACACTCCCCAGCCAAACGAAGTGTGGGATCCGATCTGGCTTTTAGAACACGGCGGTGCCCTCTCGGGAGATTCCCTGCAAGCAGGAGCTATAGTTCCGGATCAGAAGGTAGCGTCCGCCCCCACCCAAGATCGCAACGAACTGCGGCAATCCGAGATGAATCCTCAAGAAAATCCCACGCCGGCTTCCTCTCCGGGTATTTTTGGGGATTCCGATAATAATTTCCAGCCAGGTAACCTGCATATATCTTCGCTGTCAACCCTGTTGGTACCCGATCCGGGTAAAGACCAAGAGTATGTAGCAAACACCCGGCGCACTAACGCCCGGTTATTCCCCAATGTTTCTCCTCACGAGGCGCTGCGCGGGATGCAGCCGGCACGAATTTCTGTTGACCAGCAAGATGCGCAACTAAAAGCCCTCCAAGAAACCTTGGCGGCACTGCCCCGAGGTACCCGCACCCTGGTAGTTTCTACCAACCCCGATTCTGCTAAGCAAAAACTGCAGGCAGGTATGATTTTTGGGGAGGGCGTGCCGGCAGGAATAGCTTATTCTTCCTCTACGCACCAAGTGGGAATCGCCCAAAGCGCAGACCTGAGTGCAACCGTTTTGGACTGGCTAAATGCTTCCAACAGCAAGCTAAGTACCTCGGGTGCGCCCTTAACGGTTAGCAGGCAAGAGGGCACCTCCGCCGGAGAACGGATTGAACGTCTGGCAGGTTATGGGGAAAGAGCGGACGCCAGTTATTCTCGCCTGGGTTTTCCTCCCAGTTCCTACGTAATTTTCGCCGCGGATGCGCTATTGATTCTGGGGTTACTGCTACTAAAACTGCCGCGAATCCATTTTTCCCAGCGCCGGTCTTATCTCCGTTCACAAGTGGGATATATGGGGCGTTTTATCTGCCTGGCAATAGCAGCCTTGCCGGCAACTTGCCTGGTGGCAGCCATGTTTCCCTGGTGGGAGGCAGATTCCCCCTCCCCCATATTTACTCTGCTCAGTTTCCTTGTTGCCGGATTACTCTCTTTGGCAGCCTGCACCGGACCTTGGCGTCGTCGCCCGATAGGTCCGGCGCTGGTTGTGGCAGGGTTCAGCGTTTTTGTAATCTGCCTAGATGTAGCTTGGGGATCACATATTTCCATGGATTCACCCTTCGGGTCTTTCTCGCTATTAGGCGCCCGTTTCTTTGGCTTCGGAAATGTTTATTATTCCGTGTGTGCAGTCTGGACACTATTGCTTTGCGCCTGCCTAACTCCCCTAGCTAAACGCGCGGTTTCCGGTAAGCATACACTTGCCCGCTGGCAGATTTGGCTGTCGAACTCATTGATTTTGGTACTCGCCTTGGCGTTTATGATCGTCGATGGGATGCCGCGTTTTGGCGCTGATTTTGGCGGTCCGATTTCTTTCCTGCCTGGTTTCTTAGTGCTGCTACTGCTAATTAATGGGAAAAAAGTAAATATAAAACGGTTGCTTATCGCCCTAGTGGTAGCGGGGACTGCTTCCGGAGGAATCGCTCTCGCCGACTGGTTACGCCCTGCCTCTCAACGCACTCACCTGGGTAACTTTGTGCAATCTATTCTGAATGGGGACTTGTTAGAGATTCTAACCCGCAAGCTGTTAGCCAACTTGGGGAGCTGGGGTTTCACCACTTATGTTTGGTCGCTACTATGCTGCCTGTTGGTTTTTGCCCTCGTGCTTCGCCCCGCCCTATCCCGGGAAAGCCACCCCTATAATTTGGTGGGCTCTTGGGACTTGTCGTTACCTCTAAATGATTCTTCCTACCTCGAATCTGAGGATAAATCCCCGCGGCCTTGGCGACAGCAAGCTAAATCCCGAGCCCGGAAACTGGTAAATACCATCAGCAACTCGGGCAGCTATTTGCGTCCCCGTTTAGGCGAAATTCCCCTGGTGGACAGGGAAACCGGTTTGCGAATAGGGTTGGTGGCTATTGCGGTAAATCAGCTTTTTGCCTATCTGCTAAATGATTCCGGAACCCAGCTACCAGCTATCGGACTACTCCTGACCGCTCTGGCCTATTGTTCGGCAGTATTTGCTCAGCTTTCAGAACCTTTACCCAGGGGAACTCGATAAACTTCCCCCGGTTTTTGTTTTAGCGCCACTTTTAAGAACTTGTATTTCTTGACATGTACCCGGCGCGCGCGCAGCTTAGAAAGCGCTTTCGCAACATCAATAAACTGGTGCAGGCGATGCATTTGGGAACCAAAATCCCGCCTGCTAACGCGATGTTTAAAAGCCACCGGGACTTCTTTAACTGCAAATCCCGCACTTAGCAGGCTAATCGTCATATCGGTTTCCACTCCCCAGCCAGCAGCCAAAGGCAGGGCAGCTTGGAAAGCCGCGGTAGTTAGGCACCGTTGCCCCGAAAGTGGAGCCTGCGGATTCCAACCGGTGGTGCGCCTAATCGCCCACCTGGAAAGCCCGAGTACGAATCCGTGTCCGCCCGCACCCGCCGGTCGCGGCAAAACCGCGATGGTGAAATCAGCTTCCCCCTTAATTACCGGCTCTATCAGCGGGGCAGCTTCAGCGGCAGTGTCGCCGAGGTCTGCGTCTAGGAATAATAGTAGCGGCGGGGTTTCTCCTTTTACTGCCCGCATAGCCACCACTTTTGCCCCGGTTTCCATCGAGGAAGCCTTGCCGCGGTTAACCGTATGGCGTACGGTTACCGCGCCTGCTTGGCGGGCAATAGCTTGGGTATCATCAGATGAACCATCATCTACCACTACGATTAGTTCCAGATCGACATAAGGTAGAGCTTTGACTGCCCGAACAGTGGTGCCGATTCGTTCGGCCTCGTCCTTGGCGGGAATAATTACCGCAACCCGAGGATTAGCCTGTTTACCTGGATCTACATGCATATTTTGCCTCAGTTTTACCTATTTCCTAAGGTCTAAACTTATAACTTTATTCTAACCATAAATAGGCAAACTCTAAACTATTTTTGAGGCCAAGTCCCCGAGCTGAGGATAGCTACAGCTTGGTCGTGCCCTCACGAGTAAACAAGTTCTAGGGTTAAACTTGACTAGGTTGCCAGTTAACAGGAAGGAGGAAGCGGGTGGCTCGCGCGATGCGAATAAAACGCCGACTCTTCCGGCTGGTCGTTGTTATCCTGACTCTGGCTTTAGTGGCGATAATCGGTGGGGGAACTTTTTTATGGCTTCGCTACAACTCCCGCCAGGCGCAAGCCAGTGGTTATTTTAAAAACAAACCGGTTTTGCAGGCTGATTTCCAAGCCAGCGCCTACCACATCAACTCCTTCATCCCCCTCCTGGGTCAACAGACTTTACTAGAACCGGTAAGCTATGGCGATTACCGTATTGCCGCAGGCATTAAGAACTCTGGCAGCGCAGTTATTATGCAGCTGGCTGAGGATGGTACCTCTGCCTGGTCAGTTGATTTAGGCGCTCCCCTGGTTGCCTGCTCCCGGCAGGCCATCGCAGATTCCGGGGAAGAAAATCGTTTTTTGCCTTGCCTTTATCGATCCGGCAATGGCTCTGGGATCGCCCTAGTAGATCTGAAAATGGGAACTGCTGATTGGATCTGGGAATCAGCGGATCCCTACGTAAATATCGGCACCACTGACTCCCAAATTGTGCTGGTGGGTGAGGATCTTTCCCTGTTACGGATCTCGCAAACCGGTGAACAGCTAGCCGAAGGATTGATTTCCCAAAAGGCCTCCGATACTCAGTTCCAGCCAGATTTGGGCGCTTGCGCTCTCGATGGGCAACCTACTGCCCAAGCTCCAGAAAGTTTTGAAACCTTTTCGGATACTTTATGGATAATCGGACATAAAGGGGTAAACTACCTGGTTAATCCGCAGACTAATCAAATTCAAGTTGCCAGCCCGGGACGCCTGATCCGCAACTCTGATGACACTGCCTGGGCGCTCAGTCCCGCGGACGGGTGCGTGCGCTCGTTCTATATCCAACCGCAACGTTCGCATATCGCGCCTCTTCCGAAAGGCACCACAGTTCCTGCCGATAACACCGGGCATCTTTTAGGTATGGTGCAAAAAGGGGGAAAACTTTTCCGGATGGATTGGGAAACCTCCCGGTCTTTACGAGCGGTTTTCACGGAAGCCGAGTTCAAGTTGGGGAATGATACCCAAATTCTGTCAACTAAAAAGTTTTTTTATATAGCTAGTGATGGAAAGCTGGGGTGCTATTCCAGAAAGGACGGTAATCGCCTCTGGGAGTTCAGTGAAAACCTGGATACTTTGCGTTTGCACCAAGATATTTTGCTTTACACCACTAAAGAGGGCGAGCTAAAAGCAATATCTAGTGCCGATGGCATTACTTTGTGGTCCCTTGCTGATTCTGCTGGGCTTAATTTTCCCCCCATAGGCGAGGACAAGCAGTTACGCACTTTATCTCCGCAAGCATTTAAAGCCTGGGGGAAACAAAGCGCGGAAAACCAAGGTGTCGCCCAGGGGGCAGCTAACCCCATGAACAAAGCGAAACCTGGTCTTAATTTTCCGGTTGATTCCTGTATTCG
>ERZ1673752.4832-NODE-4832-length-10753-cov-4.042625_pt1 | contig 10753 bp, 9 predicted proteins | sample MGYA00580195_ERZ1673752 | MGnify/ENA primary metagenome ERZ1673752 (study PRJEB41218, sample SAMN15661744) | gut metagenome | host: Homo sapiens | place: Canada: London | collected 2015-08-20/2019-03-30 | study: EMG produced TPA metagenomics assembly of...
GGTATTGTGTGCCGGCCCTGCGGAAAATCCAAGATTACGGGGATGCTCCAGATCAAGTTTATTTTCTGTCTCAAATCTGGGGAGAAACGCGTCTGCCTGTTCCGCTGTCGGGACATCGACTACCTCGTAGGTATGCGTCAGTACAAAGCCGTCCAGATTTGCCATAAACGGCGTGGACACATCCTTTTTTTCCGCTATGTAATAACTCATCAGCCCAAGATCAAGCGCTTCCTGCGCGTCAACCGCATACGCCTGGATCCAGCCACAGTCAAGCTGTGAGATGGAATCCCGTTGGTCGCCATATATGTTCCAAGGGAGCGCGGTAGAGCGGTTCGCATTCATCATCACAATGGGAAACCGTCCCCCGGACGCATAGGGCAGGCATTCCGCCATATATAGCAAACCTTGAGAGGAGGTGGCGGTAAAGGCTCTTGCTCCCACTGCCGACGCGCCCATTGCGCAGGACAAGGCCGAATGCTCCGATTCCACGTGGATAAATTCCGATTTCAGGCTGCCGTCCTCCACCATTTCAGAAAGCTTCTCCACAACGATGGTCTGCGGTGTAATGGGATACGCTGAAATTACCTGAGGCTTTGCCAGGCGGATTCCCTCGGCAAATGCTTCATTGCCGGATAAAAATTTCTTTGCCATTATTTCTCCGCCTCCATTTCAATTGCACCGGGCTTGCAGATTTTCTTGCAGATACCGCAGCCCTTACAAAAATCATAATCAATGGCTACCTTTCCGCCATCTTTGTATATCACGCCATCCGGGCAGTACAAATAGCATTGCAGACAGCCCACACACCTTTCTCGGTTGATGACTGGACGCCTGCTCCGCCAACCGGCGTTCTTTGTGACCAGATATCCAGCTTCAAAAGCGGTTGTGTCGGGGATCTCTGACAGCTTCTGTGGCACGTGATCCCTTAAATACGGTTTCATCTGTGGATCTCCTTTCCTGCTTCCTCGGCAGCGGCCCTCACCGCCGCAATGTTCTTCCTGTGTAGCTTTTCCGGCATAGTTTGGCGAATGGCTTCCTCAATACTTTCAAGGGAGATTCCGCTGTATATTCCGGCAAGTGCGCCAAGCATGATGGTGTTTGTGATCGGCAGTTTCAAAATTTCCGCCGCCAGCTGATCTCCATCCAGCGCAACGACCCGATCATCCAACCAAGGATGCTTCGTATTCAGCAAAATCTTCCCGCCTGGCTTCAATTCTTCCCAGGCGTTTTCGGAAAACAGGGTGTCGTCAAGAAAAATGCTAAAATCCGCTCGTTCCACCTCACTGCGATTGCCGATGGGTTTTGTATCCAGTTTGGTAAATGCTCTGATCGGCGCGCCCCTGCGTTCCGGACCGAAAGACGGAAATGCCAGCGCATAACTGTGATCATCCCGAAGCGTAAAGGCCGCTCCCAGTAATCTTGCCGCTGTAAAAGCGCCCTGACCGCCTCTTCCGTGCCATAATATTTCAGTCATGTTGTCCCTCCTTGATCGCTTCTGTAGAAGCAAATGATACTATATTTTTATTAACATGAGCGACATTGCAGCAATCGCTTCATCCCCCCTTTGGATACAAAAAGAGCGGGGAGCTCATCGCTCCCCGCTCAGGATCGTCTGCACTTCGAGATGGCGCACAGCGTCACGTCACGTGGTACATATCGGTTCCTGCATGTATCGGGCAATCGCAAATGAGCGCGCGAAGTCGTGGGCATTGGCATTGGCCATGTCCATGTACATGCAGTTCAGCATTCGACGAGTCGCAGCGTGCATTGGATTTGCTCCTTTCCAGTTCCGTTCTGTGCTTGTGGCAAATACTAGCACCCGAACCATCGAATGTCAAGCAAGAAATCCGCTGCCCATAATATTTGGTGATCTCGCACAACATATTTGCAAAAAAACTGCAGAAATTCTATAAATTTTCAAAAGCTCCCGCAATACCTACGAAATTTGTCAACCGGGGAACGTACATGGGATAGCCCTGAAAAATGCGGTCGCCCTGGTGTTTGAAAAGAAAGGTCTGGAAACCACAGGTGTTTTATGATAGAATATCAAAACAAGACTGGAGACGTATGGGGAGGGACAGGGCAATGAGCTGGCTGCAGATTTTGATTCTGGGTGTGGCAGTGGGCTTCGGGGAGATTTTTCCCCTTTCTGGCCCAGGCGTGAGCGCACCGGTGCGGCAGCTGCTGGGGCTTCCTCTGGATGGCAGCGGGGACCGGATGTACAGCGCCCTGCTCCGCATGGCCGTCTGGCTGGCGGTCTGCCTGGTGCTCCGGCGGGAGCTGTGGGCCTGCCTGCGGTCCTTTTCCTCGCCGCCCCGGCGGCGAGGCGCAGGGATACAGGAGGAGGCGCGGCTACACCGCCGTCTGGCCCTTCTGCTTCTTTTGGGAACCCTGCCCATGATTCCTGCCCTTCTGCTTCAGACCCGGGCCGCCCGGCTGGGGACGCTCCCCGGTGTGGCGGTGTTTTTGGCGCTGAACGGCCTTCTGCTCTTCCTCACAGACCGGGTGGGCCATGGAAAGCGGGACGTCCGGTCTGCGACAGTAGCCGATTCGCTGTGCATGGGACTGGCCCAGGCACTTTCGGTCGTACCCGGCCTGTCCCGCACGGGACTCACCATGGCCGCAGGGATTTTGCAGGGCCTGAGCCTGGAATTTTCCTGGAAATTTTCCTTCCTGATGGCGGCTCCTGCCATGCTGCTTCAATCGGTGGTGGCGCTCTTGGGCGCACTGAGAAGCGGCGCTTCATTTTGTGCGCCCTATCTGGCTGGAATGGCCTTGGCCGGGTTGTGCGCCTACCTGTCCCTGCGGCTTTTGCGGTTTGCAGTTCGCCGGGAGGCCTTCGGTAGCTTTGCTTATGCTTCCTGGGGCACAGCCCTTTTGACTTTTATATTATATCTGATCTGTTGAGGAGAGAATCTACATGGCACAAAAGAAACCTGCGTCCCGCTCCGGGGCGAAGAAGAAAAAGCCCGCCACCGCCGCCAAGCGGGCTGTGGAGCGGGAGCCGGCCAAAATCCCCGTCCGGCAAATATTGGCAGGGGCTTGCTTCCTTCTGACGGTGCTGGCCCTTTTTGCCTGTCTGGGCTTTCAGGGCTTCATCCTTGCCGGCGTAAAAAGCCTGCTGGGCGGACTGGTGGGGCCTGTGGGCTTTTACCTGTCTCCGGTTTTGTTCGGATATCTGCTGGTTCTGCTGCTGTCTGGCAGCCATCGCCCGGTGGGGTTGCGCAGTCTGGCAGCTTGCCTGTTTGTGGTTGCAGTCTCTGCGATTGCCCATTTGTGTGGGAAGCGGGAGGCTCTACCCGGTGGCTTTGCCATGGTGGGTCAGCTGTTCCGCACCGGCGGAGCCGGAACCAGTGGCGGCGTCTTGGGAGGACTCACGGGAATTCTGTTTGAGCTGGCCCTGAGCAAGGTGCTGGCCGTCATCGTTCTGGCCACCTTGGCTCTGCTGTCCCTTCTGTGGACCTGGGGCATCACCTTGGGGAGCATTTGCCGTGCCATTCAAAACCGGCCCCGGCCGGAGCGTCCCCCCCAGGAGCAGCCCCGGGAGGACCCGGCTGCTGTGGTGGTCAACCACATCGCCAATAAACACATTGCGCACCTGGAGCGAAAGCGCCAGGCGGCAGAGTTTGACGTTCCGGTGGATGATTTGCCCGTAGGCAGATCTGCCAAAAAGGAGAAATCCAAGTCCCAGGTCCCCTCCCCCGATGCATTCCTGGAGTCGCAGCGGAAGGCTGCCCGGATACAGCAAGAGCCTTCGGTTCCTTTTGACGAAGAACCCATCTCTGGCAATACCGTCATTCCCTCTGCTCACCAGGAGGAGTTTGGGGCAAGAGCGGTTTCGGAAGAAGAGCTCTTGGAGTTTACTCCAGAGGCGGACGCAGACATTGCCCAAGCGGTTATGCAAGCCGTGGCTCCCATGCCGGAGGAACCGGCTCTGGAAAAAGTCAGCGCCAAAGACGCCCGGGCTTCTGCGCAAATGGTGGCCCAGGAGATTGCGGAAAACGCCCAGGCGCCCAAGCCGGAGTATCACTTTCCTCCCATCAACCTACTGAAAACCGCCCCCGGCGGCGCCACAGACGGCACGGCGGAAATGCGGGAAAATACCCGCCGCCTGAACGAGGCTCTGCAGAGCTTCAAAATTGAAGCCCGCATCTGCAACGTCACCCGGGGACCTTCAGTCACCCGGTACGAGGTGGAGCTGGCCCAGGGGGTCCGCCTGGCCAAGGTGACGGCCCTCCAGGACGACATCGCCCTGGCCCTGGGTGCGGTGGGCGTTCGCATCTCGGCCATTCCGGAGAAAATCGCCGTGGTGGGCATCGAGGTGCCCAACAAGCAGGTAACTACCGTGGCCCTGCGGGAGGTCATTGATTCGCCTCAGTTTTCCAAGGCCAAGTCCAAGTCCTCCTTTGCCGTGGGCAAGGACATCAGCGGCGCCTGCGTGGTGGGAGACATTTCCAAGCTGCCCCATATGCTCATCGCCGGTACCACCGGCTCGGGCAAGTCCGTGTGTATGAACAGCATCATCATTTCTCTGCTGTACAAGGCCAAGCCGGAAGAGGTCAAACTCATTATGGTAGACCCTAAAATGGTAGAGCTGGGGAATTACAATGGCATCCCCCACCTGCTGATCCCCGTGGTGACAGACCCGAAGAAGGCCGCCGGGTCCCTGCAATGGGCGGTGACCGAGATGATGCGCCGCTATAAGACCATGTCCGATGCCGGGGTTCGGGACCTGGAGTCCTTCAATCGCATTGTGGAGAGCGCCGGGGAGGGGGATCCCCTGCCCCAGATTGTGGTAATCATTGACGAGCTGGCCGACCTTATGCTGGTGGCGGCTAAGGAGGTGGAGGAGTCCATCTGCCGGATTGCCCAGATGGGCCGCGCCGCCGGGATGCACCTGATCATCGCCACCCAGCGTCCCTCTGCCGATGTGATCACAGGCCTCATGAAGGCCAACATCCCCAGCCGGATTGCCTTTGCCGTGGCCTCCTCCATGGAGTCCCGGATCATCCTGGATACCCAGGGCGCGGAAAAGCTGGTGGGCCGTGGCGACATGCTCTATGCCCCCCTGGGCAAGGGCAAACCCAAGCGCATCCAAGGTTGCTTCGTCAGCGACTCCGAGGTGGAATCGGTGACGGAATTCGTCAAGGAACACTATGTACCAGACTACAGCCAGGAGGTCCTGGAGGAGATTGAGAGAAAAGCCGAACAAAGCGGCAAGGGCGGCAAATCCGCCGACTCTATGGATTTTGAAATGGAGGACAGCGATGGAGACGAAATGCTCCCCGCCGCCGTGGAGGTCATTTTGGAGACAGGCCAGGCCTCAGTTTCCATGCTCCAGCGCCGGCTGAAGCTGGGCTATGCCCGGGCCGCCCGGATCGTGGACGAGATGGAGGAAAAGGGGATTGTAGGTCCCTTTATGGGCTCCAAGCCTCGGAATATTCTCATTACCAAGGAGCAGTGGCAGCAGATGCAGTCCGGCCTCCCCATGGAAGAGCCGGAGCCGGAGGAACCGGTCCCGGAGGAAATTCTCTGAGTATCAATCACGCCCCAGGCGGTTTGACCGTCCTGGGGCGCTTTGGCTTTTGCATGCCGTCAAAAACGGCGTCATATCATTTGACAGGCGGAGCATACCATGCTATCATACAGAAAAATGGAACGGAGCGGGTCAGATATGACATTCTACCAAAGATTATGGACCTTTTTCATCTACAGCTTCGTAGGCTGGTGCTGCGAAGTAGCCTTTGCCGCCTGCAAAACCGGTCAGTTTGTGAATCGGGGCTTCCTCTTTGGGCCGCTCTGTCCCATTTACGGCTTTGGCGTAGTAGCTGCCCTGCTGCTCATTGAGCCCATCCGGGAGCACTGGCTCCAGGCCTACCTGGTGGCTGTGCTGGTCCCCACCGTCATCGAGTATTTTGTGGGATGGGCGGCTATGAAGCTGCTCCACACCCGGCTCTGGGATTACTCCCGGATGCCACTCAACGTTGGGGGCCATGTGTGCCTCCTGTTTTCCCTGGTGTGGGGAGTGGGCTGTTTGGCTGTGGTGTACCTGGTGCAGCCCCTGGTTCTGAAGCTGCTGGCTCCACTTCCGGAGCCTGTGGGTTGGGTGCTGCTGGCTCTCTTTGGGGCAACTGCCCTTGCAGATTTGATCCTGACGGCCATTGAAGCTGCCAAAATCCCTAAGCGCTTGCAGGCGCTGGAGGAGATGGAGCGGGGCCTGCGTCGGATTTCCGACGGCATTGGCGCGGGACTCTCCGGACGCACCCTGGAGCTCTGGGAAAAGGGGCAGGAGAAATTCTCTACACAGAAATGGGATGAGCTTTTAGGCACCTTGGGCAGCCGGAAACAGGAATTTTTAGCTCAGCGGGACGAGATGCTGGAAAAATACCACGCTTTTCTGGAAAAGCCCAGCCGTGGTTACGCCCGGCTGCTGAAGGCCTTCCCTCACCTGCAACAGACGGAAGCCCACCGCCGCCTGGAACACCTTCGCGCCCTCTACCGGCAGCGGCGGGACAGGGAGAAATAACTACCAGATGACGCCACAACCGATCCGCGCTCCGGCGTCCCCTGCCGGTTGGGAGCGGTAGTCGTCTGCCATACGGTGGACGATGACGGTGTGACCCCGGGCCTGACTGGGGAGAAACCGACCGGTCCAAACGGCGCTCCAGGCCCTCCCATTCTCAGACAGCAGGACGGGAAGATCCCCCAAATGCCCGGGATGCCGCTGACCTGGGAGACCCCAGTGGTCGCCTGCGCCATCAAATGGTTCCCGGACCGTGCGGCAAGCGCCGCCCTGGTGCAGGTGCAGGCCAAAGAATCCGTCCCCCGGCAGTCCCTGAAGCTGGGCCACCACCACAGTCCCGCCAGAGGCGGGATAAAAGAGCACCTGCCCCTGAAGGCGCTCGTAGCCGGGAGCGCCGGAAATGGTAGCTGCTGCCTCGGGCCGATGGGAAAAGATACGGTTTAGATCAAGCATATCGCATACCTCCTCTCATTCAGCATATGAGAGAGGAGAAATTTTGGACCCCGCCCGCAACCCCGGCCGGAAAAATCCGTCTGGATTGACAAAGGCCGGTTCTGCAGCTCCGGTCCAACACCAGAAATGGGAGGGAATCCTATGAAAAAGCAGAACATCACCAAAACATTGACCAGCCTTGCCGCCCTCAGCCTGACAGCGGCCTTGATGCTGACCTTCCCCGGCTGCCAAGCCTCCCGGACCTCCGGACAGCCGGACACCACGCCTCAGGACACGACGCCCCGGAACACCACGCCGCAGGACACCGAAGCCCCACCCACCACGGAGCCGGAGGTGACCTGGAAGCCGGTGGAGACCACCATTGACCCCGTCGATCTGCTGACCCCCATGCCTACCGAAACGGAGCCGGAAGTGACCACCCCCGCCTCCCCCACCGAGGCCCAGGTCATCCGGGCCCACGATATCTCCCAGTCCGCCCTGGAAAATCTGATGGCCCGCCACCCCGGCTCCAGCCTGATCTCTGGTTCCCTGCCCCTTGTCCACCTGACAGACCGGGCAGCTCTGGATGATTTTCTGAAGGAAGCCGGTTCCCAAACCCTGAAGGACGCCTGCGAAGGCTACGACGAATCCTTCTTCCAGGACAACGACCTCATCATCGTCCCCCGCGTCACCACCACCGGCTCCGCCCGCCACACTGTGGAGCTCGCCACAGAGGACCAGATCCTGTCGGTTAAAATCACCGTTACCACCCCGGAAATCGTCACCATGGACATGGCCAACTGGTTCCTGGTCATCCCCGCCGCCAAGACGGACACCCAGGGCAGAACCCCGGTGGCAACCATTGCAGGAGTGCCCGGGGGAATTGGGGTGCCAACCCCTGGGAATCCTGTTCGAAAATATCGCTTGCGGTAATTCTCTTTCGCAGATCAGAGCGCAAGTTTGCAGATACTGAACCAACGATGTAGAAAACAGGCCCATTCTGCCAAAATTGAATGGGCCTGTTTTAAACATATATTGTCAAAAAAGCCAAGTCATTCCATATAGCAATCTGCCTGAGCCAAAAATAGCTCCTGATAAATGCCCTCTTTTTTGATTAAGTCTTCATGACTTCCATTCTGTACCACCTTTCCTTGATCCAGCACAAAAATCTCTTGACAAAATCTACAACTTCCCATACGATGAGAAATAAAAATACTGCCTTTGCCCTGCACCAAACGGTCAAATGTGGAAAAGATTTCATATTCGCTTTCTGGATCAAGCGCCGCTGTCGGCTCGTCTAAAATCACAAATGGCGCATCCTTATACAATGCTCTGGCAATGGCAATCTTTTGTGCCTCCCCACCACTGATGTTACTACTATCTTCATCATATTTATATAAATTTGTGTCCAATTGATGTGGCATTTGCTGAACGCGCTCCTGGATTCCGGCCTTTTTCAGGCAATCCCATATTTTTTCCTTATGGCCTCCCATGCCCGCTGCCACGTTTTCACCTATAGGGAATGAAAATAAACTAAAATCCTGAAATACCACCGAAAACAGCGCCAAATAATCTTCATAGCAGTAATCTCTAATATCTACGCCGTTCAGAGTGATTCTGCCTTCCGTAGGTTCATATAGCCTGCAAAGTAACTTCACAAAGGTCGTCTTTCCGGCACCGTTCTTTCCCACAATTGCTACCCGAGTGTGGGATGTGATCTTGCAAGAGACGTCTTTTACTGCATCTGTTTCCGTGCCTTTGTAGCGGAAGGAGACGTGGTGAAATTCTATGCAATAGGACTTTCCAGGTATTTGCTGTATTCTGATACTACCAGAATCCTTCTTGCTTTTTATTTTTATAAAGTCTTGGAACGTTTTTACAAACCCGGTTTGCAAAGCAATTTTCTGGTTTACAGTCAGGCACATACGGATTGCTTGATTTAGCAATACAATTGAGCCGATATATTGAGACAATTCTCCAATACTGGCAGCCCCTGACAATACTTTACAGATTACCACAACATACGCGGCCAAAGTACAGAGTCCCTGGGTGATCGTGTGCAATGTCTCTTGGTTTTTTGCGGCGTCATCATAATATTTGTTGTAGAATCTAAGCGAATCATTCAGCGCCATGCTGTGTTTTTGAATAATTAACTCCAACATGTCAAATAGGCGAATTTCCTTTCCCATTTCGCCATTCATAAATACCTTGTCAGCAAAGTAGTTCAGTTTCCGTTCCACCTTCATCTTCTCTTGATATCCACTGCTGCTGTACCTCTTGAATCTCGCAGCAATTTCATTACTTATCAGGAAATTCCCCACTGTCACAAGCATCAGAATACAAAAAGACACCGCCGGCGAAGAAACCCAAGAAACCCACCCTTGATACCCAACGGAAGGATTTAACGTGCTTAGGCGAAGCACCGCCGCAAAAGATATCAGGACTTGTGTCGCATTTTTCAGCAACTTGTTGTAGTACCCCAAGAAAACATTGTATCCGCCAATATGATTCATTGAGTATACCGAATCAGATATTTTATGAAGCAGTTCTGTATTTTCCATCTCTTCATAGTCAAGCTCCATTGCTTTCTGATTCACGCGCCGCAGCATCTTTCGATGCGCCCTGTCTGACTTATAAGTATGGATGCTGCTTAATGCATCCAGCAGCAGACCGCCCAAGAAGATAAATATTGCAAGCACCACAGTGATCTGCACAGCTTTTGCAAAATTAGCCTCTATGAGCAAGTCTATGATACGTGCAGCGCAAACCAGCTCTATGTATGGAAATACAGCTTCCAAGATTGCCTGCAACACAGAAAGTACAAGCAACCCCTTTTCTATTTTGTGGATTTGGATCAATGCCTGTATACCGTAGCGATGGTGAGATATCTGTAGACGTTTGTTATGCATCCCGATCCCCCTCCTGATAATAGGATGCCTGGATTGTGTACATACTGGCATACTTCCCCTTTCGGGCAAGTAATTGCTCATGGGTACCTTCTTCCACAATTCGCCCATTGCTCAGAAGAATGATTCGGTCGCAAAATTTTGTAGAACTGAGTCTATGAGAAATAAAAATGCTGGTCTTCTGCTTTGTTAACTCATAATATTCTTGGTATACTTTGCTTTCTGCCACAGCGTCCAACGCCGAGGTTGGTTCATCTAAAATTAAAATGGGGCGGTCTCGATATAGGCAGCGGGCAATCATCAGTTTCTGCAATTCGCCGCCAGATAAAACAACGCCTTCAGGATCTAATTCTTTTGTCATATTTGAATTTAGGCCCTGAGGGAGAGACGTAACTTTTGATCCAAGGCCCACCTTGTCCAGGCAAAAGTGGACGCGCTGATAATCTGTTCTTTCCTCAGGCATGCAAGATATATTTTCAGCCAAAGTTGCCGCAAGTAGATGGAAGTCTTGAAATACTACCGTACACCACTGATACATCTCTTCCGGTGTAAATCTGGATGTATCAAACCCATTTATGAGCAGTCTCCCGGAAGTTGGACGGTAAAGCCCACATATCATTTTGATCAAAGTCGTCTTTCCGGCTCCATTGTTCCCCACAATCGCAACTTTTTCACCAGGGTGAATTGTTAAGTTAAAATGCTCAAAAATTGGCTTCTCCGCCTCGGGAAACGTAAAAGAAACATCTTCCATACAAATCTCAGGCGCAACATTTTCAAAAACCGGTGCTGACGGAGATTCCTCTCCCTGGCCAGAGCAATCCCTCAGAACTTCCCGTGTGTTCCGAACATGGATACTGTTTATTTGCAAATATTGGATGTTATGAAAGATCTC
>ERZ1673752.4852-NODE-4852-length-10714-cov-4.509241_pt1 | contig 10714 bp, 9 predicted proteins | sample MGYA00580195_ERZ1673752 | MGnify/ENA primary metagenome ERZ1673752 (study PRJEB41218, sample SAMN15661744) | gut metagenome | host: Homo sapiens | place: Canada: London | collected 2015-08-20/2019-03-30 | study: EMG produced TPA metagenomics assembly of...
ATTATTAAAAAAGTAAATATTATTCCTGACAAAAAACTCTGCCTGTAATTTTAAAACCTCCGCTGCTGTGATATGATAATTACATTGAAACCATCATCTAATTCGATTATTTTTTCAGAAAGGAGCTGGCATGATGCAAACATTCAATATTCCTGTTGGTATTTCTGACTTTTCAGAAATCCGTCAAAACGGATATTACTACGTTGATAAAACCGGCCTGATTGCCGAATTATTAAACAACTCTGCTGCAAAAGTCACCCTCATTACAAGGCCCCGCCGCTTTGGCAAAACCCTTGGCATGAGCATGCTGGCTGCTTTCTTCGATATTCATAAAAACAGTGACACTTTATTTGAAGGACTTGAAATTTCCAAAGATACTGCGTCCTGCCAGAAATGGATGAATCAATATCCCACACTCTTTCTGACTTTCAAAGATGTGGATGGGCTGAATTTTGATGACGCATACGGTCAGCTTGCTGCCCAGATTGCTGATTTATACAAAGAACATGCATATTTGCTTGATTGTCCGATTATAGACAGCGATGATAAACAGATTTTTCTTGAATTGAAAGCAGGCACTGCCGGCAAAATTCACCTCAGCCGTTCCCTGGTTCTGCTGATGCGCATGATGAAAACGTATTATCACAAACCGGTTATTCTTTTACTGGACGAATACGATGTTCCACTTGCAAAAGCCAGCAGCCATGGGTATTATACCGAAATGCTCAGCCTGATTAAAACGCTTCTGAGCACCGCACTCAAAGATAACCCCAATCTCTGCTTTTCTGTGATTACCGGTTGCCTCAAAATTGCAAAGGAAAGCATTTTTACAGGCACTAATAATTTTTTATCCGACACCATCAGTCATTCCCGCCTGAATGAATATTTCGGTTTTACTGAAAATGATGTCAATACGCTTCTCAAAAAAGCACATGCAGAAATACATGCTTCACAGGTAAAATACTGGTACGACGGGTAGCGTTTCGGAGATTTTGACGTCTACTGTCCATGGGATGTGATGAATTACCTTCGAGATTTGCAGATAAATCCTCAAGCTCAACCTTCAAGCTATTGGAAAAACACCAGTGATAATGCCATTATCCGTTCTTTTATTGATTATGCAGGCAATACCATCACCAAAAAGCTTGAAAAACTGCTCTCCGGTGAATACATTCTTCAGCACATCGATGAAAATCTGACTTATGATTATCTCCATTCTTCCGAAAATAATCTGTGGAGTATTCTTTACCTGACCGGTTATCTGACCAGAGCCGATAACGTACAGCTTTCCGCCCCTCAGACGGACGGTGTCTATGCGCTGAAAATTCCAAACGCTGAAATTCGTGAAATCTTTGAGACTACCGTTATCAAATGGTTTGACGACAGTGCCCGAACCTGGAACAGACAGGCATTGTTTCAGGCTGTCTGGAATACAGACTGTTCCCGAATCACTGATGAAATGACCAAACTTCTGCGAAAAACCATCAGTTACCATGATTATCTCGAAGATTATTACCACGCTTTTCTGACAGGTATCTTTGCAGAAGCCGGTTATATCGTTGAATCCAATAAGGAACATGGTGAAGGCCGCAGTGATGTTGTGGTCTATGATACTGAAAACAGCCGCGTTGCCGTCTTCGAAGCAAAGTACTCAAAATCTCTTGAGCAGATGGAATCAGATTGTGACGCTGCTCTGCAGCAGATTGAAGAGAAAATGTATGCCAAAGAATATGAAGATGAGTATGACCAGATTCTATGCTATGGTATTGCTTTTTTCAAAAAGCGCTGTCTGGTTCAGGCTGTAAAAAATGACTAGAAAATAGAATTTTAAACACCAACTAACTTGACGAATACTTAAAACAAAAATATCCTGAATAAGCATATCAAAGTCATCTGAAAATGATTTTTCTTATCAGGATATTTCTGTTTCTGAATTTCTAGAAACAGAGTTTCCAGCATCTATTTATTTGACAACTGCTTAAAACTCTGTTTTTTATGTCTTATATTTTATTGTTCTACTTGATTTTTCAATTCATCCAGACTAAGCCATGCCTTTTCATTCTTCACAGCTTCTTCTGCTTCATGAAGTTTCATCGTCAATTCTGCATCTGGATATTCTTCTTTATGTTCTAGCACTTGAGGATGCATTTCTTCCCAGATATCGTACCAGTCTAAACACGACTTATACCATTGTTCTAATACATCATCCACCTGACTTCCGACACTTTCGGGATATAGATTTTCATCAACAGAAGTTAGTTCTTTGACATCCGATGAACCAACTTCATCATCGCATACTTGCTCTATCCACTTTTCCCACTCATCCTGCTTCGTTTTCTCTACCGAATGATAATAATTCTCCGCTTTCTCAGCCGCTTCTGCCATAGCTTCTGCTGCCAATCTTAACTGCCAGTCGAGAAAGGCCTGGTCTGTGGACAGTTCATGTCCAAGCAGTGTAGCGCCCTTCGGTACATTTTTCAAGCCCGCAATGAGGGCCTGATCCTCGGCACTCATCTGTCCCAGGACAACGGCGGCGTCTTCTTCTGAAACACCGGCAGCCCGGTATTGGTTCATCCGCTCCAGCCGTTCCATATAATGCCTGTATCCAAATGGGTAATAGGATACCCGACCGTTCTCAAAAATCAGCAGTGCATCAGCCACCTGTTCAACGAAATAACGATCATGGGAAATAAAGAGCATGGTGCCTTTGTAAACTCTAAAAGCAGATTCCAGGGTTTCTCTGGCCGGAATATCCATATGATTGGTAGGCTCGTCCAGCATCAGAAAGTTCGGCCGTTTCTCAAGGATTTCTGCCAGTACGAGCCGGGCTTTCTCCCCGCCAGAAAGGTCGCTGACTGTTTTCTGCACATCTGCCCCTTCAAAAAGCCATGCCGCCAGTTCATTCCTGACATCTTTCTCCGGCATGGCGGGAAAAAGGTCATGAAAATGTTCCAGCACTTTCTTGTCAGATGTCAGTGACGCCGTCTGCTGATCAAAATATCCCGGTTCAATATGAAGTCCCAGCTGACATTTGCCCTTGACAGGTGCCAGAAGTCCCGCTACTGTCTTGAGAAATGTGGTCTTGCCGGCACCGTTTGGCCCTATAATGCCGATCTTCTGTCCCCGTCGGATGCGCAATGAAAGTTCTGCAATAGCCTTGCCGTCGTAACCAATCTTCAATTCTTCTGCCTCAGCTACCCATTTGCCGCCCATCACCGCAGGTACCAGTTCCCCGGTAAAAATATGTTCTGCCAGTGTCGGCGGATCCGGCAATTTCTCCATGCGCTCTATCATTTTTTTCCTGGATCGGGCAAAGGCTGCCTTTTTCGGTTTGTGCTTGAAACGCTCGACCAGCTGATTCAGTCGTTCCAATTCTGCCTGCTGCTGCTCGTACTGCTTCTTCCAGATGGCCAGATTCTTCAGCTTCTGCTGTCGAAACTGGGTATAATTGCCCACATAACGTACAAGTTTCTTATCTGTCAGCTCATAGACAATTTCTGCCGTTTCATCGATAAAATATCGGTCATGGGAAACCATGACAACCGCGCCCGGATAATTCTGCAGGTAATTTTCCAGCCACCGGACACTCTCCATGTCCAGATGATTCGTTGGCTCATCCAACAACAGGATATCCGGTTTTTCCAGGAGCAGCCGTACCATGGCGATCTTTGTCTGTTCTCCTCCGGAAAAATCCGATAAAAGTTTTTCTTTATCTTCTTTTGCAAAGCCAAAGCCGGTAAAAATCCTGTCATATTCCTGCTCGAATTCAAAGCGCTCCCGGTCCCAGGTATCTCTTGAAGGACACAGTTCCATCATTTCTTCCTGAATCGTATGAGAGGTATCTGCAAAAGCCTGCTGCCGCAGCATACCAATGGTCACATTTCTTGCCAGATAAATGCCCTCACCCTGCCTATGGTCATCTCTTTCCAGAGACAGTTCGCCGGCAATCAACCGAAGAAACGTTGTCTTGCCCGAACCGTTCGGACCGGTAATAGCAATCCGTTCCCTGCCCTTGATTTCAAAATCAAAGTGTTCTAGGAGATTTTCACCGCCAATGGCCAGGGTGCCATCCGTAATCCGATACAGCATCTTAAATCTCCACTGTACCCTGCAGGTAATTGATAAACTGCTGTGCGGTACGTCCGGAAATACCGCCGTGACGCATCTCCCACTTATTTGCCTCTGCACAGAGTTCTTCATCTGTCATGTTCAGACCTGCACGGCGAGCCAGTTCAATAACGATCTCATTGAATTCTTTCTTAGATGGCTTGGAGTAACTGATCTGAACACCAAAACGATTAACAAGAGACAGTTTTTCTTCCATTGTATCAGAACGATGAAGATCATTCTCGTACTCCATATCATTCCTGTCATTCCATGTCTCTTTGATCAGATGACGTCTGTTGGATGTGGCATAAATCAGGATATTCTCAGGTTTTGTCTCAACACCACCTTCAATAACTGCTTTCAGGAACTTGTATTCAATTTCATGCTCTTCAAAAGAAAGGTCATCCATATAAATAATAAAGCGATAATTGCGGTTTTTAATCTGTGCAATAACGTTGGACAGGTCTCTGAACTGATGCTTATAAATCTCAATCATTCGCAGACCCTGGTCATAATAAGCATTAACAATAGCCTTGATACTTGTGGACTTACCTGTACCGCTGTCACCAAAGAGCAGCACATTGTTGGCTTTTCTTCCCTGAACAAAAGCCTCTGTGTTGTCCACCAGCTTCTTCTTCTGGATCTCATAACCTACCAGATCATCCAGCATCACCATATCCATATTGTTGATCGGACAGAATTCCACATGATTCTCTGTTCTTGATGCAATACGGAATGCCTTATTCAGACCGAACATACCCACACCGTAAGCTTTGTAGAAATCCGTCACCACGTCAAAAAATTCATCCTCATTCACTGTTTTCTCCAGCCGTTCACTGAGGGCCTGGACCTTCTCACTAACATTCTTATTGTACATCAGTTCTTTCTTGCCGATGGCCTTGTACTGTGAGAGCCTTGTAAAGCAATCAATGCCCAGACGTTCTTCAATTTCAGAAAAATCAAAGTCAAACAAAGCCTTAAATGCCTTAAAATCACCTTTGGCAAAGAAGTTGACACTGCCGTCGTTGGCCCCGACTTTCTCACAGGTTAAACTGAAAGGATTCTCATCTGTAATCAACAGATAAGTCAGATAATTGTGCCAGAGATTCTTGTCAAAACCATAATCGGTGGCCACCTGAAGCAGATGTTTCACCTGGGTAAAAATGCGTGTCACCAGTTCATCCCTTGACTGGGTATCCTGATCCATCTGTTTGAAAATATCGCTTAACTGCATTAAAATGCTGTCCTTCGGCATATCGCCGTACATTAACAGCTTTGATACGATTTTGTACATTCTTCATTTCCTCCGTTTATCTTGTCCATGTCTGATAGTCATGACATTGTTTCTCTGACATGGTTTATTTTAACAAAATGTTTATTTACCCGATTATACTCCTATTTCCTATAGTAATTCAAGCCCATCTATGATATTTCGGCAAATTCCAACCCGAAACCCTCAAATATTATTTGATCTTTCAAATCATTTTTATTTTTCTCAATTTAAAGCGTTGAATTCTTAAAGCAACTGTGTTATAATGGTGTCACTTTGATTTTTACAATATTTGTATAAAAGATAAATTCAACTAAAACGGAGGTTTGACCCATGAATCATGAACAGATGCAGATGGAGTTTGTCCGTAAACTCCCAATCCCACAGGAAATTAAGAAACAATTCCCGATTTCAGAAAAAATCGCCCAGCATAAGGCTGAACGTGACGAAGCGATCCGACAGGTCTTTACAGGTGAATCTGATAAATTTCTTTTAATTATCGGCCCATGCTCAGCAGATAGTGAAGAACCGGTGATGGAATACATTCACCGCCTGGCAAGGGTTCAAGAGAAGGTTGCTGACAAAATCATTATGATACCGCGTATCTATACCAATAAGCCCCGGACAACAGGCAAAGGCTACAAGGGCATGCTCCACCAGCCGGACCCAGAAAAGCAGCCGGATCTTCTGGAAGGTCTGATTGCCATCCGCAAGCTCCACGCAAGAGCCATCGAAGAAACCGGCCTTACCTGTGCGGATGAAATGCTCTACCCTGAGAATCACCGCTACCTCTCTGACCTGCTCAGTTATGTAGCTGTAGGTGCCCGTTCCGTAGAAGACCAGATTCATCGTCTTACAGGCAGCGGTGTCGGCATCCCATGCGGTATGAAGAACCCGATGAGCGGTGATATCTCTGTGATGCTCAATTCTATAGAAGCTGCCCAGAGCCCGCAGATGTTTGTCTACAGAGGCTGGGAAGTCAAAACCCCCGGCAATCCGCTGACTCATGCTATTCTCCGCGGTGCTGTCAATGAACACGGCAACAATATCCCAAACTACCATTTTGAGAATCTCAGCCGTCTCTACGACAGCTATGCCGAAAAAGGCCTTGAGAATATGGCCTGCATCATTGACACTAACCACTCCAACTCCAGCAAGCAGTACATGGCACAGATTCGTATCGCCAACGAAGTCATGCACAGCCGCCGTCACTCCGATGACATCAAAAAGCTTGTCAAGGGCTTCATGATTGAGAGCTATCTGGAAGACGGAAGCCAGAAGATCGGTGAAGGCATATTCGGCAAATCCATCACAGACCCTTGCCTTGGCTGGGAAAAAACGGAGGCGCTGATTTACAGTATTGCGGAGCAGTTGTAAATCGCAGAGCGGCTGCCCCTAGTCATAGAACGAAATTAAAAATGCCTCTTCTACACAGGCACGTTCGCACTGCCTAACGCTGTCAGCGGTACATAAGGTGCTAAAAAACAGCACCTAAGTACCGGACGCGTTAGAAGCACCTGTGTAGAAGAGGCATTTTTAATTTCTTCTCTTTTGTGTATTGAGGCAGCCGCGTGATGGTCATTTTCAATCAACAGTTATGCTCCTCAATGATGTAAATCAACTTTTAGATAAAATAAATTTCTTGGCTCACAAATGTGCAGCAAATTCTTCACCGCAGTCCTCTACCATTCGAGTAATGCACCGCACAGGCGTCCGATATGGAAGCATTTCCGGTGTCTGAACATGATAGACAGGCGTTGGAGGTTAAGGTCGGAGTGTTCGACTTCCCGAGCGTAACTATGGGCGGCATCAGCGATTGCCTCAAAGGAAAGCTGACCTTTTTCTGCTGCTTTGGCGCAGACCATGTCTTCGATGAGCATGGTGCTGATGACGGCCAGTTTGACTTTTGAATACGGCATTCCATCATAGACAGCGCCCGCAAAATATACATAAATGAAGTAACTGAGTAGCTGTTCTGCTATTTTGTCCGGCATCCGGTACTGGTGCAGTGCTTCGTATTGTTTCCTGCCGCCGCCAAATAAAACTTTCTCATAATGTCTGACTTTCTTCGGCCAGTCTGCTGACAGGACTTCCAGTTTATGCAGACAGGCAAACATCTCTTTCATGACATGGTAGCGACTGCCGGGCTTTTCCCATCTTTCTTTCAGATAAGCACACATCCTGTCTGCCGCCCCTTCTGAAAGATAATGGTCATATATATTCTCCAGTCCAAACAACTGCCCCGCATTGATATTTTTCTGCAAATGATGGCCCATGGACAGCATCTGCATCATCCGCACTGCCATCGGTACGTTTTCATTTTCTATCAGTTTCCAGAAAGCATCCCGGCCGTCTAAAAGCTGTGAAAAAAGCAGTTCATCAAAATCCCCATAGTCCTCTGAATGCCCTTTTTTCTCATCATAAATGAGATTCAGTCTGTCCTGTGACAAAATCATCCGCGCTGCCTCCGGGCATGACAGAGACAATGACAATTCCCTGACATTTTCATATTCTTCTTCATGCCTCGGATACTGTCTACATGTTTTACAAAACAGTTTTTCCCCGGCTTCCGTATAAATATCGCAGAGATTTTCCTCATTTAGGAAAGCACATCTTCTGTCATACTGCTTAAAACTTTTTCTCTTAAAATTAATTGAATTGCGCAGACGATTACCGAAACCGCCGGGATATTTCTTATACTTTTCAAGGGTTTTGTCATCAATGACAATCTCCCATCCCGCACAGCACGTATCCGGACATTCTCCGCCGATACATGTAAACTGCCGGTAATAATCCGGATATACATACTCCATTGTCGTCACTCCCTGTTGTCTTTTTATTATTTATTCATTTCGGCCACATTCTATTAAACACAGGATTCCATATCATTTGCTTCAATTCTATATGTTCCTGCCAATACCTAATTCTTATATCGTACATCCATCCACACTGCAAACAGTCAGCCGATCACCATCCACCTTAAACTGCACATTTCGCCTGGCAAAATTAACGCCATACACTCGCTCTGGATCATTCTGATAAGCCGGTCTCGGATCCTGGGCCAGTACCCCCAGCAGTGCTTCTCGTTTATCCGACGGAAAAAGCATCAGAAAGTCCGAAGCACATGACACTTTCAGCCTGTAATCCTTGAACTGTCCGCTGAAGCCGCCAAGTGCCTCCGGATGGCAGTCCACATGGGGCAGATAGGGTTTAATATCATAAATTGGCGTGCCGTTCATCATGTCAATACCCGAAACGATGATCGCAGGTCCTTCATCTGTCTGAAGCTGAATGTCCTCTATTTTCACAGAAGACATGCCTACCGGATTCGGTCGGAAAGGAGAACGTGTGGCAAAAACGCCCGCTTTTTTGTTGCCGCCCAGCCTTGGCGGACGCACCGTCGGTGACCATTTATTCCTGGGTGATTCCGAAAATCCCCACAAAAGCCACAGCCACGAATAACCCTCTATCCCGGAGAGTGCCTCCGGCACACGATATTCCGGCTCAAATATTATCTTCCCGGTCAGTTCCGGAACCAGGCCGCTCTGCCTCGGCACACCAAACTTCTCGCCAAAATCCGTATAAATTCTGGCTATAACTTTTAATGTTAAATTGTCCATTTAGATTTTGCTCCCGCTTCTCATACCCTTCAGAACCTGGCTAATCGCACTGCCCTTTAATGGCTTGTACGGACGTCCCTGCAGCAGAAGCTGCTTAACCTGAATATCCCGGAGATTTTTGACATCTTTCTCATAAGGATTCTCTGATAAAATAACCATATCTGCGATTTTACCGGCCTCCAAGCTGCCTCGTTCTTTTTCATCGAAGGTTGTATAATAACCGTTATACGTACACATTTTAAGTGCCTCCTGTACGGTCAGGGATTCTTCCGGGGTACTATGATTGCAGGCACGATACATCCATTCAATCGGATCCGGGGCTGTACATGGACCATCTGATCCGGCACTCATGATAATACCATGATCTGCAAATGTCCTGAGAGGATTCAGCCGCCGACTCCTCTCTCCCAGTATGTCCGCCAGATATTCATCCGGTTCCTGAGGCCAATCGATAAATGCGCTCTGTACCGGCAACAAAATATGATATTTCTCACAGATATCGATGCCTTCTTTCGTCGGCAGGCAGGCATGGATAATGGCATGTCTGTGATCTTCCCGCGGATAATCATCCAAAGCCGCTTTCAAAGCTCTGGTGGCCTGATCAAAAGCCGCATCACCGATGGCATGCATCTCTATCTGCAGTCCGGCACGATTGGCCTTTTTGCAGAATTCTGCCACCTGCGCATCACTGTAGTACAAAACACCTTTGCTGTCGCTGTTCTCATAAGGCACACGAAGCGCTGCATCCTTTGAACCAAAGCAGCCGTCTAACGCAGTGGCAAAACATCCGCCCACTCTCGGCAGATGCCGTTTCTGTACTTTCTTCACATCCATGGTCTGGAAAAAGACACGCATCTGCATACCGTTATTCAGCCCACGTCCAAACCATCTCTCCAAATCCACATCCAGATCTCTGACAAACCCCACCCCACTTACCGTGTGGATCATTCCGATCCCCTTGGAGGCCATATAATCAATGGCTTTCTGCATATTCTTTAACAACTGTGGTACTGAAATCGAATTCGTCACATAATCCGAAATGGCAAAAAAGGCTTCCTGATTCATTTCCCCTGTATCCGCATGGCAGCCACGAAGCCCCGACACTTTATCCTTCACCTGCTCATAGAGTTTCGTATTCACAACGCAGGCATGTCCATCATATTTCACCATGAAAACCGGTTTATCCGGACAGACCCGGTCCAGCTCATTTCGGTCGACAAGCCGTCTTTCCTTAACCGAATAGGGTGATGCACCAAAACCGATCAGCATCTTCTGGTCACTTTTCTTTGCAAAATCAGACAGCATCGAAAGAATCTCTTCATTACTGGCAGCATTCATGACATTCAATCCTGCATGAAATGTGGAAAAACTCGCAAAGTGAATATGGCTGTCCGTGAAGGCCGGAATCAATGCTTTCTTTCCAAGCCGCTCATGACGAACAGAGATATATCTTTCCGGCAATTCATCTCCTACATATAAAATTCTGCCGCCGTCTTCTACAAGATAACGTGCTACCTGATCATTGGCATCGCACGTCAGAATCGCACCTTCATAAACCTTCATATGAATCCCTCCTGTTCGTAATCATTACTGCTTTTATTTTAGCACGACAAAAGATGCCTGACAACATTCTGCCATCAGACATCTTTTGAAACATTCATATTTTGTAACTGTTCAGAGCTAACCTCCAAAATGCTACGCATTTCGTCGGTGTGGC
>ERZ1673752.4853-NODE-4853-length-10713-cov-4.313755_pt1 | contig 10713 bp, 8 predicted proteins | sample MGYA00580195_ERZ1673752 | MGnify/ENA primary metagenome ERZ1673752 (study PRJEB41218, sample SAMN15661744) | gut metagenome | host: Homo sapiens | place: Canada: London | collected 2015-08-20/2019-03-30 | study: EMG produced TPA metagenomics assembly of...
CAAATAATTTATGGGGAGTATGAAAATATGGCAAAAATGATGGGACCTAGATTTAAACAATCAAGAAGACTAGGCTTAAATGTATGCGGACACCCAAAAGCTAATAAGAGAATGGGTAAAGGTCTTGCAAGAAACGACAAAAAATTAACAGAATACGGTTTACAATTACTAGAAAAACAAAGACTAAGAGCTTACTATGGAGTTATGGAAAAACAATTCAGAACTTATGTAGAAAAAGCACTTAGACAAAAAGAACGTATAACAGGGGACGCTCTTGTTATGATGTTAGAAACAAGATTAGATAACCTTGTTTACAGAATGGGTTTTGCGTCTTCAATTAGACAAGCAAGACAAATGGTAGTTCATGGACATATGCTTGTTAATGGTAAAAAAGTTGATATACCTTCATACGCAGTAAAAGTTGGAGATGAAATCACTTTAAGAGAAAAATCACAAAAAGTAGAAATGTTCAAAGAAAACTTTGAATCTACATTCTTAGGAGTTGTTCCTTATATCGAAAAGAAAGAAGGATTGAAAGCAACTTTAACTAGAATGCCTGAAAGAAATGAAGTTCCTATTGAAATTCAAGACTCATTAGTAGTAGAATTCTACTCAAGATTAATTTAACACAAAGAAAAGCACGAATCATCGTGCTTTTTTGTTTGTAAAAAAAGAACCTCACCTTTACACGATGGTGGGTTCCTGATAACCTTGTTGATTTACAAAAAAAGTGATGTAAACGCTAATACATCACTTTTTCTTTTGATTTTATTTCTTTTTAATAAATAATGCTATTACAAATGCTATAAAACTTGGAATTATCCAGTTAAAACCTATATCACTTAATGGTAAAATAGTTATAAATTTAAAAATTCCTAATTGTTCATAAAGTACATGTATAAAACTTATTATAACTGCTGTGAAAGTCGGTAGTTTGAATATTAAATCATTTTTGATTTTTTCTTTGAAAAATGTAAGTATAATTAAAACAATTGTCGGTGGATAAACAACAGCAAGTATTGGAGCGCCTATTTTTACTATTCCGCTAACTCCGATTATTGCAGCTGTAGTTCCAAATATACAAATACAAAGTATAAAAGTGGAATATTTTATTTTTCCCTTTGTGATATTTACTAAATATTCTCCAGACGCCGATGTAAGTCCTATTGATGTTGTTAAACAAGCAAGGAATGATGCTAAGCCTAAAGCAATTTTTCCTGCATTTCCCAAAAGATTTTGTGTTACATTTACAATTATTTGTGATTGTTCGGCATCTATTCCATATTGTGTAGAAACTGTTGCTCCAAGATATGTAAGTCCACCATAGATTAGTCCTAAAGTAGTGCAAGCTATAAGTCCTGACTTGAACAATATTTTTACTTGTTGTTTCGGTTCGTTGTATCCTTTGTTTTTTAATGTCAACATTAAAACTGAACCAACTGCAAGAGATACGAAACAGTCCATTGTTTGATAACCGTCGATTAGTCCTTTTCCTAAAACATTATTTATTTTAGCTGTTTCAGCTGGGGCTCCAAGTGGAGTAATTGTTACTTTAACAATGATTACAACCAATGCAAGTATTAGAAAAGGTGTTAAAAATTTTCCGATAATATCTACAACTTTTGAAGGTCTAACAGTTAAAAAATAAGTTAAAGCATAAAAAATAATTGCAACTATTGTGATTGAATAAATATTATGGAAACCTAAAATTGGCTTAATTCCCACTTCGTAAGCTGTTGCTCCAGTTCTTGGAATTACAAGTAATGGACCTACGCACATTATAACCATAAAACTTAAAAATAGTGCCGGTTTTTCTCCGATAGGTCTAAAAAATTTCATTATATCACATTCATAGTAAGTAACTGCCATCAATGCTATAAGAGGAAGACCGACGGCTGTAACTGTAAATCCTAAAAATGTTATGAACCAAGAACTACCTGAAAGAACTCCCAAATATGGAGGGAAAATTAAGTTCCCTGCTCCAAAAAACATTGCAAAAAGTGCAAATCCAAACGTTAACATATCAACTATGCTATTTTTTTTGTTCATTACATTCTCTCCTTAAAAATAAAAAAATTTAAAATGAAAAATCTTGTATTTTACATAACAGTATTTTACAAAAAAATTAGTAAAAATACAATACTAAAAATGAGTTTTCTAAAAATATTTTTTAAATAATGTAATTTTTTTAAAAAATATGGTAAAATAGATAAGAATGAAAGAAAACATTTTAGGAGGAATATGATGAAAAGAAATGAAGTAGATAAAAATCTAACTTGGGACTTAACTGACATTTTTAAAACTGAAGAAGATTATAAAAATGCTCTTAAGGAAATTGTAGAAAAGACGGATGAGCTTGTAAAGATTTACGAGGGCAAACTTGATTGCTATTGCACAATCAATAGCTGTTTAGAAGATTTAAAACCTATTCGTGTTTTATTGGACTTAGCTGGAAACTATGCAAGCTTAGACTACGAAACAGATTTAGGTGGAAAAGAACAATTTGAAAGAATTGTAAACTTTGAAAATATAGTTGCTCCTGTTTATTCAAAACTTAGTTTTGTAGAAACTGAAATTTTAGCAAATGATAAAAAAATCATAGAAAAAGCTATGGAAGAAAATTCTGAAAATAGAAGATTTTTAGAAAAACTTTTAGATAGAAAAGAACATACATTATCAAAAGAAGTTGAAAGTACACTTTCTTCTTTAAGTGGAAGTTTTGAAACTCCTTACAGAGTTTATCAACAATCAAAAATGCAAGACCTTTCTTTTGAAGATGTTGAAGTAAATGGCGTAAAAACTCCAATGAGCTACAATATTTTTGAAGGTAGTTTTGAAGTTGATGCAAATACAGAATTTAGAAGAGATGCTTTTAAAAAATTCTACAACACTTTAGAAAAATATGAAAATACTTTTGCAAGTGCATATTACAGCCATGTTCAACAAGATAAGGCTATGTCTAAAGTTAGAAAATACGACAATGTTTTTGAATATTTACTTGCAGAACAAGAAGTTACAATGGATATGTATAATAGACAATGTGATGTTATTATGGAAAAACTTGCACCACATATTAGAAAGTATGCAAGACTTTTAAAGAGAGTAAATAAACTTGATAAAATGACTTTTTCTGATATGAAAATGCCTTTAGATGCAGATTTTCAAAACGTTTATAGCATTGATGAATGTAAAAAAATGGTTATAGACGGACTTTCCGTTTTAGGTGATGATTATAAGTCATATTTGGAAAATGCTTTTGAAAAGAAATGTATAGACTATGTTGATAACGAAGGAAAAGCCTAAGGAGCTTTCTGTGCGAGTCCTTACAGAGTGCATCCTTATGTACTTTTAACTTGGTCAGGAAATATGTCTGATATACTAACAGTTGCTCACGAACTTGGACATGGTGGACATTTTACTCTTTGCAACCAATATCAAAATATTTTAAATGTTGACTGTTCAACTTATTTTGTAGAGGCACCGTCAACAACAAATGAATTGATTATGGCTCACTATCTATTGGAAAATGCAAAGACGGATAGAGAAAGAAGATGGATTATTTCTGAAATAATTTCAAAAACTTATTACCACAACTTTGTAACACATTTCTTAGAGGCATACTATCAAAGAGAAGTTTACAAAATTATCGACAATGGTGGAGCGGTTGATGCTACAACTTTAAATACAATCTTTAAAGAAACTATGGAAAAATTCTTTGGAGAAGATGTTGAACTTGTTGACGGAGTTGAAAGAACTTGGATGAGACAACCACATTACTATATGGGACTTTATTCATACACTTACAGCGCAGGTTTAACAATCGGAACTCAAATGTGCCTAAACATTTTAAAAGACAATTCAAAAGCTAAACAATGGATTGAAGTTTTAAAAGCTGGTGGAAGTAAAAATCCTATTGAACTTGCAAAAATGGCTGACGTTGATATTACAACAGACGCACCGCTTGTTAATACAATAGAATATATTGGAAGTTTAATCGACGAAATGGAAAGATTAACTGACAAAATAGAACAAGAATAAAAATGGAAAAGATGCTAATTTAATTGGCATCTTTTTTTATATAGAAAGAGAGAATTTATTTAAGGTATGAATTTTAATCCGTTTATATAGAAAAAATTTATTCAAAGTGGTTTATGGATAAGAAAAAACTATTATACTTATATGACAATTTGTGTTAAAATATTAATGAATATTTGTTTTTACGGAAAGGTGGTAAATTATGAAAAATAAAAGTGTATTGGCATTGGCTTTGCTTTGTGGTTTTTCTTTTTCACAAAATATAAGCTATGCAGATGGCGAAACGGTAATTTATAACAAAGATGGAATTGTTTTAAAGTTAAATGGAGATGATAAGGGAACATTTAAAGTTTCTATTGAAAACAATAGTAGTAAGGATATGTTCGGAGTTAAATTAAAATCTGAAGATATTAAAGGGCTTAAAATTGTTGGTGGAAAAGAAATTGAAATTGGAAATGTTAAGGCTGGAGAAAAACGAGTTTTAGATGAAAAAGAATTAAAATTCGAAATAGAAAAAGCTATTCAACATTCAATAAAAAAAGGCAAACTTTCAAAAACTGGAGTTGATGGGGTTTATAAGATTTACATACCAATTGCCATTGCTGGAATGGTGGGTGCTATATGTGTTCTAGTTTCTAAAAAGAGAAATGCTAAGAGATTGTTGTCAGTTGCTATTGGAACTGGAATTTTAGCCTCTTCAATTTTAACTTATACGACAAATGCTGATGTTATTTATAAAAATTCTGTTGATGTTCGTGGAAAGATTAATATAAGCGATAAGTCTTATGATTATATTGGGGTTTTAATGTGGAATGATGTTGAAACTGGAAAAATAAATGAAAAAGATAATACAAAACCAGATATAACTCCAAACAAACCGGATACAAAACCAGATATAACTCCAAACAAGCCGGACACTAAACCGGATACAAAACCTGATGAGCCGAGCGTTCCGAGTAATCCGGAAGAAAAAGATAAAGTTATTGAAATTGAAGATGCAAATTTGAAACAATTTATCCTTGATAAGTTACATGCTTACAATGGTAAAGATGATTATGAACAAGACATGGGTGAATATAATTTTAAACTTACAGATAAATCATATAGAAAAGATAAAAATTCAAATGAAATTTTAAAGAGTGATTTAGAAAAAATTGAATCTATTGGAATTAGAGGTATGAATGCCAATGAAGATGACATTATTGAAGTTAGAAGTATTAAAGGTTTGGAATACTGTAAAAACCTAAAGACCCTTACAATTTCTTCCGGAGAAATTCCTGATGACGACGAAGAAATAAGATATTCAGAGGGAGCTATTAAAGATTTAACTCCACTTTCTGCTCTTAAAAATCTTGAATTTTTAAGGCTTTCTCACAATGAGATTTCTGATGTATCTCCTTTAAAAGATTTGACAAATTTAAAGAGTTTATATATTTCACATAACAACATTTCTGATATTAGTGCTTTGAAAAATCTTAAAAATTTAGAAAACTTTGATTTTGCTGTAAATAAAGTTTCTGATATTGGTGCTTTGAAAAATCTTAAAAATTTAAAACTTTTAGATATTTATTCAAATAGCATTTCTAATATTGATGCTGTTAAAGATCTTGAAAAATTATTGTACTTTAGAGCTGATAGTAATAAAATTGAAAACATTGACTCTTTAAAGAATTTAAAAGTTTTGGAAGATTTGGACTTGGGAAGTAATGCTCTTAAAGACACTTCTGTTTTGAATGATTTAACAAATTTGAAAAAATTAAGTTTAAAGAAAAATAATCTTAAAAATATAGATTTGAGTAAACTTGTAAATCTTGAAGAGTTAGATTTGGAAAAAAATGAGTTAAAAGATGTTGCATTTCTTGCAAATATGCTTAATTTAAAAAATCTATATGTTCAAAATAATAAGATTGAAAATTTAAATGCTATTTCAAAGCTAACTAATCTACAATTATTAAATTTTAGTAACAACTCAATTTCAGATATTAATTTTGTAAAAGACTTAGTTAAGGTTACAAGTTTGCGTCTATCAAATAATGTGGTTTCAGATATTTCTGCAATTAAAAACTTAAATGAACTTACTGAGGTGCATATTGATGGAAATAAGGTAAAAGATTTTACAGTTTTAAATGAAAAGAAAGGATTATCTGAAAAAATTATTCACAATCAAAATGTTGATTTAAAAAAAGAATTGGAGTCCACTGAAAAAACTTTTGAAGTAGATAATGTATTTATTGGTCTTGAAGATATTGCAAAAGATAAGAAAATAAAAGTTTCTTCTGAAAATAAAGATATTACAGTAGTTTTAGAAAATGGTAAATTGAAATTTAGTTTAGCGGATAAAGCCATTGAAAATTTAAATAAAGGCAGTTTAGATTTTGTTGTTAATTTTGAATTTGAAAATACTTTAGATTATACTAATACTCCTAATGTGTTGAAATTAAATGTAGAACTTAAAAAAGTTGAAAAAGCTAAACCTGAAGAAAAAGATAAGTTTGTTGATATTGAAGATGCTAAGTTATTAAAAGTTATTAATAAAAACTTAGGTCTTGATAGAGCAGACGACCAAAAAGTTACTGTTAAGGAAATGGAAAGTTTAACAGAATTATCTCTTTTCTTAGATGAAAATGGAAAGGCTCATTTTCCTATAAAAATGAGTAAAGAAGAAAAAGATGATGAACCCAAAAAGTCAATTTTAGGAGAGCCTCAAAGTTTACAAGGGACAAAAGATTTTAAATTTGCAGTTACTAGAGGAATAAAGAGTATTAAAGGTTTGGAATATGCAAAAAATCTTGAAAAATTAAAATTAAATGAAAATGAAATTTCTGATATTAGTCCTCTTAAAGATTTAACAAAATTAAAATATTTAGAGATTCAAAGAAATAGAATTGTCGATATCAAACCTTTGGAAAATTTAAAAAATCTTGAATTTTTGAAGTTATATAATAATTTAATTGAAGAATTAAAACCACTTGCAGGTTTAACGAATCTAAAAGGACTTGATTTGCATTACAATGTAACTGTTGAAGGAGATGAAAGTCATAAAAAGATTTCAAAGGGAATTACTGATATTTCTCCACTAAAGGATTTGAAAAACTTAGACTTCTTAGACATTTCTGCAAATAGAATTGAAGATGTTTCTATTCTTAAGGATTTGAATAAAATTGAACACTTGGATATTTCAGGAAATAGAGTTAAAAATTATACAGGACTAGGAGAATATCTTGCAAAAAGACTTGGAGACGCTTTAAATGAAGGTATTGGAAGTATGCAATTTTCAGGTCAAGGAGTAGATTTAGGAAAAACTGTTGAAGTAAATGCTAATGAAGTATCTTTTGAAACTCCATTTAAAGGAATTAAAGAACTTGGAGTTGCTTTAGGAGAAGTTTTTGGGGCAGAAGAAGCTTTAAATCCATTTAGTGAAATTTCAACTGGAAAAGATGGAATAGATGCAAGTTATGATTTAGATTCAAATACGATAACTCTAAATATATCTGATGATGTTATTGCAGAAAACAAAGGAAAAGAATTGAATTTGAATTTAAAAATGTTATTAGATGAATATACTTGGACATTAAAAAATGTAAAGCTTAAATTTTCAGAATAATATGTAACGAAAAGGGGGATTGGATTAATCTCCTTTTTCTGTTTTTACTGTTATAAAAATATTTTTTGTGATATAATAATTACATTAATTTAATTATCAAAAATAGATTATGATATAATAATTATGGATTTATGACTTATGATAAAGCTGTAATTATTTCATAGTAATTACCATAAAAGAATAATCAAAAAGGAATTATGATATAATAAAATGTAATTTATGTTTTAGTTTTAGGAGGAAGAATTTGTTTGAAATAGTTTTAAATTCTTTGGAAGAATGTAATAATTTTTCTAAAAGATTTTCAAAAACATTAAAAAAGGGCGATGTAATCTCTTTGGTTGGAGATTTAGGAGCGGGTAAAACTACTTTTACTAAATTTTTAGGTGAAAGTTTGGGTATAAATGAGGACATAACTTCACCGACTTTTAACTTGGTCAATATGTATTCCGGAAAGTTTGAGTTTAATCATATGGATTTATATAGAATTGATTTTCCGGAGGAACTTTATCAAATAGATTATGAAAACTACTTTTATCCTGATGGGATTACAGTAATAGAATGGGCTGAAAAGGCAGGATATTTATTACCTAAAAATTTGGTCGAGGTTGAAATTTTAAAAATTTCTGAGAATTCAAGAAAAATTGTAATTAAAGGAAATAATAAAAGAGAATTAGAAATTATAGAGGAATTGTAATGAAAATTTTAGCGATAGATACTTCAACAACTCACAGCTCTTGTGCTGTTATGGAAGATGATTTTGTTGTTGGAGATTTTAGTATAAGTCAAAGTATGAGTCATAATGAAATTTTACTTGTTATGGTTGATGAAATGCTTAAAAAATTGAATATGGATATAGAAGAAATAGATTTGTTTGTAGCAGTTACGGGTCCAGGTTCTTTTACGGGTATCAGAATAGGCGTTACTACGATAAAAGCACTTGCTATGTCTTTAAACAAGCCGATAGTAGCTGTTAATACGCTTGAGGCTCTTTCTTTTGGAGTTTTTTCGGATAAAAAGAAAATTCCTTTGATTGATGCTAGAGGGGAGAGAGTTTATTATGGTGTTTACGAGGGTGTTTGTAATAAAAATATTGCACCTCCTGCACTTTTAACTATTGATGAACTTTTGGAGGAATTTTCTGATAAAAATGAAAAATTTGTTTTTGTAGGGGATTGTGTAAATTTATATAAAGATAGAATTTTGGAAAACAAAAATTTTGAAATGGCACCTGCTTGTTTAAACAGTTGCATTTCAAGGAATGCTTGTGTTATTGGAAAACAAAAATTTGAAAGTGGAGAAATTTCAGACTGTTTTACTCTTAGCCCTGAATATATAAGACTTTCACAGGCACAAAGGGATTTGGAGAATAGGCAAAAATAAGATGATTTTATATAGATATGCAAATTCAAATGATATTTCGGATATTTTGTTATTAGATGAAGAAAATTTTTCGAATAATTTTGATGAAAAGTTTTATTTGGAATATATTGAAAGTAAAAAAGTTATAGTTGCAGAAAATTACGGAAAAATAGCAGGATATATTCTATTTAATTGTGTTTTAGACGAGGCAGAGGTTTATAAAATAGTTGTGTCTAAAGATTTTAGAAAAAAACAGATAGCCTTTAAAATTATGGAGTTTTTTATAGAAGAATTAAGGTGTAATGTAAAAAAGATTTTTCTTGAAGTTAGAGAAAGCAATATTCCGGCTATTAAATTGTATGAAAAATGTGGATTTGTAAATATTAGAAAAATTGTTGATTATTATAGTAATCCAAAAGAAAATGGATATATGATGATAAAAGAGGTAGTGTAATGAATGATGTTAAGATTATGGCAATAGAAAGCAGTTGTGATGAAACCAGTGTTGCCATTGTAAAAAATGGGAGAGAGGTTATTTCTAATGTGATTTCTTCCCAAATAGATATGCATAAGAGATTTGGAGGAGTTGTTCCTGAGGTTGCAAGTAGAATGCATTTAGAGGCGATTAATAATATAGTTAAAGAATCTTTAGAAAAAGCGAATATGACTCTAAACGATGTTGATGCCATAGCTGTAACAAAAGGTCCGGGACTTGTTGGAGCTTTGCTTGTTGGAATTTCAGAGGCGAAGGCTCTGTCTTATGCAACTAAAAAACCTTTAATTGGAGTTAATCATATGAAAGGGCATATTTGTGCAACTTTTATAACTCATAAGGAATTGGAACCTCCGTTCATTTGCCTTTTAGTTTCAGGTGGACATACTTATTTAGTAGATGTTAAAGATTATAATGATATGGAAGTTGTTGGAAAAACTATTGATGATGCTTGTGGAGAGGCTTATGACAAAGTTGCAAGATGCCTTGGTATGAATTATCCAGGAGGTCCTGAAGTTGAAAGACTTGCTAAACTTGGAAATGAAAATGCGATAGATTTTCCGAGGGTAATGTTAGATAAAGACAGCTATAATTTCAGTTTTAGTGGACTTAAAACGGCAGTATTAAACTATTTGAATAGCAAAAGACAAAAAGGTGAAGAAATTTCAAAAGAAGATGTATGTGCAAGTTTTCAAAGAGCGGTTTTTGACGTTTTAATTTATAAGACTGAGAAGTTATTAAAAGAGAAAAATTTAGATACAGTTGTTGTATCCGGAGGAGTTTCTGCAAACAATACACTTAGGGAAGAAATACAAAAAATGTGTAAAAAAAATAATTTTAAATCATATTTTCCTGATAAAATATTGTGTACAGACAATGCAGCTATGATTGCATCATCAGGTTATTATGAATATATATCAGGAACTAGAAGTGATTTGACATTAAATGTTGAGCCGAATTTAGAACTTTAAAAAATTTTTTAAAATTCTAAAAAAAGTATTGACAACTAAAAAAATAAAGTGTATAATATCCAAGTAACTGTTTGAGAGATGCTTTTCGGAAAGTAATTGATAAAAAAATCAAAAAAACTTTTTAAAAAGTGTTGACAAGTTAAAAGTTATGATGTATAATAATTAGGCAGTCGATTTTAACAGAGATTGATTGATAAGGCCCCATGGTCAAGCGGTTAAGACATCGCCCTTTCACGGCGGTAACCCGGGTT